>Ga0070683_100001441_pt1 | contig 18271 bp, 15 predicted proteins | sample KBSC713LmetaG_FD_64662 | JGI IMG/M metagenome (GOLD analysis project Ga0070683, IMG submission 64662) | Corn rhizosphere microbial communities from Kellogg Biological Station, Michigan, USA - KBS C7.1-3L metaG | ecosystem: Host-associated > Plants > Roots > Rhizosphere ... | reverse complement strand
AGGCGCGCGATTGCCATGCCTGTGCCTTCGTCTCGGGTCACCAACGTAGCCTCCCCTCACGTTCTGGCTTTCGCGGCGACGCAATTGGCAGGCCGGAGGGTTCGCGCGAGCTCAACCGCAACCGTGTTCTTGCGGAAACATCTGAAGGAAAGGACGCCCCTGTACGCGGCCGTGCCAGCGCGCGGCGGGCGCGCGTCAACGCGCCCGTGGCGTCGTCGAATCGACGAGCGAGATCCGACAGCTCGTCGGCGACGAGGCGCTCGTCACCCGCGCGGATCGCCTCGTTGACCGATGGGAACGTCATGTTCGCGTATCCGTTGTTCTCGTCGGCGACGTAGATAAGGTTGCGGTACCACGGCCGACTACGCAAACCAGCCGGCCGCGTCAGTGCGCGCTCCACGTCACGCAGTGCGGCGTTCGTCTCGTCGAAGCGCGCGCCGGGACGGCTGGTCGCCAGCATCGAGTCACGAGTCGCCGCGAAGCTCGTGGCCTCGCGTTCCATGCGTCCGATGGCGCTGCGCAGCTCGAGCGTCGGGCCGCTCCATCCTTTCAGCGACATCACCCGCTCGATGGGCGCGACGTACCGCTGCATCGTACGCGCGAACTCCACGTAGTCGTAGGGCAGCACATCCGCGTTCGCGAGACGCAACACCATGGCTGCACCGATCCGGGCTGCCGTGGCGTGATACGCAAAGTCCGGGTCGCCGAAGCGGGACATCCAGGCAAAGTCGTCGTACTGCGAGTGGTACATTCCGGACTCGCCACCGAAGCCCCAGTCGGCGATCGGGATGCCCAGGTGATTGTAGAAGCCGGCGAAGTCCGAGCCGCCGCCCGGGTCGGTCATCGGGGGCGTGGTGGTATCCACAGCACCCACCGCGCGCTGCCACTCCGAGAACACGCTGCCCCTGCCGTTCGGGTCGGGCACCAGGCGCGCGATGTCGCGAACGACCGCGCGCAGCGACGGCGATCCTCCCGCGCCGAACCGAGAGCCTTCCACTGCGACGTCCTGATTCAGATATGCGACCGCACCGCGCGCGAGTCGCAGGGAATCGTCCTCGACGTATTCGGTGGATCCGATGAGCCCCCACTCCTCGGCGTCCCACGTCGCGAACAGGATCGTCCGCTTCGGGCGGTGGCCGGCGCGCACGGCTTCCATGACGGCGCGCGCCGCCTCGAGCACGCTCACGGTGCCACTCACGTTGTCGGCGGCACCGGGGCCCCATGCATCACGATGGCCGCCGATGATCACCAGCTCGTCGGGCCGCTCGCTGCCGCGAATCATGCCGAAGGTATCGTAGATCGGCTTCGTTCCATTGCTCGCGCGGTCATCGGTGACCTGGATGCGGGCGCGAACTGGCCCGGGGCCGAGGTGGTAGCGAAAGGGCAACCCTCCCTGCCACGCGGTCGGGATCTCGTGCCCGCGAAGACCGCTTAGCAGCTCGCTCGCGTTCTCATAGGAGATCGGCACGACGGGGATGCGGGGGATCTCCATCTGCGCCGGCGTCAGACGCCGCGCCGAGCGGATGCTCGGGTAGCCGGGCGTCGCCGGGTCACCGGCGCCGTTCATCACGCTTCCACGCTGCACGCCGTTCCAGTTCCGCATCGGGCCCTCGGGGTAGATGTCACCCCGCACGAAGCCATCGCTCTGCGGATCACTGTAGATCAGCAGCCCGATCGCCCCGTTGCGCTCCGCCTCGCGCGCCTTGATGCCGCGGAATGACCGTCCGTATCGCGCCACGGCGATGCGTCCGCGAACCGAGACGCCGAGCGAGTCGAGCCGCGCATAGTCCTCGATCAATCCATAGTTCACGAACACGACGTCGCCGCTCACGTCACCGATGCCGCTGTATCCGTTCACCGTGAGGAACTGCTGCAGTGCAGACGTCGAATCGCCGGCAACGGGCGGCTCCGCGAGTGGCAGCTCCTTCTCCGTCGGGGCCGTGCGCCACACGCGAACGCTCGTCGGGAACGGCATGAAGACGTCGTACGACCGCACTTCCGTCTCGAGTCCCATCGCGCGCATCTGCTCGATCACGTAGTCGCGCGTGCGTGCCTGTGCGGGTGATCCCGCGACGTGCGTCTGCTTCGAGAGCTCCCGCGAATGGGCGCGCGCGGCATTCGGGCTGGGTCTCGTGACCGCATCGGCCTCCAGCGCTCGTTGCTGCGCGGCCGCGGCGGGAGTGAAGCCCGGCATCGGCGGTGCCGTGCGCTCCTGAGCGCGTGCCGCGCTGGCAAGGGTCAGCGAGAGAAGGACGACCTGCCCGAGACGACTGGAGTGATATGATGGCATGCGTTGCCGTGAGGTGATCAGTCGAGCTCCGCCATGGCTCGCCGGATGGCCATGCGCAATTGCGACTCGCGCTCCGACGCAGTACCGGAGCTTGGCGCGAGGGTGCCGAACAGGCGTAACATCTCGCTCTCCACGAAAGGCCCGCGCTCGCGGATCCCGAGCGCGTCGAGCGAACGCTCTGCGAGGATGCGCAACTCCTGACGCGTCTCCGCGCCGAGCGCCGCCAACGTTGGTGCTGCCGCCGCAGTGGGCGGTGTCTCCTGCTCGTTCCGACGCTTCGCGGCATCGACCATGGCACTGACCGGCGCGACGGTCACGACGAATGAGCCCGGGGTGTGCTCGGCGAATGCCTCGACGACCCCTTTCCGTCGGAGCTCATGAAAGACACGGATCGCCGCTTCGCGAACGACCGCGACGCCGGTCTCGCTGTTGTTCCCGCGACCCGTGATCACGAGGAGCTCGGCGGACTTCTGCACCTGATGCTGGCGCAGCCACGCCTCCAGCCGCCGAGCCGCCTCGGCGCCCGTTGGAAGGGAGTCCCGCAGGTTCAGCGTGCGCGCCGCGCCGAATCGAACCTCGTCGAACGCGCGCTGCAGCCCGGCCAGCCCGTGAATGCGGCGCGAATCCGCCATCGCGACGTCAGTGGCTCGCGCTGGCGGTGAGTGCGCGCTCGAGCACGCGGCCATCCAGTCGCTCGATCGGCGTCACGCCAAGGAGGCGCGCCAACGTCGGTGCGGCGTCGGCGACGAGCGCCCGTTCCGCGTAGCGACCCGGACGAAAGCCTGGCCCGTAGAAGATCACCGGGACGTGCGCGTCGTTGTCGTAGGGCGTGCCATGCTCGGCGATCGAAGCGCCGGCCGGATAGGCGCCCTGCACCGGCGTCACGACCAGCTCGACCGGTAGATCCGGCGGGAGCATGTGCAGCCAGCGCCGGCTCACGGCATCGTTCACCGTGTCGCGCCGCGCGAGGTCGCGGACGCGGTCGACCCGCGCGATGCCAGGCTGACGGCGAAGTGCGTCGGCGAAGCGCGTGAGCGCCGGCACGGGATCGACGTGCGCCTGCGCGAACGCCTCGCGGTCCACGAGCACGAGCGCCCCGTCGAACTCGATCGCCGACGTGTCGACGCCGGAACGAGCGAGCGTCGCCTGCAGCTCGGCGTAGGGCGTCGCGACGTCATAGCGCGGCGGCGGCGCCCGGTGCGCGCGCTGCGCGACCAGCTCGGGGAACGACGTCACGCCATGATCCGCCGTGAGCGCGAAGACGATCGTCGACGAGTCGCGCAGCTTGTAGAGCGAATCGATGAACGCACCGAGCGCACGGTCCAGCCGGAGGATGTTGTCGTGCTGCTCCCGTGAGTCGGGACCGAAGCGATGGCCGACGTAATCGGTCGCCGACAGCGAGATGGCGAGGATATCCGGCTGCGGACCACGCCCGAGGTCGAGCGCCTGCAGGCCTTCGAGCGCCGCATCGAGTGTGAGCTGGTCCATCATCGGCGTGCCCGGGAAGGCGCCCGCCGCGCGCGCCGTGTCGGTCGGCAGCACGTGGGGGAAGGTGAAGTCGCGTCCGCCCGACTCCTGCGGCACGCTGTCCGCTTCGGCGTATTCGCGCGCGGGGAGGAGAAGTGTCCACGCTTCTCCGGCGAGCCGCTGCGGCACTCGCCGCGCATTCACGCGACGGATCCACTCGGGGAGCGTATCCGCGTAGTAGCGGCTCGTGGTGAACTGTCCGTTCGACGTCGCGTACCAGAACACGTTCTGCTTCGCACGGCCGAGCGGAAGGATCGCACCCCGGTCCTTGCGTGAGATGGACAGCGCGCGCGAGCGGGGATCCTTGACCCGCAGCCAATCGATCAGAACGGAACCGCGGAATCGAAACGGCGAGGCGCCCGGATCACGCGACGTGAGGAGGGGGGCCTGCGGATCTTCCACGCCCGCGGCATTGCGCACGATTCCCGTGGATCGCGGGAAACGCCCGGCCATCGTCACCGAGTGCCCGGGCGCGGTCTCCGTGATGGCGTGATCCTGGAACGCGTTGGTGAAGAACGCACCCTGGCGCGACAGGCGCGCGAGTCCTCCCGTGAGCTGTCCTGCCCACCGGTCGAAGTAGTCGGGGCGCATCTGGTCGACCGTGATGAAGACCACGAGTCGTGGTCGACCCGCAGCGGTCGTGCGCGGAGGAACCGAGGCTGCCGCCGCATCCCGGAAGAGCACTCCGGCGATCGCGCACGCGAGAAAGGGAATGGCTCGCAGGAGCCGGCGCTGGCGCATCGAGTTTTCCTGTCGGTGGTGCGCGGGGCAGAAAACCGTAGCGCGCCCGGCGCGGGTGCAGCGAAATCTAAGCGGCGTGCGCGGGCATGATCGATCCAATGACCACTCCACCGGTGCGGCCGATCTGCTCGACGGGCGCCTCCGGCGCTTCCTCCTCGACGAGCAGGTTGCGCGCGAAGCAGATCTCGTTGCAGGCGAAACGACGCGTGCATGCCAGGCAGTCGCGTCGGATCTTCTCGGGATACCGCGCGCGGTCGACGCGCTCGTAGCCGATGGCGGCGAAGAACTCGGGCTGCAAGGTGAGCGCGAACACGTCGTAGATGCCTCGCATGCGCGCGAGGTCCTCGACGCGCCGCACGATCGCACGCCCGAGTCCCTGGCCATGCGCGTCGCGCGACACCGCGATCGCGGCGATCTCGGCCACGCTCGGGGAGTATTCCTTGAGCGCGCCACAGGCGAGGATCTCGCCGGCCCGACCTTGCGCGACGATGTAGTCGTCGATGGCGAGCGAGATCATCTCCGGCGTGCGGAGCAGCATCTGTCCTTCCGCGGCGAACGAGTTGTTCAGCCGCGAGATCGCCACCGCGTCCTGCGGACGTGCCCGACGCACGAACACGTCAGGGGCCATCAAAGGACCTCTTCGAGGATCTGCAACCCGCGGGCGAGCTCCTCCTTGGTCGCGACGAGCGGCGGCAGCAGTCGGACGGTGTACTCGCCCGCGGTGAGGACCAGCAGACCGTTCGCCTGCGCCTCGCTCACGACGTGCGCGGCGGTGCCCATCACGTCGAGCCCCCAGATGAAGCCCGTGCCGCGCACCTGCCGAATGCGACTCGTACGATGCGCGATCTCCCCGAGCTCGTGTCCGAACCAGGCACCGGTCTCACGCACGTGCGCGAGGAGCGCCGGATCCGACAACCGGTCGAGCACGTGCAGCGCGACAGATGCGACGAAGGGGCCACCGCCGAAGGTCGTCCCGTGGTCGCCGTACTGCATGGCGCTCGCGATCGGCTCCGTCATCAGCACGGCGCCCATCGGCAGCCCGCCTGCCAGCGGTTTGGCGAGCGTGACCATGTCGGGCACCACGCCGATCTGCTCGTAGGCGAACAGCGAGCCGGTGCGACCGAGTCCGCATTGGATCTCGTCGAAGATGAGCGCGATGTTGCGCGACGCGGTCACGGCGCGCAGCTCGCGCAGGAAGCCATGGTCGAGGACACGCACGCCGCCCTCGCCCTGGATGGGCTCGACGATCACCGCCGCCACCGTGTCCGCATTGAGCGCGGCATCCAGCTCCTTCAGGTCGCGCTCGAAGATCGAGATGCCCGGCGCGAGTGGGCGGAAGGGCAGCCGGTAGCTGGGTCGATCGGTCGCCGCGAGCGTCCCGAACAGCCGGCCATGGAACGCCCCGCGCAGAGCGATGATCTCGTGCTTCGCCTCGCCCTGCGTGCGCGCCCAACGCCGCGCGATCTTGAAGGCGCCCTCGTTGGCCTCGGCGCCCGAATTACAGAAGAACACCTTGGACGCGAACGAGCGCGCGACGAGCGCCGCGGCGAGCCGCTCGCCCGGCGCGGTGTGGTACAGGTTGGACGTGTGGATCAGCCCCTCGGCGGCGGCGTGCAGCGCAGCCTTGAGCCCCGCGTCGTCGTAGCCGAGCGAGTTCACGGCGATGCCACTGCCGAAATCGAGATACGCCTTCCCTTCCGCATCATAGAGGTACACGCCGCTGCCGCGCACGAGCTCCACCGGCGCACGCTTGTACGTCCCGAGGATCGCGCTCTCCAGCGGTGCCGGAGCCGGGGCCGCCGAAACGCTGCCCTGTGCGGAGTTCTCGGTCGTCGGCTTCATGGTCGATGCGGTCATGCGCACATGCTCCCCTCACGGGTCAGTACCGTGCCGCGCGTCGCGTCGGCGATCGCGGCGATGTCAGAGATGCGAACGCGTTGCACCCCGCCGTCGAGTGCCGACAGCGCGGCTTGCAGCTTGGCAGCCATTCCTCCACGGGCGGTTCCGTCCTCGATCAGTCGCTGCGCGTCCTCGGGACCGAGGGAGACGACCGGCTGCTCCTCGAGCAGGACGCCGGCGACGTCCGACACGAGCAACAGCTCTTCGGCCTCCAGCGCCGCGGCGATCGCGGCCGCCGCGTCGTCGCCGTTCACGTTCAGCGTAGCACCGAGGGCGCGATCGGTCGAGCGACTCACCGGCGAGACGACCGGCAACAGGGCGGCGTCCATCAGCCAGCGCAACAGCTCGACGTTGACCCCCGATGGGGTCCCGACATGTCCGTAGCGGTCCGGGTCGAGGGGATCCGCCGTGAGCAGACTCCCGTCCTCCCCGGACAGCCCGATCGCCGCCACTCCGACGTCGGTGAGCGACGAGACCAGACGCTTGTTCGCCGAGCCCGAGAGCGCCATCCGGATGATCTCCAGATCCAGCGCGCTCGTGACGCGACGCCCGCCGGCGAATCGCGCTTCCACGCCGTAGAGGCGCTGCAGCGTGCTGACTTCGTCGCCGCCACCATGCACCACGACGAGCGACCCGGGAGCCGCGCGATGCGCGGCCGCGAGTGCCGCCGGCAGTGCCGCGTCGAGCTGAGGACGCCCGCCGATCTTGATGACGCGCGTCATGCGGGCAGGCCGAGCGTCTCGTCGAGCCCGAGCATGAGGTTGGCGTTCTGGAGCGCCTGCCCAGCAGCGCCTTTGACGAGGTTGTCGATGGCGGATGTGACGAGCAGCGTCGGTGTGCGCGTCCCCGCGATCATCGTGGCGGTCAGCCGCACGACGTTGCGTCGTACCACCTCGTGCAGCGTCGGTTGCTGCTCGGCCACCTCGATGAATGGCTCGTCGGCGTACGCGTCGCGGTAGATCGCGAGCGGATCGTCGAGCACGGCGGTGAGCGGGATCGTGATCGTGGAGAGGATGCCGCGCGCGACGGGCAGCAGATGCGGCGTGAAGACGAGATCCGCGTTCGCGCCGATGGCGCCGAGCGTCGCCGTCATCTCCGTGAGGTGACGGTGCGTGTTGCCGACGCCGTACGCGCGGTAGTCGTCCGAGACTTCCGCGAACAGGTACTCGCGCTTCGGCGTGTTGCCTGCCCCGCTCACCCCACTGGCGGAGTTCGCGATCACCGTCGCGCCAGGCGCCACGACCCCCGCCCGCACGAGGGGAGCGAGCGCAAGGAGGATCGACGTGGGATAGCAGCCAGGATTGGCCACCACGTCCGCCGACCGAATCTGTTCGCGCAGGAGCGCGCCGTCCTGACCGGCGCGGAGCTCCGGCATTCCGTAGACGGCATCGCCACCGCCGTGCCCTGGCCGGAGATCGCTCGACAGATCGACGACGCGGGCGCCCGCCTCGCGGGCGCGCGTGACCCACGGCAGTGAGGCGCCGTGCGGCAGCGCGCAGAACACGACGGCGGCGCCGTCGAGGGCGACGTCGTCCGGCCCCTGGAAGGTGACCGTACGGCCGCCGAGACGGAGCGTCTGCCCGCGCTGCTCGTTCGCCGTCGCGAAGGCGAGGGAGAGGCGGGGATGCGAAGCGACGAGAGCGCAAAGCTCGCGGCCGGCGTATCCGCTGGCCCCGAGGACGCCCACCGGGATGGTATTCACGTTATAATGCATAATCATGCATGAGTCGACGGTCAATGGTCTTTCCAGACGCGACGGTGAATGATAGACTGCGCGAGCTTCAAGGAGGAGCGATGACGAGAAAGCACGAGCGGCAGGCAGCGATCCTCGAGCTCGTGGCGAGTCATGTCGTAGGAAGCCAGGAGGAGCTTCGTCAACTGCTCCTGGCCCGGGGAATGGATGTCACCCAGGCGACACTATCGCGCGACTTGCGCGACCTCCACCTCGCTCGCGTCTCCGAGGCGGGGGGAGCTAGGTACGTGCTGCCCGAGTCGCTCGCGACCGATGATGGCAAGCCGTTGCTCTCCAACCTCTTGCCTCAACTCTTCTCGCGCATCGACGGCGTGGGCGAGCTCATCGTCCTCCATACAGTAGCGAGCGGCGCCCAGCCGATCGCGGAAGCGATCGACCAGGAAGAGTTCGGCGAAGTCCTCGGCACGATTGCCGGTGACGATACCATTCTGATCGTGACGCGCTCCGTCGCGGCCCGGCTCGCCCTGACCGAGCACCTCCGCGCCCTCGCCGGAACCCGCTGAGCCGGCGAGTCGCCCGCACCGGCCGAGCTCGGGAACGGAATCTCTTGACGGGGGTTATCCTGCTGTGTAAATATGCATGAAGTCTGCATAAATCTCACTCAGGAGCTGCCATGCCGCGCACCATCGTCCTTGCGTATTCCGGGGGGCTCGACACCTCGATCATCGTTCCCTGGCTTCGCGAGAACTACGACGCTCGGGTGATCTGCGTCGCCGCCGACATCGGTCAGGGTGCGGCCGAGCTGCGTGGCGTGCGTGAGAAGGCGCTCGCCTCGGGCGCCGAGGAATGCTACATCGAAGATCTGCGTGAGGAGTTCGTCCGCGACTTCATCTTCCCCACGCTCCGCGCGGGTGCGGTGTACAACCGCAAGTACCTCCTCGGCACCGCCATGGCGCGCCCGCTGATTGCGAAGCGTCAGGTCGAGGTCGCGCGCCGCGTCAACGCGGATGCGCTCGCGCACGGTTGCACCGGAAAGGGCAACGACCAGGTGCGCTTCGAGATGACGTTTGCCACGCTCGCTCCGGATCTTCCGGTGATCGCGCCGTGGCGTGAGTGGGCGATCCGCAGCCGCGAGGATGCGATCGACTACGCCAACTCGCGGGGCATTCCGATCGCGGCGACCAAGGAGAAGATCTACTCGCGCGACGCCAACCTGTGGCACCTCTCGCACGAGGGCGGCAACCTCGAGGATCCGAACTCGGCTCCCAAGCCGGACATGTTCATGCTCACGACGGAACCGTCGAACGCGCCCGACGCCGCCGAGGATGTCGTGATCGGCTTCGAGCACGGCACGCCGGTGAGCGTCAATGGCAAGACGCTCGGTCCCGTCGAACTCGTCGCCGCGCTCAACGCGATCGGCGGCCGGCATGGCGTCGGCCGGATCGATCTCGTCGAGGATCGCATGGTCGGCATGAAGTCCCGCGGCGTCTACGAGACGCCGGGCGGCACCCTGCTGTACACGGCGCACTCGGAGCTCGAGCAGCTCGTGCTCGACCGTCGCACGCTGTCGGCAAAGGATCTCATCGCTCCCCGCTACGCGGATCTCGTGTACGAGGGCCGGTGGTGGACCACCGAGCGTGAGGCCTACGATGCCTTCGTGAACGCGACACAGGAGCGTCTGACGGGGAACGTCACGCTGCGCCTCTACAAGGGCGCTGTGAGCGTGGTCGGACGGCAGAGCGAGCAGGCCCTCTACGACGAGCGCTTCGTCACCTTTGGCGAGGACGACGTCTACCAGCAGAGCGATGCGGCTGGCTTCATCCGCCTCTTCGCGCTGCCGGCGCGGGTACGCGCGATCAAGGACCAGGAGCTCGCTGCGGCGCATTCCACGGGCAACGGCCGACCGTCGCTGCCCGAGGCGGCCCCGTCCCCCGAACTCGCTGGCGTCTGAGCCGCGACGCGAAGCGGAGAGCAGCATGAACATCGAATTGGGGGCCCCGCCGGCGCCTCAGACCCAGCCGCGGACGCACAAGCTCTGGGGCGGACGGTTCGGCGCGGGCCCGACGCCGGAGTTCGACGCACTCAACAACTCCATCGGCATCGACTTCCGTCTGTGGCCCTATGACATCCGCCTCTCCAAGGCGTGGGCCGTCGCCCTCTGGGGCGCGAGCGTACTCACGCTCGAGGAGAGCAAGGCGATCGAGACGGGCCTCGATGCCGTGGCTGCCCGGTTGCAGGGCGGCGAGCAGCCGCAGCCGTCGGACGAGGACGTCCACACGTTGATCGATCGCCTGCTGCACGAGGAGATCGGCGACGTCGCGTCGAAGCTGCACACCGGTCGGAGCCGCAACGATCAGGTCTCGACGGCGGCAAGGCTCTGGACCATCGACGTGTGCCAGCAGCTCGACGGCGCCCTCCGCGGCCTGCAGCGCACGATGGTGGAACAGGCCTCGGTTCTCGAAACGGCCCTGATGCCGTCGTACACGCATTTGCAGCGGGCCATCCCCGTTTCCGGAGCGCACTGGCTCCTCTCGCACTTCTGGCCCCTCGAGCGCGATCGCGCGCGACTCCGTGCTGCCCATCGCTCTGCGGCGGTCCTGCCGCTGGGCTCCGGCGCGGTGGCGGGCTGCGCGTATCCGATCTCGCGCATCCTCATTCAGGGCACGCTCGGCTTCGACGCGCTCTCGCCGAACTCCATCGACGCGGTGAGCGACCGTGACTTCATCGCGGAAGTGCTGTTCGCCGCCACGATGATCGGCACGCATCTCTCGCGTCTGGCCGAAGATCTCATCATCTACGGCTCGAGCGAGTTTGGCTTCGTGCAGTTCGGCGAGGGCTACACGTCGGGCTCGAGCATGATGCCGCAGAAGCGGAATCCGGATGCGCTGGAGCTAGCCCGCGGTTCGGCCGCCCGAATGCTCGGCAACCTCACGACGCTGCTCGCCACCCTCAAGGGGCTACCGTCGAGCTACAACAAGGATCTGCAGGACGACAAGCGCGTGCTCTTCGACGCCACCGATACCCTGCTTCTCGTGCTTCCCGCCGTCACGGGCGCGCTCGCCGAGTGCAAGTTCCGTCCGGAACGCATGCGCGCGGCGCTTTCGAGCAGCATGATGGCCACGGATCTGGCGGACTACCTCGTGCGCAAGGGTGCCACCTTCCGTGAGGCGCACGGAGCGGTTGGCCGGCTCGTCCGCGAGAGTGAATCGAGCGGGCAGGAGATGCAGGCGCTCCCCTTCTCCTCGTTCGCCGCGGCGCATCCCCGCTTCGCGGAGGACGTGTACGAGGCCCTGAGCGCCGAACGATCGGTCATCCACCGTGAGGTGGAAGGCGGCACCGGCCCCGCCGCCGTGCGCGCGCAGCTCGAAGCCGCTCAGGCGGCGCTCGCTCCACCGCCGACGCCGCGGTCCACGAACACCGTCCCTTGATAGGGGCGCCCTAACCTGCCGCGTGAGGTGGATCGATCTCGCCGTCACGCGTGCGTGCAGGCTCGACGGGGCGCTTCGGTGCGTCGGGGCTGCTGTCGCTCCCGGGTGACGACGCCACTGGTGTGATCGCCGGCGAGTCCTGAACGATGAACGGTCCTTCGACCGGCATCTCCTCGACCGCCGGCCCCAACTCGCAGTACACCTCGCGCATGCGCGCATCATGCGCGGCGTACCCGGGACGCGCGCCGGCGAAGGGCGCATCGAGCACCTGGAGTGCGCTGACCTCGTGAAGCAGATAGTTCCGCCAGCCGCCCGCGGGATCGGAGCGGCTGTAGCCCGCGCGGAGCCACCCACTCAGCATCTCGTGGCCGGCACTGTTCACGCCGAAGCGATGTGGCTCGACGACGCGGATCAGGTCGCCGTACTCGAACATCACGAGCGATCGGCGTCGAATTGCTCCGCAGAGCTGCTCCCGTAGCTCGGCCGCCTCCATCGCTGCTCCTCGTCAGGTTCGCGGAGGAAAGCGTGCGAGAAACGGACCGTCCTGATGATCCGGGCGATGTGGACAGTCGCGCTCTGCGGCGTGACGGCCGCGCTGAAACCGTCAGTGCTGCGCGAAGACGTTCGTCGATCCCTTGGCGCCGAACGCGATCACGTCGTACCGGTCGTGGCGTGGGCCCATCTCCATCCCGGGCGACCCCGCCGGCATCCCGGGAGCGGCAAGCCCGAGCGTGCCCGCAGGCTTCGTGGCGAGGAGCCGCTTCACGTCGGCCGCGGGCACGTGGCCTTCGATGACGTATTTCCCGGCGACCGCGGTGTGACACGAGCGCAGCGCAGCCGGCACGCCCAGACTGTCCTTCAGCGTATCCATGTCCGAGCGATCGTGCACATCGGGCGCGAACCCGTTGGCCTGCAGATGCGACACCCACTTGGTGCAGCAGCCGCAGGACGGATCCTTGTATACCGTGATGGCGATGGGCTTCGGCTCCGCGGTGCTCACTGCCGGGCGCAGCGCGAGCAGCACCGCGCCACCCAACGTGGTCGTCGCCGCCCGCGCGAGCCACGCGCGCCGCGTCATCTGCGTGTCGTCCATGATCGAGCGTCCTGGATGGAACATGGAAATCGTGCTGAATCGGTGCGACTCGTACCCCCGGAAGCTAGTCCGGTTCGCGTACGGCGTCGATTCCCACGACCGGTGATGGACGGCCGCGGCGCGCGTATCGCTTGCGCGAGTACAGTTCGGCGTCCGCTCGCTCGAGGGCTTCGCGCAACGCCAGCATCGGATCGAGGGTGCTGGTGCCGACCGTCACGCTGACGTTGTATGGAAGGTCGGGGTGCGAGTGACTCGCGATCGCACTGGCGAGCCGGGCGTCGATCTGGCGCGCGGCGGCCTGGTCTCCGTCACTGAGCAACGCGACGAATTCGTCACCGCTCCACCGTGCGACGATGTCCGCCTCGCGCAGGATGCTCTTGAATGCCGAAGCCACGAGGCGAATGGCGGCGTCGCCCGAAGCGTGGCCGTGCAGGTCGTTGATTCCCTTGAGATCATCGAGATCCGCGAACACCAGCACGGGGACACGCCCGTGGCGTCGTGCTCGTGCGAGCTCCTGCTCCGCGAAGAGGGTGAACCCGCGCCGATTGTGCAGCCCGGTCAGCTCATCGATCAGCGCGAGTGCGTGAAGGTCGCGCTCGTAGCGGAGCTGCGCGCTGATGTCGCGCGCCAGCACGACCACCGCCGGCCGATCGTGATAGACACAGGGGCTCGAAACGATCTCGACGTCCAGCGTCCCGCCGCCGGCAGTGCGCATACGGCCGCGCACGCGGGGCGCTCGCCCGCCCGCATCGTCGGTCGCCTGTCCTGCCAGCGCGGCGCGTGTGTTCTCGTCCGCGAAGTCGTCGATGGGGCGCCCCACGAGCTCTTCCTCGCTGGCGAGTCCGAGCATCTCGGCCGCGGCGGGATTGGTGAAGAGAATCTTGCCGTTCGCGTGAACGAGCACGGCTTCCGGGGACAGGGCCAGCAGCTGCCGGTAGCGCGCATCGGTCTCACGCAATGTGCGGAGGTGCCGACGTGAGTTGAGACGAACGAACGCGAGGACGGCCAGTGCGGCCGCACCGCCACCGGCCACCAACCAGAGCACCCAGGCAGGCCACTCCGCATCGGTCGCGATGATGACGACGTCGTCCATGGTGCGCGGTACCAGCTGCCAGACGATCGGATCGTCGACGTTGTCCTGGTACGACGTGACGATGCCGGCGATCGTCAGACTGTCGTGGGTCCGGATCGATGCGAGATCGACTTGCGCGCCATGGTTTGCCGGCACCCACACGGTCACGGTGCTCGACGTTGCGCTCTGGGCATCGGACAGGCGGACCCAGCGGCCACCTTCACTGTGCCCAGACGACACGACGCGCCCGCTCACGCGCACGAGCTCTCCGGGATGCCGCGCCATCGTCGCCGCGTCGATGGCGAGGTCGCGCGGGATCGTCAGTCGCCGCGGGCCTGGTACGACACGCATGCGTACGGCGACGAGCTCCCGATCGCCGCGATAACGCCTGATCGTTCCCGTGGCCACGACGCTGTCGCCTTCGTGCACGGGCAGCTTCAACGTGCGCGAGAAGACGCGGACTCCCCCACTGCCATCCTGCACCGCGATCTCGAAGCCGCTCGACTGCAGCTGTCCCGCCGCGACGGTGGCGCGACCCGCGATCGTCACCTGCTTGTTCGTCCCCTCCGTCGCGAGCGCGTCAGCGATCGGACTGGTGGGCGCGGTCGTATCCTGCGCGGCCGCCAGCGCTGGTGCGCCGAGCGCGACGAACATCAACGCAGCTATGTGAAGGGACCGACGGGTCATGTCGGTGGCGAGCGTAGGTGGGGACCGACGGGCGACAGGCTACGGTGGGTGCGACAAGATAGCAGTTCCGCCGCCGAGCGTCGATCAGGAGTCGTCGGATGACTCGCGGGCCCCTCGGGTTCGGCAGCGGACACAGAGCGTCTCTGCGCCGAGGTCAGTCGCCAGTCGGCGCACGAACGATCCATGCAGGTGCGCGAAGCACAGAATACGCCGACAGCGCACACAGGCGCCGCCCTTCAGTATGTCCACGCGTCCACCGCACTCGTCACAGTCTGTCGCCAGTTCGGTGTCGCGAAAGATGCCGAATTTTGCCATGAGTCTCGTGACGTGCCGAAGATGGAGATCGGAGCGGTAGAGTCGAGTCGAAGGTGATGCACATTATACCCGCGCGGGCGCGGACGTTCATCACGTGCGACGACTCGGCCCGCTAGATTTGCCCGCGATGAGTCGCGCAGTCCCGTCTCAGCCCGCTCTGCCCATCGACGAGGTGCTGTCGCCGCTGCGCGCTGCACTCGCGGGGCATCCGAACGTCGTCCTCCAGGCCCCGCCTGGCGCGGGCAAGACCACGCGTGTACCGCTTGCGCTGCGTGACGTCGCGTGGTTGGAGGATCGGCGTATCGTGATGCTCGAACCGCGACGCCTCGCGGCACGCGCGGCCGCGCGATTCATGGCGGCATCGCTGGGCGAGTCCGTTGGCGCGACCGTGGGGTTCCGAACACGCGGCGAGACTCGCGTCGGACCGCGCACCAGGATCGAAGTCGTGACGGAAGGCGTGCTGACGCGGATGTTGCATCGCGATCCCACGCTCGAGCACGTGGGCGTCATCCTGTTCGACGAGTTCCACGAGCGCAGCCTGCACGCGGACGTTGGTCTCGCTCTCGCCCTCGAATCGCAATCGCTGGTTCGCCCGGATCTCCGCCTGCTCGTGATGTCGGCGACGCTCGACGGCACGGCGGTCGCCTCGCTGTTGGGCGATGCGCCAATGCTGGTGAGCGAGGGTCGCGCCTTTCCCGTCGCGACGCACTACCGACCACGTCGCGCGGATCAGTCGGTGGAGAGTGCGGTCGCATCGGCCGTGACGCACGCGCTCGAGCGGCACGAAGGGAGTCTACTCGTGTTCCTGCCTGGCGTGGCCGAGATCCACCGCGCCCACGCAGCGCTCGATCGGATGATGCTGCCACGCGACGTTCGCGTGCTGCCCCTCTTCGGTGCGATGCCGGCCGTTGCGCAGGACGACGCCATCGCGGCGCCGATCGTGGGAGCTCGCAAGGTGGTGCTCGCGACATCGATCGCGGAAACCAGTCTGACGATCGAAGGCGTGAGCATCGTGATCGACGCCGGGCTGTCGCGCATTCCGTCGTTCTCGGCGCGGACCGGAATGTCTCGCCTCCGGACCGTCCGCGTGTCTCGTGCATCCGCGGAGCAGCGTCGGGGACGAGCGGGCCGTACGGCACCCGGCGTCTGCTACCGACTCTGGGCGGCCGAGGAGGACGTCGGCCTGCTCGAGCACGACCGCCCCGAGATTCTGGATGCTGACCTGACGCCTTTGGCGTTGGATCTCGCGTTGGCAGGCATCGTCGACGCGAGCACGCTCCGCTGGCTCGACGCTCCCCCGGCCCCTGCCCTTGCCCACGCGCGTGAGCTGCTCCAGCAACTGGGTGCGCTGTCTGCCGATCTGCGCATCACGGAACATGGGCGCTCGATGGCGCGACTCGGGACGCATCCGCGGTTGGGGCACATGCTGTTGCGTGGTCGCGATCGCGGCATGGGATCGACGGCGTGCGCTGTCGCGGCGCTGCTCGATGAGCGTGATGGCGGACGTGGCTCTCTCATGCCCGAGATGGATGTGCGGGCGCGCATCTCACGCATCGTGTCACGCGATTTCGTGTCGGGTGACGACCGTGATGGATTCCATCGCATGCGCGCACAGGCTGGGCGCTGGCGTCGTACGCTTGGTGTAGATGATCGGCGCCCCCATGAGGACGATGCGGGACTGCTGATTGCTCTCGCCTTCCCCGACCGGATCGCGCAGCGTCGTCCCGGTTCTCGCGAACGCTTCCTCTTGCGAAACGGGTTGGGCGCGGAGCTTCCCGATGGCTCGCCGTTCTCGCGGGTGGAGTATCTGGCCGTCGCGGAGGTGGACGGGCGACGGCCGCATGCCGGTATCGTGCTCGCGGCCCCGCTTTCGGTGGCGGAGATCGAAGATCTGTTCTCCGATCAGGTCGTGCGCGAGGAGGTCGTCGAGTGGGATGACAGTGCGGGCGTCGTGACGGCGGTTCGGCGGGAGCGGCTGGGTGCACTGGTGTTGCGCGAATCGGCCGCTGGCGCGGGCAACGATGCTGTCGTCGCCGACGCGTTGTTGCGTGGCCTGACGTCGAACCAGCGACTCGGCCTCCGCTGGCCCGCTCAGGCGCAACGGATACGAGAGCGGCTGGCCTTCCTCCACGCGCATGTCCCCGGCTGGCCCGACGTCGGCGACGCCGCGCTCGCCGCGTCGGCAGGCGAGTGGCTCCTGCCACATCTTTTCGGACTTCGCCGCCGATCGCAGGTGGAGGCGCTGGATCTGTCGGCACTGCTGCTCGCGCGACTCGGCTGGCAGCAGCGCGCGCAGCTCGATGTCCTGGCCCCCGCATCGCTCGAGGTCCCGAGCGGCTCCAGCATCCGTGTGGACTATTCCGATCCGCTCTCACCCGTCCTGGCGGTGCGGCTGCAGGAGCTATTCGGCCTGACGGAAACGCCCGCCGTCGTGGCCGGAACAGTGCCGCTCACTTTGCACCTCCTGTCGCCGGCCAATCGACCTGTCCAGGTCACGCGCGATCTCGGCGGGTTCTGGCGGAACTCGTATTTCGAGGTACGTCGCGAGCTTCGAGGCCGGTACCCCAAGCATGAGTGGCCCGAGGACCCCCTCCGCGCCCTCCCCACCCGACGCGCCAAGCGGCGGGATTGAGCGGGGGAGCGCCGTCGGAGCGCTCTCACATCGCTTTTACAGGCTGCGGTTTGGCTCTCCCAAGGCCCTGGCCGGCCCTTTCCAAATTCCTATTCCAATAGGCAAATTATCATTAGCGGCCGAATGCGGTTAAATCCTATTTTTTTAGGGCATTTATCGTGCGATTGTATAGTGTTGCGGTGGCGTCTCTTACGGCAGGGGCCCCAGAGAAGTGGACCGATAATCTGCTCGTACAGCACGAGATAGCCGGAGTCCAGTCCAGGGCGCGGGGAGTCGCGCGAGGAATCTCCTGGCCGGCGTTGGTGCAGGTCGCCCTCATCCGGGAGCTTCATACCAGAATTGGCTGCTCGGTACGCGATGCGGTTTCATTCGCCGCCACGTTGTTAGCCGATCCCAACGGCCTGTTGGCACTCGGCCCGCGCCTTACCCTTGGCTTCGACCGGGAGCGCTTCGAACACGATCTGCACCGCCGTCTCACCGAGGCGCTCGAGAGCGCCCCACGACCGCAGCGAGGTCGCCCTCGACAGCGCGGGCCGGCCCCGCGCGGCGCAAAATGAGAAAGCGGGGCGACCGTTGGCCGCCCCGCTTTCCGCCACCACGAGCTCGATCGGTCAGGTCTTCGACACGTTCTCGGCTGCCGGGCCCTTGGCGCCCTGTACGATGTCGAACTCCACCGAGTCTCCCTCAGCGAGAGACTTGAAGCCGCTGCCCTGGATCGCGCTGTAGTGCACGAAGCAGTCTTTCTCGCCGCTGTCGGGGGTAATGAACCCAAAGCCCTTCGCGTCGTTGAACCACTTCACCTTGCCGGTCGTACGCATGTCCCACTCCTGAGAAAACTGATTGTCTAGGGAGCGGAACGCGCCGTACCCCGACAATAGCCAGTGCGGCGGGCGC
>Ga0070683_100001439_pt1 | contig 18280 bp, 18 predicted proteins | sample KBSC713LmetaG_FD_64662 | JGI IMG/M metagenome (GOLD analysis project Ga0070683, IMG submission 64662) | Corn rhizosphere microbial communities from Kellogg Biological Station, Michigan, USA - KBS C7.1-3L metaG | ecosystem: Host-associated > Plants > Roots > Rhizosphere ... | reverse complement strand
GCCTGGGCCGCTGAGAACAACCCTCCGCGCCGCTGCGAAGGTTGGGCCGGAATCTTACGGGCGACGCTAATCGTTTCCTTTACCCTGTGCGGCTACGATATTCCGCGCATGGACAGCGACCACGATCCTCGGCGACAGGCGGAGGCGGCCATGAAACTGGCCGCGCTCGCGGATGGCTTCGAACGGCAACGCTGGATCCAGATCGCCCAAGCTGGCTGGAGCTTGCCCGCACGTCTCCCGAACCGAACCGCTCCCGTTCGGGCCAGCGATAAGATCCAACACAGGACCTGCGAAGCGCGATCGCATCGGAGCGGGTTTGCCTCCTGCTCACTCCAGGCTTCACGGCCATCGAGACGGTGCTTCAGACGGACGAACGCTCGAGAGGAGTAGCGGATGGCCATCGTCTTTATCACCGGCAGTACGGACGGACTCGGCCGCGCGGCGGCGCAGTCGCTTCTGGATGCCGGCCATCGGGTGGTGCTGCATGCCCGGTCGCAGGACCGCGCCGCGGGCATCGGCGCGCTCGCGTCGCGTTCGGCAGGGGTCGCGATCGGCGATCTCGGCAGCGCTGCCGAGCTCAGGAGTATCGCGGATCAGGTCAACGCGATCGGTCGCATGGACGCGGTCATCCATAACGCCGGCGTCTACACCGAACGAAGCCGCGGCTCGACGCCCGAAGGTCATGCCGGCATCCTCGCGGTGAACACTCTTGCGCCGTACATGCTGACCGCGCTGATCGAGCGTCCCCGTCGGCTGGTGTATCTCAGCAGCGGCCTCCACCGCGGCGGAGAGGGATCGCTCGGCGATGTCGACTGGACGAAGCGGCCCTGGGATGCGGCCCGAGCCTACGCCGAAAGCAAGCTGCACGTCGTCGCGCTGGCCTTCGCGCTGGCGCGACGCTGGCCACAGGTCTTGAGCAATGCCGTCGACCCCGGCTGGGCGCGCACGAGAATGGGCGGCCCGGGGGCGCCGATCGACATCGACGCCGGCCAAAGGACCCAGACCTGGCTCGCCGTCAGCGACGAGTCCGCCGCCGTGGTCAGCGGACGCTACTGGCACCATCTCCGGCAGCAGCAGCCGGCCGCCGAGGCTGCCGACCCGGAATTCCAGGACCGGCTCGTCGCCGAGTTGGGCGAGTTGACGGGTGTTGCGCTTCCTCGGGCTTAAATCCTTGGCGGCCGCGTCTTGGCGGAAGTTGTCCGAGACAGCCAGGTGTTGCCCAATGGAGACACTCGCGCCTGATCGTACCGGTGCCATAGGTGCGCCCTATTCTCTTCCCGTCGTTCCCTCAATTGCGTGCCAAGCCGGAACCGTAGTCGGAACTGAATGGGGAAACCGCGGCGACGCGGCTGGCGAAATTGAAGAGTTGGCACGCATGCTGTGTTGTCGGCGCGCTGATCGCCGGCTCGCTTGCCGCGATTCATCAGATCGCGGTATCGGGCGCGAGCGTGGCAACGCCGAATGCGAGAGTGGCCGATGCATTCGGCGCCATCTCGCGGAACGTGTCGACGGTGCTGACAAATCTCCCCGCTGCCTTTCCGGTTGTCGACGCGAATGTCGACACAAGATCATCAGCCAACGCGATTGTCGCGGCGGAATTCAGCGACGCGGCACCCGACGCGGTGATGCCATCCGGGGCGACCGGTTCTCCGTGGCAAGGGCGAATGTTGCAGGCCTTTGCCAGCCTTGAGACTGCGCCGCCCCAGAACGAGGCAACGCCGCAGCACGACAGTCCGCCCGCGACTTCGCCGAATCCGAAAGATGGCGAACAGTCGTATCTGAAGGACTACGTCTACTCGGAAATTCCGCCGCCGGAAAAACCCGCGAAGATCGCCCTGGCGTCATTGCGCCACGTTCCGCTCGGAACGCCCGTCCAGGAGATCGAACGCGCGGCCGAAGCGTTCGGTGTCGACGCCAATTTCATGAAGGCGGTCGCCAAAATCGAATCCGATTTCAATCCCAGGGACCGCACCGGCTCCTACATCGGTCTGTTCCAGTTGAGCAGGTCCGAGTTCGGCCACTACGGGTCGGGCGACATTCTCAATCCGCGCGACAACGCCGTAGCTGCCGCCTACAAGTTCGTCACCGAGGCTGCGTTGTTCGAAATCATGACGCACAAGAAGCCGACGTTTTCCGATCTCTACCTGATCCACCAGCAGGGCTGGCAAGGAGCCGCCGAACACGTTAGCCATCCGCGGCAGATTGCCTGGAAGTCGATGTGCGCAACCGAGGAGGGCCTGGCGAAGGGCGAGCGATGGTGCAAGCGCGCCATTTGGGGCAACACGCTGCCGGCGGTCAAACGCGAATGGAAGTCGGTCGACCGCCTTACCTCGGGCGCGTTCGTGGCGATGTGGCGGGACCGCGTCGAAACGCTCTATGCCCGCTATCTAACGCCAACGCCGCAGCGGCCGGAGGCCTGAGATCGAACAGTTGAGCGGTTTGCATCGACCGGGCGGGCGCTTCCAGCGTAACGAGCTGACGGAACGTCGCGCCAAGGAGATGTTGATCGGGAGAAACTCCGGGGGCGACGCTTCGGAGATCATCATGTCCAAGATCGCAGAACTTCTTGAGCGGAAGCGGCACCTGCTGGAGCGGACACAGGAGCAGCCCGTACCCGAACAGCTTGCGGAAATCGAGCGGAGCCTGAAGGACATCGACCGGAGACTGAACGAGATCGAGTTGAAGAGCTCGACGAGGCGCCCATCGCCCCGCGTTAAAGGCCTTATCGCTCGTGCGGGCTCTTGCGGCGAGCCTCCAAAGATCGGCTGCTGTTTCGAAATCCAGAGTTTTGCCAAGTGCGGTGATGAGGCTTTCAATCGAATGGGCGACGGTAGGTGGATCAGTCAACCCAAAGTCAATATCCAGCTTGCTGAATTTGTGAGCGACATTGGGATCGAGTGAGGCGTCCGCCCGCTGCCGCAGGGTGACAGCTAGGTTTCTCGCCCTGATGGTCTCAGGCTTATCCCATCCGAACATTCGACCAAGCTGTAGCGCTCTCCTGAGCAACTCATATGTGTGATGGGAGAGTGGTTTGCTTTGCTCGTCGAACCTGAAACGAAACTCGCCCGCGTCAACTTTTTCGACAGTTTCAACGTATGCCGATATTGCGACAAGCCCTAATTTTCCCCGCCGTCTGTCAAGCAAAGCGCAAAGGTCTGAGAGACGCGCTTTCAGAATTGGGATTTTCGCGCGTGCCAATAGTTCTTCCAATACCTCTACGTGCCCACGAAAATCGGCAGAAATGGCCGACCTGCTCGTAGGACCTTCAAACATCGGCCCAAACGGCTCGAATCTATCCTCTGGCTTGAAATACATTCCAGTGACGGCCTCTAGCATTGAAAACACACGTGATGCTGCCGACCCGTCTGGACTGCTCTGCAATGCCGTTCGATATAGGGAAGCTAACTCTCCGCAATCGGCGACATTTGAGGTCTGAACCGGAGCTTCAAAATCTAAGTTCCTAAAGTCTTTCGCGGTCGCACGAAGCCAAGGAATGTCGGGCTTAGATTTGCCACTGTCAGGCGCCGTCGCAGCTGCTTCATCGACCACGATTTCTCTCCATAAGGCTGATCGATCCCAGAAGGCACATAGCTGTCGGGATAACGACTGATCTACCGCAAGATTGTACCCGCCCGCGACGACGCCCCACCGAAACGCAAATGCTCAACGCCCCGAAGAGCTAAAACCGCAGGGCGGTGTTGACCGCACTGCCTGCGCCACCTGCCGATAACGGAAGTCCAGCCCGTTTATGCAACCTATAGGAATGTCATCTCGGAGACAACGCGTTCAGCGTCGGTGGAGCTCATGCGGGCCGCAAGGGCGCTGCAACGTGATTCAGGCGCGTCCGCGCTGGCTTCGATCTAGAGGCGATGTTCTGCTGCCCGCCTCGATCTCCACCTGTCTGGCTCCTGCGTTTCTTTTCGCGAAACAACGGACCTGCGCTGTGCGACTGATGTCGCGAACAGACCACCTGAAAAAAATTGTGGGCCCCCAAATCAGAATTTTCCCCTTCCCGGTAGGTGGGGCGAAAGCATGCTTGCCGAGAGAAGTTATTACCTCCGATCGATCATGAGCTTGATGGCAGTGGCGGCATACGGATTTCCCGTCATCGTCTGATGACCAGCCTCCGCGAGTGCTGCCGAGATTTCTGCCGGTGCCGCCGGCCGGTCAGGCTCGCTCGGCGGAGTAGGACCTCAGCAGCGACATAGACTTTCTGCTACGCAATCTGTGCGTGTCACTCACCCGATCTTGCTGTATGTCACCCGAATCGGTGCCAGGTGAGGGACTGGCTCCGCCGGGGGACTGGGGACGTGCAAGTAAAGCGCCTGACTATCTCGAACTTCCGAGGTATAGCCCATGGTGTCGTCCACTTAGCAGGACACACACTTCTGGTCGGCGGAAATAACGTCGGCAAATCGACGGTTTGCGAGGCTCTCGACCTCGTTCTAGGGCCAGAACGGCTCTATCGGCGGCCCGTCATTGACGAGCACGACTTCCACTGTGGTCGATATCTCGACGACGACAAGGAGCCAATCGAGGTTCGCATCGAGGCGGTTCTGACCGACCTTCCACAGGAAGCTGAGCTGCGATTCCATCGTCATCTCCGGCGGTGGAACGACGGCACGCGTGATTTTGCCGATCAAGGCGCCGGCGGCCCGGGGGATGGCGACGGGGCGCAGAAGCGGTGGGCGCTGCCGGTCGTCTTCATTGGCCGATACGACAAGGCCGAGGATGACTTCGCTGGCAACACATTCTTCGACCATCCGATTGACTTCCCCGAAGAAGATGAAGCTGCCGAGCTGGCGCTAGGGGCCGGGCGCAAACTGTTCGGGCGGGAGCACAAGCGGCTTTGCGGCTTCGTCTTTCTGCGCACCCTGCGCACCGGATCGCGGGCGCTCAGCCTTCAGCGTGGGTCGTTGCTTGATACGGTGCTCCGGCTCGGCGGAACGGGGCTGGCGGACATGTGGCAGGACACGCTGGATCGGCTGCAGGGGCTCAAGCCGCCGATCGGAGAGGTGCCGCAGCTCAAACAGATCCGCTTGGGTATCAGAGAGCGCATGGCGCGCTTCGTTCCACTCGCGGATGGCGACGATGCGACGGCCTTCTTCGCTTCCGAATTGACCCGCGAGAATCTGCGGGAGGTCGTGAGGTTGTTCATCGCCGCAGAACCGGTCGGCCACAGCGTACCGTTTGCAAGGCTTGGGACCGGGTCAATCAACCTGCTGGTGTTTGCCTTGCTGACTGTTATTGCAGAGCTCAAGGAAAAGCAGTCGGTCATCTTCGCGATGGAGGAGCCGGAGATCGCGCTGCCGCCGCACACCCAGCGGCGTGTAAGTCGTTTCGTGCTCTCAGAGATGGGACAGGCGATCGTCACCTCCCATTCGCCCTATGTAATCGAGCAGTTCGAACCGCAGGACATTGTGATCCTCTCTCGCAAAGCTGACGGCGTGCTCGAAGGCGCGCCCATCGACCTTGGCGACTTCAAAACCAAGAGCTTCAAACTGAGCGCCGGCAATTCGCGGAGGCGATCCTCGGTCGCGGCGTGCTAGTAGTAGAAGGCGCATCGGAAGCCGCGCTGTTCCCCGAGGCCTCAACCATCCTCGAAAACGACCTGGGGGTCGATGCTTACATGCACCTCGATTTCGCGGGCGTCAGCCTCTTTACCGCCGACAGCGAAACGGCGATCCCCAAGTACGGGCCGGTCTTCAAGGCGCTCAACAAGACTGCTTTCGCCTTATATGACAAGCCGAACAAGGCGCACACGGCGGAAGCGGTTGCCAAGCTCGACCAGTATGTCGCGCATTGGCAGTCGCCAACCAAGGGCATTGAGGTCCTGCTGGTTTCTGAGACTACGTCGGCGGTCCATCATCGTTTCCTCGCAGCTGCGAGCGCCCGTGATGACTATCCCAGCCAGTGCGACGCATACGACGATGTGCCGGACGACGACGCCACGGCGCGCAAGTTGGCGATCGCCGTTCTCAAGGCACGGAAAGGCGACGCCCACGGCTACACAGCCTTGTTCATTCGGCAGTGTCAGTCTGCTGACGAGCTCCCCGCGACCATCAAGAAGGTGTTGCTCGAGATTGACGCGGCGATGAAGCCACCGCCACCGCAGCCGGAGGACGATGACGATCTGTTTGGAGCCAAGCTCTGAAGATCGACCTCGACCAGAAGCGGCTCGACATTCTCGCGGAGCCAGGGCACCTGAACGCCCGATTTAAGCGTACTCGCGGGCGTGCGCCCCCGCATCGCGATCCTGCCGCTTGAGAAGGCAGGCGAGGCGATTGCGCGGATGAGGTCCGGCCGGGAGAATTTCAGGATGGTGCTGACCATGACGGAGGGAAGTCGACTTCACCAAGTTCGCGAAGGCGATGAAGAAAATTTCCACGGGCTCCTACGCGTGCTCGGTCCGGACGAGAAGAGCGGCTTCATCAGTCCCTCCGAACTTCGTGCAATCGTCATGTAAGAGTTCGGCTTCCGCCGCGTAGTCTCGCATCTTGGTCATTGGTGAGATGGAGCCGAAGGTGGGGAGGGCACTTCAAAGGGGGCTGATTGGTAAAACTACGCCCCGCGATGGTCCTTATGTGGGGACGCATCAAGGTGTTGATGGTCGATATTTCCGACTGCCGGATCTTGACTTGTTGCGAACCGCGCGTGCTTCTGATCGAACTTCAACCTGCAGTAGGGGCGCGCTGCGATGGGCGATGAGGTGGTGGTTGAGAGTCCCCACTTAAGGGGCCGCAACATCTTGATTTTTTCCGATGGCACGGGCCAAGCCGGCGGCTTGCGTCCCGACGAAAACCGATCCAACATCTACAAGTTGTATCGGGCGACCCGCTGCGGCCCCGAAACGGAAATAGATCCTGCCGATCAGCTTTCGTTCTACGACGCTGGGTTAGGCTCGCGGCCGCCCGGAGACGCCGTGTTCGTCACCCGAGCTTACCGGTGGCTGCATAATCTCGCGAGCCAAGCGACCGGGCTCGGCATCACGACGAACATCATCGATTGCTACGCGGCCATCATCCGCATGTGGAAGCCGGGAGACCGGATTTTCCTCTTCGGGTTCAGTCGAGGCGCGTACACCGTCCGATGTCTGGCAGCCGTGATCGGGCTATGCGGCGTGCCGACCAGGATGCCTGATGGATCACCGCTTCGTCGCGACGTGGGAACGACGACTAAGATCGCTCGGGAGGCCGTCAAGAAGGTCTACCAGCACGTCAGCTCGCCAAAGGACACAGCTTTCCTGGCGCAGCGCGTTGCGCTCGCAGAGCGTTTCCGACGGCGGTATGGGAGCGAGCAGGGCGATGGACCCAACGCAATTCCGTTCTTTGTTGGAGTGTTCGACACCGTCGCGGCTTTGGGTAGCTACCTGCTAACGACCGCGCTGCTGGCTTCTGCCGCGGTCCTCATCCTCGCGGCCAGCTACGCACAGTCATTCTTCTTGTTTCCGTTCCTGCCGACCTTCTTCTGGTCGATCGGGATCGCGGGTGGCGCCGCGCTGATCAGCTACATCGCAACGCACGTGAAATATGCGATCGGCCTGAAGGATCACCCGTTCCTTGGTACACTTCATCTTGCGGCACCTAAGATGCAATTCTACGATTTGCACCTGAACAACGGCGTCTGGTATGCGCGCCACGCGATGTCGATCGACGAGAACCGCGCGGACTTCGCGAGGGTGCCGTGGGGAGGGGTGCACAACAAGGGCCCTGAGCGCCCCGACGAATATCCCGACTGGCTGCAGCAAGTATGGTTCGCCGGCAATCACAGCGACGTGGGCGGTAGCTACCCGGAAAACGAGGCCCGCCTCTCGGATATCGCGCTCGGATGGATGGTCCACGCAGCGAGGAACCTGCCGGACGGGACAACCTCGGACGGTTACGGTATCAAGGTCGACGAGCGCTATCTGAAGCTTAATCCGGATCCCCTCGGGCCTCAGCACGACGAGCGCGAACCAGGATGGTTCGGCGGTCGCTTCAAATGGGCTGAAGGCCTACGGGAAATCCAGCCGGAGGCGATTCTGCATTCCAGTGTCCTCAAACGGTTCGCAGCGGAAGCTGGCGTGCAGCACTATTACGAGATCGCGCCATACCGGCCCAGGAACCTCAGCGGGCACCTCAAGCTCACGGCCTATTACACCACGCCGCGTCCGTCCGAGGAGCCGCATTAACGGCGGCGTGGTCCTTGCTCGTTCGTCGGCGGTACGGACCGGACCCGCCCGGAAGGGTTGAAGCTCGCGGACGCCAGATGCTGCGGACTTCGAGGGAGTCCGGGTCGGGCCATTCGACGACATAGCGGTGCGTCTCGCGGCGCGCAGCGCAGCGCCGGAGCTGCTGAGGAAAAGTCCCGGTACCACCTTGGTCGCCCTGCGGGAGGTGCTGCCGTTACGGGATCAAGCCGACCAAGAGCGCATCTTGGCGAACCTGCGCAAAGGCTGCGACGAGGTCTCGCCGGAGCGGAATGGAACGAACGGGTTCGCCGCGCGTCGAATCCATGTCCCCGGCACCCCTAAAGCCCCGCCGGGGGAAAACCTACCCACTAGGTTGGCGGTCCCAATGCGCACTATAGCGCAAGGACCGTTTGCGCACGGAGGAGGTAGCAATGAGCAATCGCATAGCGGACCGGAGGACGCCGACCGCGGCCGAACGGGAAGCTCGAAAGGTCTTTAGAGACGCGGATGTCAAGGTAGCAGTATTGGAGTACGAACGCGTCCAGCAGGCATTCCATGCAAACCGGGAGCGCTTGAAGGCTGAGCGCTTGGCTCGCGAGGCTACGTCTGTGATTCGGCGTCCAACATTGCCCCCGTAGTCGTGAAGTCGATCAGGCACTTAGCATGCCAATCGGCGTTAGGACCCCACGCCGAGCGACACATCATGTCCCTCCAGCAATTTGGGCAGCAGGTCATCGACTTTATCCGTCTTCACGAGGACTGGGCAGCGCCGATTGTTTTTGCTCTAGCCTTCGGATCCCTTGCCTTTCCTTGGCCCTACCGTCATTGGCCGCCCTCGTCGGTATCGGAGCGGTGATACGAGCGGACGGCCTTAGCTCATCCCACTCTGGATCAGTGGAGCGCTCGGGCAGCGTTTGGCAACTGGCTTTCGTACTGGATGTCCGCAAATGGCTCGATCGTCATCCACGTCTCACCTTCCATTTCACGCCTACCTCGTCATCGTGGCTCAACGCCGTCGAAGGCCTCTTTGTCAAACTCTCCAAACGACGCCTCAAGCGCGGCGTCTTCCGATCGGTCCGCGAAGTCCAAGCTGCGATCAACCGTTCGGTGGCTTGTAGAGATGGTGGTTCTCAGCTTTTTCCTGTTTTTTTACCATCGCCAGAATCCTATCAGAACCAAGGCGTCGAATGCATGGCTGCGCGGAGCTGCGATAGGCACGCACCGGCCTGGCCAGATAATAGGCACCGCATCCGAGTGTAGCGTGGATTGTTGTGTTGAGAATCAGCAAAAATACAACCACGTAGAGCGGCTGCGATTTCCGGAGTGCTTGGAACCATCTTCGTTTCTTGACGGTTGTCACCCGAGGCTACTGACTAGGGAGGCAAGTCATGGCGATCAGCTCAAAAGCAATGGCGGTCTCGATGGTTGTGGCTGGGCTGCTCTACGGCACAACGTATTCGCATGCACAATCGGATGCACACGGACATTCGTCGGCGGCGAGCGCTCAAGACGGAAGCTTCCAGGTTCCGAAGTCGATGCAAATCGAGCACGAGGCGATTCATTTGGAACTTGTGAAGCTGACAAAAGCCGGAGGCCGGACCGGAGAGGCCGCCCAAAAGCTGGCAAGCGTTCTCGATCCCCATTTTCGAAAAGAGAACCGAGATGCATTACCCCCATTGGGCATGCTTGTGCCGCTTTCGGAGGGAAAATTCGATTGCGGAATGACCGCCGTGCTGACGATGACGGACAGGCTTCAGGCCGATATGCCAAACATGCTCGCCGAGCACGGGGAAATCTCTGCGGCGCTATCTCAGCTAAGAAGTGCTGCATCATCTGAGAATAAACCTGATGGTGTGAAATTTGCTGATGAACTAGCGGCACATGCGCAAACCGAGGAGCAAATCACCTATCCGACTGCGCTGCTGATCGGCCTCTATGTGAAAGGAAGAGCAGCCCAATGTCCTCGGTGAGCCCACGGGCAGCGCGGCAACAGGGATCGGGCGCGCGACTGCGCTCGCCTTTGCGGTGGCGGGCGGGCGCTGTGGTGGTCATCGGGGACGTCGATGCGCGGGCGGAAGGCACGGCGAGTGATATTACGACTGCCGGCGGCAAGGCCGTATTCCACAAGACAGACGTGTCCGACAGCGCCCAGGTTCAGGCACTGGTCGCGCGTGCGGTTTCTGAATTCGGTACGCTCGATATAGCTTTTAACAGCGCCGGCTTGCTACCGCCGACCGCATCCCTTGTCGACCAGACCGAGGCAGACTGGGATCGGATCATGCGCGTCGATGTCACTGGCGTGTTTTTATGTCTCAAGTATCAACTGGCGCTGATGGCCAAGGTTGGGCGCGGCGCGATCGTGAATACCGCCTCCGTGGCGGGGCTGCGTGCCGATCCAGGCATGGCTCCCTACGTAGCAGCGAAGCACGCGGTGGTAGGCCTGACCAAGGCTGCCGCCATCGATTACGCGACGCAGGGGATCAGGGTGAACGCTATTGCCCCCGGTTTGGTGCGCACGCCCATGACCGAGCGTTGGCTGAACGACCCGAATATGCGGGATCGGGTACTTGCGGACTCGCCGATCGGTCGCGCGGCGGAGCCTGAGGATATCGCGGGTCTCGTACTCTTCTTGACTTCGGATCTGGCCAGCATCATCACGGGTGCCGTCTATCCCATTGATGGCGCACGCACCGCTCACTGAGCGACCGCGACCTCTTGTGGGCCGCGCCCGCGTTGATGACAGGTCACGACGCCGCAAAGCATGATCGACGATGCTGTCTTCGCGCCGCAGCCTTAGAGCTGCGACTCGATCGGCAGCAGCCCGATAATCGTCGCCGCGATCCGCCGCCGGAGTCCAGCGTCCGGCTCCGCGCGCAGGGTCTGCCCGCTGCCCTTTGCGCCGTCCTGCCATACGATTCTCCCGTCCTCGACATGCAGACGATAGCTCGCCGCCGACGACGTCTCTTCGGCGAAGATCGTGCGAACTTCGCCGATAAGTCCCTTGTGCCCGAACAGGATTCCCATTTCCGTGTTTAGGGAGATTGAGCGCGGATCGAAGTTCATCGAGCCGACGAAGGCCATATGGCCGTCCACCATGAAAGCCTTCGTATGCAGGCTCGCGCCGCTCGACCCGAACAACGAGGCTTTACTGCGGTGGTCATAGGGCTTCAGCTCGAACAGGTGCACTCCGCCCTCGACGAGCGGCTTGCGGTAGCGTGCATAGGCACCATGGACGGCAGTGACGTCCGTGGCGGCGAGCGAGTTGGTGAGGATCGAGATCTTCACGCCCGCCCGCGCGATATCGAGAAGCTGCAGCAGGCCCGCCTCGCCGGGAATGAAATAGTGCGAAATGATTTCGAGGTCGTCCTTCGCGGCAAGCAGTGCCGACTGGATCGCGTGCATCAGCCAGCCCTCCTGGGCCACACCCTGTGCCTTCTCCGGTGGGTCGGAGACGATTCGCGCCTCGTGGGTCCAGTGAATCCCTTCGGCATGGGAGAGTATTCCGCGGACGGTTGAGTTCGCCGTCACCCGGCGCAGATAGGGCTGCGCCTCCTGCGCTGGCGGCAGGCGCGCGATTTTGTCCCGCACGCGCGTGAGACCGCCGCCGTGCGAGCCGCGCAATGCGGCGATCGGGATTGCGGCACCGCTGTTCCAGAACCGGTCGAACACCGCTTCCGTCTGCGCGACCGCGCCACCCATCAGCAGCATGTCGAGGTCGCGGAAATTGGAGTTGCGCGAGGCGTCGAAATATGCGTCGCCGATGTTGCGACCGCCGATCATGGCGAGCCTGCCGTCGGCGATCCACGCCTTGTTGTGCATGCGCCGCGTTGCGCTGAAAGCACGCAACATCATCTCGATGCCACGGCGCAACGCACCCTCGCGGCTCCGGCTCGGATTGAACAGCCGCACGGCGATATTGGGATGCGCGTCGAGTGCTACGAGCGTGTGGTCCGTCCCCCGCGCGTTGATGTCGTCGAGAAGGAGCCGCACGCGCACGCCACGGTCGGCCGCTTGCACGATCTCGTTGATCAGGAGGCGGCCGGTCAGGTCGTCCTTCCAGATGTAATATTGCAGGTCGAGGCTGCGTCCGGCATTGCGCGCGGCAAGGGCACGGGTGGCAAAGGCGTCGAGATTGCTGGAAAGGAGCATGAGGCCACTTTGCTCCGGCCTCGGCTGCAGGAGCGGCGCGACGAGATCGTCGAGTGGAGTGCCACTCTCCAAAACGGGCATGGCGAAAGAGGGGTCACCCCGTGCTCGATTGGCGAAGCGACCGTAGGAATAGACTGCGATCGTCGAAGCGAGCGCGAAGAGCACTAGCATGACAAGGACGATAAGGATGATGCTCATGGTGCCTAGGGCGGAGCGATTCTGCCCCCTCAGGCGGCCATTCTGCCACGCTCGGCCTCGAAGTTCGACGCCGCGCCGGCAACATTGATCCGCGCCTTGATCGGCAGATGGTCGGAGGCAACCCGTGACAACGCCGTGTCGTGCACCTCAATGCCCAAGATGAGACTTTGCGGATTGCCGAGGATCCGGTCGAGTGCGAACAGCGGGAAACGCGACGGGAAGGTCGGCAGGTCGGCGCCCAGCGGCCCGAAATGTGGGCCGAAGGTGTGGAGCGAGGATCGGACGCTGAGCCGCCATTCATTGAGATCGCCGAGCAACAGGGTCGGCCGCTCGCTGCGCGCGCAGACCGTGGTGAGGATCGCTTCGGCTTGCCGGGCGCGCGAGCTGCGCAGGAGACCGAGATGCGCCGCTACGACACGCAACGGTCCTACATCGAGGTCCATGTCGACCACAAGCGCGCCTCGCGGCTCAACGCCGGGCAGTCGCAGCGGATGCACGTCGCGGACTACTGCTGCCCGGAACAAAATGACGTTGCCGTGCCAGCACCGGCGGCCGTTATTGTCCGGAAACCTCACCGAGACGAGTCCATGCCTGCGCTCGAGTTGCGCGAAGTCGAGAAGCGCATTCCGCTCACCGAAACGCTGCGCCGCCTCCTGCAACGCGATCACGTCCGCTCCTATCTCCTCGATCACCGCCGCGATTCGTTCGGGGTCGAAGCGTTGGTCCACGCCGACGCACTTGTGCACGTTGTAGGACGCGATGAGCGTGCCTGCATGTGCATGCGTAATCGACGACGAAACTGAATAAACCTTGCGGTCCTGGTGCGGCGCGGAAAGAATGGACGCCCGGATATGACGCTTGTCTGGGCGTGCTTTTTTTCGCTTCAGCATCAACGTATCACCTCTCTTGTCCGCGGCGGCCGGGCCGTAGTGCTATTGCCGCCGCAGCTCTCAAAAGGGGAGCTTGTTGCCGCGGAGGAAATCCGTACCCGACTGCAATCGCTGTAATTGTTCGGCCGGTCTAGTGTGGCGCATGCACAATGCATACCTAGGCACGCCTGCTTTGCCGCGCAAGCGCTCGCCCCTTGGAGACGATCTTGTCGGCAAGCTTTACCAACACGCTGCCGCTCCGATCAAGGCTGCACGACCGCACTTCGGCGTAGCTAGGGAGCACGTGATGGAGCGTTTGAAGAAAGAGGGCAGCTCTGGCGCAGATCGTGCGTTGCAAATAGCTCATCGGCGGCTTTGTTCGCAAACCTAACCTTGGCGCTCAAGTCGACGAATACGATCCCATCATCCAGATGATTGAGGGTCGCGATGGACGCACTGTGGTTCAGTTCGGCTCTGGCCAATTTGACATTGATCTGCACGGCTCGCTGCAAATGCGGGGCCAGCAGTTTGTATAATTTCACGTCATGTCCGTCGAACTGATGATGGCGCCGCACCGCCACGACGGTCTGGCGCCCTTCTTCCATCAAAACAACTGCGTTGAGCTGACTCTCCATCTGCTGCGGCAATAAAAAGTCATTAAAGAACTCGGTTTGCTTTAGTTCTGCTCGCGAGATAATTATGGTGTCGGTCTGTATAGTTCCGACGGGCGCGGCAGAAGCGCGCTGCCAGATTACATTCACATTATGATAATGCTGGAAGTATTTCTGCTCGTAGTCTGGGTCGACGCCCGCTGAAACTCAACGGGGCTGGCGGCGAGAAGGTGGCGTGGATTTTGGCCTAACCGCCGGAGCGCCAGACCCTAGCGCTGGAAATGAATTAAAAAAATCGGGTCGGGCGCTCCGTGGGCTGCCGAGCGGCCGGCAGCGGCTCTAATTTAGCACGCTTTCGGACCAATACCCCGGCCGGATCGTACCGCCGACCGTCGCGTTTGTCGCAGCCCCAACTACCGACGATGACCTAATGGGATACCGAGCGATAGCGCCTTTTGACGCAACGAGGCTTCGGTTCGCTTCGTGAGTTTGGCAATCTTGGCAACAGGGGTCTTGGCCTTGGAGTGTGCGCGCAGTTCTTTGACGTCCGCTTTCGTGTATTCACGGCGTACACGCTTCTTCACCTTCTTAGCCATTATGATCCCTATGTGTGATTGATCGGGGGCTTTTAGCAGGATGAATGAAATTGGCAACGGTGGTGCTCTTCAGCGCGAGCGCTTTATTCAACTACACTTGTGTCAGACTCAGGCGACGTCGTTCGCAGAATTAGCAGACCCTTCCGCGTCGCAAGCGGCGAGTTCATGACGAAGTCGCAGAGCGTGAATGCGTCGACGCTCGGCACGCTTCGGTACATCAACAGTACAGGCCCCGTGCCGAAGCAAGGCAACAGCGACGTTGCTAACGTGTTGACGCAGGGCTTCAGCTGACAAACAAACGTGCTGTCTGAACGGCTCGACGCAATTGCTGATCGCATCGAGAAACTTGAAGACTCCACCCGGATTGCCGCCAGCGGCGGGTGCCGGGTTCGGAGAAACGGGCGGCTTAGGTCGCTCGCGAAACGGCCGCCGCTGGTACGCCCTACAGCGGCGGTGATTGCTGCGTTAACGAATAGCTAACCGTTTGCCTCTGTTCCGACATTGAAGACTCTTGGATAGGCCGCCGTCGCGTCGCAATGTCGCTGCGCCGAATCAGCACGATGTATCCGCGTTCGATCCGTCGATCGACGCACGCGGCTTAAGGCTGGGGATTGTACCGCGCTGGTTTCTCCCGCTTTAGGCCGCATATTTTTCGGGCGGCAATTCGATATCCACGCCACGACGCCCTTAGCTCAATGCCTGCCTACAGCTGCGCTGACGATATTAGCGCTACTGCAGATTGGCTCTAGCCACTTCGACTTCGGTCATGTTGTTGTGGTGAAAGAACTTGCCATTATCCCATGCGACCCGCACGCCAGACCAGTCGCTGGCTGTGACGGTACCTTGATCGGTCTGGCTGTCATACCATGCTACGCGTTGGCCGATTCTGAGTTGTTTGGATTGGTCGGGCTTCATGCCTGATCTTACGTCATTAAAGCGCGCAGGTGAATAGCACGCTTTTCCAAAGATCGAACGCGATGCCAAGAATGTAAGCGTGCTTCTCGTTGCGGATGGCAGCGGGGCGACGATGTTGGCGCGCGTCGGCGTTAGCCGCCTAAGCGATGTTTACGTCAAGCGCCGTCCCAGCTTCGGCCGGCGCGGAGATTTGACTGCCGGCCACCAAGATTTCCGCTACTGATCCACCGTCGACGCGGTGGCCGGCGATTGATACGTTCCTAGCGCGCGCCACCTAACGAAAACCGTGCGCATTGGAATCGTCCTCACGCTGGCAACAGCAGGGTCGCTCGTATTTCTTGTGTTCTTCGCGAAGCAATTTCACTCCGAGTTGGTGCTGGCGAATGTCATTGCCTTTCAACTCAGCTTCATGTGGACATGCGCGGAAATTCTCGATGGCCCGGGCGACGATTTGCCCAGTGATGAGCCGTGGGGCGGGGATTTTTCGCATTGAGAGGCGAGACGGCAACGGCATTGGGGGGCGTCGACAATCTGTTTGCCCATGTGGCAGGCTGAGAGTAGCGGCTCGAACACCCGACCCGAACATTCCGGCTCTGCAGCAAGCTGACGCCGCGCGTGTCATTGACCTAGCTGGCCCGCCTACAAACTGACGCACAATCCCCGCAATAGACCCGCAGCGGCTTGCTAAGCGCCTCTCGTCCGAAAAAAGATTTCAGCTCTAGGTTTATAACCGATAGAACCGATCAACGTCCGGGGTCATGAAGTTGCCTCCTGGTAATCCGCCTCGATACCTCGCTCAGGCGTGGCGGCTTTTGCCTCGACTGGCAACTGCAGGACCCTCGCTCGCTGCCCCCTGCACACGGACGTCAAAAGCACAATCTCACCGCTTGGAAATTCCAGTGCGTCGTGATCGTGCACGCTATCAGGGATTGCGGTGATCGACATGCTCTTGCTCCAATCAAGCCGCATTTCTCGGCTCAGGGTTTGCTCGTCTTCGAGCCTGAGGTGGGCTGCGGTGCGTTACGAGACGTCAATTCTGAAGGTCGGCATTTGAAAAGGAAAGCAATCATGTCCTTGCAACGGTCCTCTGATGGAACGAAAACGCCCATCATCTTCTGTACTCGCTGTGGCGGAGCGATGAGGCTGGAATTCGTTGCTTCGAGTTATTTTTGCAGAAACGAAGAAATGCAGACGTATCAATGTACGGCTTGTGTCAACACCGAGGCGCTGAAAGTGTCTCTCAACCCGCAATCGAGCTGCTGACCGGACGACCCGACGCCCAGGTCCCCATCTTGAAATTTAAAGGAGCTCCACCTCGCTTGCGGGCTCCCGGCAAACTCACTATCGCTGGCACCTTCCGCGTCTTAGGTCACGCCCGGATTGATGGTGGGCAACGCCTTCCGGAGCTGGGTCCGCTCGCGGCAGAGATCGTCGATCTTCGCTCGCATGCGCGACAGCAATAGCTCCGCTGAAGCCGTCGGCAGGCCGGCCCGCTGCAGCATCCGGATCTCGCGCTCCAGCGCGCGGAACTAACCTTGCATCCGAGTGATCTCGTTGCGCACCCAATCGAGCTTCAGGGGTCTCAAAGCGCGGACAGGTCCTCGGGCACGTCGCCGAACTTGCGGATCAGCTTGGACCAAGGAAGAGCTTGAGAACGTCGCGCTGGAATCCACGCGCACCACCGAGATCGACGAGTTTGTGGACCGCAGCGAAATCGATCCGCGCTACCTGATCCGCCCCTACTACCTGCGTCCGGACGGCAAGGTCGGCCACGATGCCTTCACGGTGATCCGCGAGACCATCCGGGAAATGGACAAGATCGCGATCGGCCGGGTCGTGCTGACCAACCGCGAGCACATCATCGCGCTCGAGCCGCTCGACAAGGGGCTCGTCGGCACGCTGCTGCGCTACCCGTATGAGGTGCGCAGCGAGGCGGAATATTTCGACGAGATCCAGGACGTGAAGGTCACGAAGGACATGCTCAATCTTGCAAAGCACATTGTGAACCAGAAGTCGGGCCAGTTCGAACCGAAGAACGCTTGAAGCGGCAGCAGTGGGCCAATACTGTTGCAAATGCGGCTAGATTTAGCGTTCCCGTCGAATTGCCTTGTGTTCGCCCGGATTAGAAATGCCAGGCAACGCGCGCTGCCGCATGATCACCGTGGGCCGCCTTATCCAGCACAAGATTAACTTCAATACTTGCTCGTGATGGCGCGACGGATGTACTCGCGGCCACGACAAGGCCCTCGGTGCTCAGAGCACCGGGGGTCTTTTTGTTTCTATTCTTACGTTAGAAGCTCCGCCGCTCGCAGGACACGCCCGGGCTACACTTTGCAGTCGTGCTTGCTGTTGATCGGCGTGGGGTCCCGACGCCGATCGGCGAGCCAAGTCATTGATCTACCAAGCGATAGAGGGGTCAATCTTGGACGCTTATCTACAACGGGTTCGCAATTTTGGCCGGAATGGCGCGCCAAACTGCCACATCGTTCGGAATAAAACTATGAACCAGACCCGTGGTTGAAAGGTCTCAGTCCGATCAGCCCCGCAAATAGATCAAATCCAGGCTCGCGTCACTGACTCAAAGGCTGAGGCGAGCGGCGCTTTGGCCGTTCATGCGGGTCTGCCGATTTTTAAAGACGTCAACAAAGCGTCGATCAGCCGGATGCGTCGAGTGCTTCGCTGCCAAAGGACGCCCACCCAACGGACTAGATTGGGCGCATCAACCGCGATCTTTTGAAGTTTGAGACCCTCCGGCCAAGGCGGAGCCCAATC
>Ga0070683_100001435_pt1 | contig 18302 bp, 15 predicted proteins | sample KBSC713LmetaG_FD_64662 | JGI IMG/M metagenome (GOLD analysis project Ga0070683, IMG submission 64662) | Corn rhizosphere microbial communities from Kellogg Biological Station, Michigan, USA - KBS C7.1-3L metaG | ecosystem: Host-associated > Plants > Roots > Rhizosphere ... | reverse complement strand
GCTCGAACATGTCGCGGCTGATCGAGAGCCCGCTCGGATCGCTGCCGTCGTCGACGCGGTGGAAGGCCACGACGACCGCGGCGCGAAGCAGGACCGCGTCGAGACGCGTGGCGAAGGCGAGGCGGCCGAGGGCGTGCTTGGCCTGCGGCGTCATGCGGTGTCCCCGGCAAGGACGCGGACGATCGGCTGAACCGCGCACGTCAGGTGTTCGTAGCAGGTCTGAAACACGGATGCGTCTCCGTCGACGGGATCGCGCACTTCGAGCGGCGTGTCGGCCGCCAGGGACGTGATCAGGAAGGTCTTCGACATGGCCGAGGGATGGAGCCGGCGGACCTCGAGGTGCTGGTCGACATCCATCACGAGGATCGCGTCGGCCTCCCGCACGTCGTCGCGGGTCAGGCGGCGCGCCGCGTGGTCACGCAGGTCGACGCAGCGCGGCGCGGCGGCGGCAATCGCGAGTGCGTGCGAAGGACGGCCGCTCTCGGCGGTCAGGCCGGCCGAGGCAATGGTGACGGCGCGCGCCCGTGCCTGCACCAGCCGTTCGATCAGGCGTGCGGCGAACGGACTGCGGATGATGTTGCCGTGGCAGACCACGAGAACCCGCTCGGCGCGGCCGAGCGCGGCAACCATGGACGCCGGATTGCGGCGGAGCCGCTCGGCCCGGCGCCGCTCGACCGTCCGCCGCGTCCTGCGCCGCACGCGGGAGAGGAGCGAGACGAGCGGCGCCAGGAGGATGGCCGCGACGCTGACCCGGGGCGCGGTGTCGGCCGGGCGATCGTCGGCGACGTCGAGATAAAGCTGCGCGAGGGCCTGCCCGTTGCGTTCCCGCGAGAATCGCTCCGCCACCGCGGCCCGTGCCGCCGCGGCGAGGATCGTCGCGTGCGCCGGCCGCTGCGACAGTTCGAGGCAGGCGTCGGCGATGGCGATCGCGCTGCGCGGCTCGACGAGGCGGCCGGTCGCGCAATCGCAGACGACTTCGGGCACGCCGCCGACGGCCGAGGCGACGACCGGAGTGCCGAGCGCCATCGCCTCGAGCAGCGCCATCGGAATGCCTTCACTGAGCGACGGCAGCACGAAGACGTCGAGCGCGCCGACCAGGTCGTAGACGCCGATCGATTCGTCGACGGGCGGCTCGACGAAGAGGCATCGCCGATCGACGCCGAGCGAGCGTGCCAGCGCCTGCAGCTCCCGCCGTCGCGGCCCGCTGCCCGCGATGACCACGCGGACATCCGGGCGCGCCTCCGCGATGCGCGCCGCCGCGCCGATCAGATACTCGTGCCCTTTGACCGGCGCCAGGCGGCCGGCCGTGCCCACGAGCAGCGCCGCGGGGTCGACGCCGAGCGCGCGGCGGACGGTGTCGCGCGGGTGCGCCGCGCGCACGCGCTGAAGGTCGATGCCGTTGTGGATGGTGGTGATGGCGCCCGGCCGATAGCCGGAGCGCGCCAGGACCTCCGACGTGGCGCGCGATACGGCGACGATGCGGTCGGCGCACAGCCACAGTGCCGCCTTGTCGATCGTCTCGCTGGCGGCAAGCCGGACGCGGGCCCAGCCGCGCATGGGCTCGCGCAGGCCGTGCACGGTGCGGACGAGATGCGGAACGCCGGCGAGCCGCGCCGCCAGCGAGCCCAGCACGTTGTCGGCGGCGCGGTGCGTGTGGACGAGGTCGACGGCGTGGGCGCGCAGGAACCGCGTCAGGAAGGCGACGATCTCGCGGCGCGTGTGGTGCCGCTCGTCGACGACCGCCGTTTCGACGCCGAGCGCCGTCAGCTCGCGTTCGAGCCAGCCATGGTTGAACAGCACGGCGGTCAGGATGACGTCAGGACGATTCGCCAGATACGACGCCGCCGTCGCGACCTGTGCTTCGGCGCCCGCCCACAGGTCGGCCGACATGATCGTGCAGACGCGCAGCGCGGTGCGCGATTTCATCGTTCCACCGCCATCGACGGTGCCGCGTCGGCGCTGGGAAGCGATCCCGCCTGCGCGGGCGCGCGCCGGGCTGCGCGCGGCCGCCGGCGACGCGGCCTCAGCGCCTGTGCGATCCCGCGTGTGTAGTGCAGCAACTCGGTCGCGAAGGGCCGCCAGTCGCTGCGGCTGAGGACGTCGTAATGCAGCTGCGGCTGGACCAGCCTCAGGAAGTCGACCAGGGTGCGAAGCGCCGAGGGGGCACCGCCGGGCAGGTCCAGCGCGTCGGCGCTGCGGAACAGCCGCAGCAGCAGGTGGTCGAGATCGCCGAGCAGCCAGCGGTTCTTCACGCCCGCCGCGTAGGTCGGCATCGCGCCGGGGCGAACGCCTCGCGCCAGCGCGAAGGCCAAGTATGGGAAATCGACGCCGGCGGCGACTGCGAGCTCCAGCGAGCCCCAGAAGCGGCCGTTGACTTCCATCAGGACGCATTCGCCCGTGCGCCGATCCTGCTTGTATTCCATCATCGCCACGCCGTGCCAGCCGATCGAGCCGAGCAGGCGGATCGCGAACGCGCGCAGGCGCGCGTCCACGGGGCGGCTCTCGCAGAGCACGCTCGCGCCGCCGGCCGGGGGTTTTTCACGCAGCCGGCGATGAGAGAATTCGGCGATCAGCGTGCCATGGTCAAACAGCGCGAACATGCCGACGCCCGGCCCGATGATCCGCTCCTGGATCAGCGTCGGGGAGGACGCGAGGTAGTCGTAGTCGTCGAACAGACGCTCGAGCGTTTCGCGGCAGTCCGCGTAGTGCGCGCTGCCCAGAGCCCAGCCGGCGGCGGTGCGGATGCGCGAGCGGATCGGCTTCACCACCGCCGGGTAGGCAACCCGATCGATGACGGCGCGCAGCTGCGCCCGTCCGTCGACGACATGCGTCCGCGGCACGGGGACGCCGCACTGTGCCGCGTACTCGAGGAGCCGCGCCTTGTTGGTGACCAACTCGAACGCCTCCAGGGCGGGCACCGCCAGCCGGCAGTGCCGGCTCAGGTGCTCCTGCATCCCGCACACCGCGTGCGTCGTCACATCGGTGACCGGAAGCACGACGTCGATTCGCTCGCGCTCGACGAACGAACGCAGGAAGCGCGCGAACGCCTCGCCGTCGACGTACGGCGAGGGGTACCTGACGTGGCGCGCGCAGTAGGCCGACGAGGACGCCAGGCTGGACGCCTTGTCGTCGCCGACGATCACGGTGACACCCTGGCGCCCAAGCGCCCGCACGATCGAGAGGGCGGGACGCTGCTCGCCGTCGGTGACGAAAGCGGTCAGCGGCATGCTTCGAGCACCTTGGCGGCGAGATGGCCGTCGTACCGCCGCGGCTTGAGGACGGCCCACGCCGCCAGCCGCGCCGGCATCCGCCCGCGCAGCAGATCGGCGGCCGCGCGCGCGCCGACCAGCGCCGCCGAGATGGCGCTGATGGGCACCCACACGACGCGGCCGGCCCACCCGCGGGATCGCAGGCGGCGCAGGAAATCGCCGCGGGTGGTGATCTCCGGATCGAACAGATTGACGATCCGCGGCGCGGCGTCGAAGTGCGTCGCGCACCAGGCGATCGCCTCGGCGCAGCGGTGGACGTCACAGACGGCGATCGGCAGGCCGGCGCGGCCAAGCCCGAGATGCCAGCGTCCGAACAGGTGCCGCCCCATGAGCCCGGGCAGCGAGGGGTCGGCGGCGTCGACGAGCGCGCCGGGCCGGACGATGCGGACGTCGATGCCGAGCGCGGGGGCCTCGCGCTCGACCAGGCGTTCCTGCAGCGACTTGCCCCAGACGTAGGGCCCGAAGCGGATCGGATCCTCGGGCCGCGGCGTCTCCTCGTTCTGCCGTTCCCACGGCGTGCGGGGCGGCCGCAGCACCGAGAGGCTGCTCACCAGCACGAGGCGCGACACGCCGGCGTCGTGCATCGCCGACAGCAGGTGCCGGGTAGCGTCGATGGTGTTGCGCTGATGGGCGGCGAAATCGCCGGCGGTCTCCGCCGCCGCGTGTACGACGACGTCGGCTCCGGCCAGCGCGCCGGGAGACACGCCGCGGCTCAGATCGGTGACGACCCATTCGTCGACGTGAGGATCGTCGGTGTTGGCGGCGCGGCCGATGCCGCGCACGCGGTGCAGCGCGCGGGCGACGGCGCCGCCGAGAAACCCGCGCGCGCCGGTCACCACCACGAGCGGCGCCGCCTGAGGCCTGTCCGCGGCGGCGGCCCGCGGCGCCTTCGCGGTGCCCTCGTCAATTGCGGCGGCCAGCGACTCGAACAGCGCCGACACCGTGACCAAGTGCTGCGGCGTCACGGGCGACGGCTCGCCGCGCTCGATGGATCGGTAGAACGCCGCGATCAGCTCGGCCAGCCCGGGGTAGCTGACGCCGTTGACGACGCGCCGGGCGACGCTGCGCGCCGTGCGCACCACCATTTGCGTGCCCTCGACCATCGGATTGAGGACTTTCTCGAGCGCCGCGGCCCCGGGATTGCCGGCGCCGACGATGACCGACCGCACCAGATCGCAGGTGAGCGCGCCTCCCGTGCCGGTCAGGGTGATCGCCGAGGCGACCGGGCGCCCGCGCAGGCTGACCGAGAGGCGTCCGACGACCTCGCCGGCCCGCAAGGTCGCGTGCAGATCGGCCGGCCCGCCGCGCGCCCAGTCGATACCGACTGCAGCGCCCGGCGGACCGAACCGTTCCAGCACCGCGACCAGCGAATACAACGGGTGCGGAAGGACGTCGAGGAGGAGCGCCGCCATCGCGCGCGCGCCGGCCCGTTGCGGATCGAGGCCGGCGGGCCGGAAGGCGAAGTTGCTGTCGACCTGGACGAGATCGCCGACGTCCGCCGCCCGCGCGACCAGGGACGCGAACGCGGGGTCGAACAGCTGCTGGTGCCCGGCGCAGACCAGGCGTCCGCGATGTTCGGCCAGGGTCAACAACTCCCTGGCGGCCGCGGCGCTGAGCGCGAACGGCTTCTCGACATAGACATGCGCGCCCCCCTCGATTGCGGCGCGGGCACCGGCCAGGTGCGCCGCCGGGGGCGTGCAGACGTGGACGACGTCAGGCCGCGCCTCGTCGAGCAGCGCGTCCACCGAGGGATAGGCGGGCGTGCCGGCGAGCGCAGCGAAGTCCTGCGCCCGCCCGGCCGCCGCGTCGTGGACGCCGACGATGCTCGCCGCCGGCGCGCGGCGCCGGATGGCCTCGAGGTGATTGCGCGCCATGGCTCCGGCGCCGATGAATGCGACTCGTAGTGTCATTGCGTGAGATACCTGCGAATCTGCGGTCCGATGTGACGGGTGAGCAAGAGCGGGAGGTGCTGCCACATGCGCGTCATCCAGGCCCCGCCTGCGGCCGTGCCCGCCGCCCGCGCCGTGCGCCGCGCGGCCAGGGGCAGGTGGTACCAGTAGAGCGGTTCTTCCTCCGCGCCCCACTGGCGCTTGAACTGGTAGGTGCCGGAGTTCCGTGTCGAGCGGCCGAAGTCGAACCGGCGACAGCCGTCTTCGCACGCCGTCTTGATCGTCTCCCAGTAAAGCAGCATGTTCGGGCAGAACGCGAAGAACTCCTTCCGGCACGACGCCCACGGGACCACGAGACGGTCGTTGAAGCGCAGCGCGATGAGGCCGCCGATCGTCGCGGCGCCCTTCTTCACGAGGACGACACGAGCGCGCGGACCGAAGGCGTCGACGACGTCGCGGAGAAAGGTGAGCGCGTGAACCGGCGAACCCAGGTCGCGCATGCGCGCGGCGAACGTGTCGTAGAACGGCGTCAGCCCCTCGGCGCCGCCGTACTCGACGGTCAGCCCGGCTTTCTCCGCTTTGCGGATCTGGTTGCGAACGCTCTTGCCGAACCGGCGCCACAGCGCCGTCGGATCGTCGAGCGCGAGTGTCATGTTGACCTTGGACTCGATCGGCTCGGCGTCGATCGGCAGGCGGATCGCACTGCGCAGCTCGCCGGCGCGCGCGCCGCGCCGGCGCGCTTCCACGATCAGCTGCTCGACCAGCCTGGCATCGAGCTCCGGCGACCCGCTGCACGGACCGCCGCCGTCGAGAAACGGCATCGACGTGACGACGCTCCCCAGCACCGGGCGGCGGACGAGGAACGCGGGCAGCACGCCGCAGGCGCCCCTGTCGTCGGCAAGCGTCAGGTAGAGCGGCGTGTGCGAGTAGGCGCGCGCGATCACGCCCAGCCATTCGGGCGCGTGGGCCAGCCTCGCGGCCGGCGACGCCTCGACGATGGCGCGCCACCGCTCGTCCGGTGAAGCGGTCAGAGCGACGGTGACCATGACAGGGCGGGGAGACGCGGCGCGCGGCCGCCGGCGGACAGCCGTGCCCTCAGCGCGAGAAACGGCCGCTCGATCGCGTAATGCGAAATCGAGGCGAAGCCCACGGTTGCCAGGAAGCCCGCCGGAAGGGCGAGCCGCGTATGTGCGCCGGCGAGCGCGGCGCCGGCCCCGAGGCCCCACAGGTGATAGAGGTACATGCCGTAGGAGACGCGCCCCAGATAGCGCACCGGGCCCGCGTCGAGGCCGCGCCACGGCAGCCTGGCGCTCACCAGCAGGAGTTGACTGATGGCGAACGCGATGACGAGCGCCTCGGCGGTGAAGCCGATCGTGTAGCGCAGGCGCGACGACGTGAGCTCGCTGGCCAGCACGAGCGCGCATGCGACCCCGAGCGGCCAACCCTGCCAGCGGCGCGCGCAGCCATCGACAGCCGAGACGAATCGCCGGCTCCGGCACGCGACGGCGAGCAGGCTGCCGGCGGCCAGGCAGTCGAAGCGGCAGTCGAACGCGTCATAGGCGTAGGCCGATCCCAGGCCGAGCACGGCGTAGGCGATCGAGCGCCAGGCCATCACCGCGGCGAGCGCCGCGACCAGCCCGCCCGCCAGCGCGCGCTGCCCGCGCGCGGCGAGCAGGACGAACACCGCCGGCCACAGCAGATAGAACTGCTCCTCGACGGCGAGCGACCACGCATGGGCGATCGACGACGTCGGATGTCCGTGCAGCGCGTTGTAGTAGTTGAGGTAGTAGAAGACGGCGGGGAGCGCGGCGCGCACGCTGCGCCCGTCCCCGGCACGCCAGTCCATCGCCAGCGACAAGGCCAGGAACACGTAGTAGGCCGGCAGGATCCGCAGGGCGCGGCGGAGGTAGAAGGCGCGCAGCGAAACGGTCCCGGCCGCGTCGTACTCCTTGATCAACAGCCAGGTGATCAGGAATCCGCTGAGCACGAAGAAGATCGTCACGCCGAGGCCGCCGACCGAGCCGACGCCAACGTGCGCCGCCATCACCAGCGTCACCGCGATGGCGCGCACGCCGTCGAGCGCCGGCAGGCGCGGCCTGTCGAGGACGCTGGCGAGCGCCGCCGGGCTCGTCATAGCGCGGCCACCGATACCGGCGCCGCCGCGGCGGCGAGGACGCAGGGCTGCGGCTCGTGTTGCTCGAGCACCTCGCGGGCCGTGCCGAAGCGGAACTCGGCGAACAGCTGCGACAGCTTCGCCGCCTGGCTCTCGATGCCGACGTAGAGACGGAAGCGGTGGCGCGGGGACATCGGCAGCCGCGGCTGCCCCGGATCGAGCTCCCACGGGTGCACGTAGAACATCACCGGCTGGCGCTCGACCTGGTTGACGTAGCGGATGCCGCGCCGCGTGAGCTCGTAGGGCGAGAGGCGGAAGTAGCCGCCGCCGCCGATGGGCAGATTGACGCCGCACAGGCGCGCGGTGCCGATGGGGAACTCGGTCAGCCAGGTCATCCCGCTGCGGAACACGCCGTAGGGAAAGCGCGGCGCGGTCGGACGCCCGTAGCGGTCGTGCAGGATCGGATGCGTGCTCGAGTCGTAGCGGAAGCCTTCTTCCATGAGGATGGAGTAGGCCCACCTCTGATCCGGTCCGATGGAGAAGTTCGGCGCGCGGTAGCCGATCACCGGCGTGCCGGCGAGATCCTCGAGCCGCTGCCGCGCCCGCCGGATGTCGGCGCGGAACTGTTCCGGCGTCATGTTGTAGACGCACTCGTGGCGGTCGCCGTGGCAGGCGACTTCGTGCCCGAGCGCCGCTATCGCGCGGACAACGTTCGGATGCGCCGCCGCGACCTCGCCAAGGGTGAAGAACGTGCCGCGCGCGCCGCTCCCGGCCATGAGGCCGAGCAGCACGTCCATGCTCGCCTCGACGCGGCTCTCGAAGGGCCGGCCGGACGCCCGTGCGCCCGCGCCACGCTGGAAGATTTCGGCGTGGAAGTATTCCTCGACATCGACGCTCAACACGTTCAACACGGGGCACCTCGATTGGCTGTCAACGTGATTCGGGGGTGGGCAGCGCGGCCAGACGGCTGGACGGCGTCCAATGCGTGATGCGCTCGCCGCAGGCAAACCTCCACCAGGCGATCAAGATGGCGGCGTGCGAGAGCAGGACGAACGACGGGATGCGCAGGCGCCGGGCGCCGGTGCAGGCGCCGAACACGGCGGCGGCGTAGAAGGTCAGCTGCGCGGCGGCGGCGACGGCGTACACCGCCGCTCGCCCGAGCAGGAGCACGTTCGCCGCCGCGGCGGCGATCATCGCCATCGGCACCAGCCAGCGGCACAGTTTGTGGCTGGCCAGCTGCCAGGCGAAGAGCCCGTAGCGGACCGGGTTCAGCATGCGGACGTTCCGCGACAGCACCGCCAGGCCGCGCACGATCGTGCGTACCTTGCGGCCGCTCTCCGCCCGTTCGTCGTCGATGTCGGGGTAGCAGCCGGCGATCTCGGTGTCGAGCACCGCGCGCAGGCCGAGGCTGGCGCTGTTCAGCGCGGTGCTGAAATCACTCTGCCGGTCGACCGCCCACAGCCGGCAGACGTCGCGGCGTACCGCGAAGAACGATCCGCTGAGGCCGACCAGCCCGCCGACGCGTGTCTCGAGGCGGCGCAGCCACATCTCGTAGCGCACGTAGGCGCCTTCGCCGCTGATCCGGCCGTGGCGATCGACGAAGCGGTCGACGCTGCTGACGCAGCCGACGGCGGGATCGGCGAAGTTGGCGACGATGCCGGCGACGGCGCCGGGCGAGAGGGCGGTGGCGACGTCGCTGAAGACGAGGATGTCGCCCGAGGCGACGTCCAGCGCGAGCTTCTGCGCCGCGTCCTTGCCGCGCCGCTCGTTCGCCCGCACCAGCCGGACGCGGCCGTACGTGCGCGCGATGGCGTCGGTGGCGTCGCTCGAGCAGTCAGACGCCACGATCACCTCGAGGCGCTCCGCCGGGTAGTCCTGCGCCAGCGTGTTCTCGATCTTCGCGCGCAGCCGCGTCGCCTCGTTGTAGGCGGTGATGACGAAGGTCACCGGCGGCGTGATGCGCCGCTTCTCGACACGCCGATCGAGCACGCCCGCCAGCGCCGCCAGCAGCAGCGGGTAGCCGACCCACGCATAGAGGATCAGCGCCACCGCGCTCCAGAACAGGACGGCGATCATGCGGCCACCGCATCGCGACAGAGGGCGGCGATGGCGCGTTTGTCTTTCTCCGAGAGCAGGTGATGCGTGGGCAGGGTCAGCAGCCGCGCCGACAGTTGCGCCGCGGAGGGATAGCGGCGGCCGTCGAACACGGTCGCGATCTCCGGGATCTCGTTGATCGGCGTTGGATAGGCGGCGGCGACCCCGAGGCCGCGTCGCGCCGCCTGGGCGCACAGCCGCTGCCGTGTCTCGGCGTCACGGGCGACGATCGGCAGACGCAGGTAGGGCCGCGGCCCGGCGCCGCCGGCGAGCGACAGCGCACGCGTGAAATACGACACGCACCGGCTGCGCGCCTCGTTCGATCGCGCGAGCCGGCGCCGCCACTGCCGCAGCATGCCCGCCTGGAATCCCGTCAGGCGGCGAATGGCAATGTTGGCGGGATAGAGGGTCGCGCCCAACTGCAGAAAGGGCAGCGCCGCGGGAATCCAGTACAGCCATGGGCGGATGAAGATGACCATCAGCACGGTCTGGAGAAAGGCGACGGCCTGCGCGGCGCGGGGCGGCGCGGCAACGGTCTGATAGCGGCGGCCGATCGCGGCGCCGACGCGGCTCGAGTTGGTCACCACCATTCCGCCGGATCCGCTGGTCACGTGCTTGCCACGCCCGAAACTGAAGATGCCGGCATCGCCGAGCGTGCCCAGCGGCTGTCCGTCCGCGTCGATCCCGAGCGCCTGCGCGGCGTCCTCGATCAGATAGGCGCCATGCCGCTCGCACACGCGGCGCGCGCCGGCCAGCACCGCGGGCACGCCGAACAGGTGGTGCGCGATCACGCACAGGGTGCGGCCGCTCACGGTCTCGTCGAGACGCGTCTCGTCGAGGCCGAGCGTCGTGGCGTCGACGTCGCAGAGCACCGGCGTCAGCCCGGCCTGGACCACCGCGGCGGCGACCGAATAGCAGGTGAACGCGGGTATCACGACCTCGCGTCGCGACGACAGGGACTTCAACGCCGTCAGGGTCACGAGCAGGGCCGCCGTTCCGGACGAGAGTGGAAATACATGGCGGACGCCGAGCTGGCGGCGGAAGTCCTCGCGCAGCGCGTCGAGGGCGCGCGCGCCCTCGAACGCGCCGGCGATGCCATGGCACACGTCGAGCAGGCTGAGGCGCGCGGCCGCCGGCGGAATGGTCCGGCCAATTCGCATGACGCTACCCCGCGACGCGCGTCGAGCGCAGCGGCATCAGCGAGCGGCGGCGCGCCGGCCGGGCCGGCGCAGCGGCCGGCGCCTGGCCGCGCCCGACCAGCACCGCCGAGAACGTTTCGAAGAGAATCCGCAGATCGAGCCACACCGACATGTGCTTGATGTAATAGAGGTCGTAGCGCATCTTCTCGGTCTCTTCGGCGAGGTCGTTGGCGTAGCCCTGGCGGACCTGCGCCCAGCCGGTCAGCCCCGGGCGCACCACCGAGCGGACCGCGTAGTAGGGAATCTCGCGGGCGAAGAGCGCGACGTTGCTGATCGGATGCGGCCGCGGTCCGACCAGGTTCATGTCGCCGCGCAGCACGTTGAGCAGCTGCGGCAGCTCGTCGAGGCGGTAGCGGCGAAGATAACGGCCGACGCGCGTGATGCGGTGGCCGTTGTCCTTCTCCCACTCCGATGTCGGTCCGGCGGACGGACGCATCGTGCGGAACTTGAGCAGGCGGATGCGCCGTCCGCCGCGCCCGGCGCGGTCGTGCACGAACAGCACCGGCCCCGGCGAATCGAGCTTGATCGCCAGCGCCACGGCGGCGAAGAGCGGCGCCAGCAGGACGAGCGCGGCGAGCGAGGCGAGCAGGCTCACGATGCGCCCGGCCGCCAGGTCCCAGTGCGTCTTGCGGAAGTGGCCCGACGCGATCAACGCGCCCGGCGTCAACGCTTCGATGGCGACTTTTCGCGTCAGTCGCTCGAGGCAGTCGACGCCCTCCTCGACGCGGATGCCGCCGACCCGCGCCATGAGCAGGTCGATCATCGGCAGCCGTCCGCGCCGGTCGGCGAGCGCGATGACCACGCGATCGGGCCGCAGCTCGTCGATGATCTCGCCGAGACGCAGCAGCGGTCCGGCGAGCAGTCGGGGGGGCATGCCGGTGACGAGCGCCGGATCGTCGACGACGGCGGCGACGCGGTAGCGCAGCCGGCGCTCCTCCATGGCGGCGACGAGGCGATTGGCGAGCGGGCCGCTGCCGATGATCAGGACGCGCGACGCGAACTCGGCGCGCGACGCGAGCAGCCACAGCCAGGCCAGCAGCATCAGGACGATCGATGTGAGCACAATCATGGATGGGAGCGTGCGCGTGTCACCGGACGGGCGCGAGCGGCAAGGCTTCGCCCCCTTTGGTTCAGCGCTCCAATGTGAACGGAACCGGAATCTGGCGGACCGGGGCGCAGGGCCGATGCCCCGCGCTGCGATGATGAAGATACTGCGGTGGGAAGAGCGGTGAAATCACCCGGAGGTCACCAGGCGCGGTAGCACCCCCGGTGCAGCCTCTACGCGGACGCGGCTGCGTCGTCCTGATGGGCGAGAGAGAACTGCGGGACCGCGACAGCGAACGTGCGGTCGTCTGACGCTGACGTCCCGGGAGGGACGCGTGCGATCCATCCGCGCCCGGTGAGGCAGCCGCGAGAATGCGGCAGCGCAATCACCACGCTGATCGGCTCGCTGTCCGCCGGCCGCTCGCCCTCGATCAGGACACCCGACGCGCTCACGTTCAGCGTGAGGCCCTCGCGCCAGCGTTCGTCGCCGGCGCCGCGGTAGCGCACGGGAACGCGGAGGCCGTAGCGGACTGCGCGTTTGCTCGACAGCACGGGGGCAGACAAGGCAAGAGCGGTGCCCGGCGCCGCACGCGCGAATCACGGACATCTTCGCGGACGCGCCTGGTGCGAACCGTGAAGAAGTTACCAATCTGTCGCGGCCCTGACAGTCTGCGCTCAGCCGTTCGTCAGCCCGCTCCGGCCATCGCCGTGGTCACGTTCGGGTGATTCCGCGAGGCCGGTCCAGGCCGCTATAACGATGAACGGACTTGGGCACGGTTTACCTGCGAAGGAGCGACGATGAGTACTGGCACCATCAGCGTAGTCACCACGGCGGCGGACATCGCGTCGGAGGTCGCACACATCCAGGCGCACGTCGATCGGGAGATCGACGCGACGCTGGCAACGCTTCCCGATCCCGCACATCTGTCGGCGGAGGCGCGCCGCGGCATCGTCGCGCGCTACGCGGCGGTGCTGGAAGGCAACTTCATCTACTGGATGACCGGTGCCTACATCGCGGCGACGTCCGACGAGGCGCGGGCCAAGATCATCGACAACCTGCGCGAGGAAGTGCGCGACTGCCATCCCGGCATGATGCGCCGCTTCGCGCTCGGCGCCGACGCCGTGCCGACGCAGGCGGACGCGGCCGCGGTCTACCGCAGCCTGAGCGACGTGCGGCTGTTCGTCGGGCGGCTGTCGGCCGTGCCCAGCGTGGTCGCGATGGCGTTCTTCGAAGGGTTCATCCAGCGGTTCATGCCGTATCTCGCCGACCTCGCGGTGCGGCAGGGATCGTCGGAGCTCGAGTACACCGACGTGCACGGCGTCTGCGACATCACGCACACGCAGGAGCTGTTCCGCGCGCTCGAGGCGGAGCTGGCACTGGCGCCGGCGACGCCGCCGGAACAGATGTTCGAAGGCATCCGCCTGCTGCGCGCGCTCATCGAGAACGTGGTCTCGGCCAGCTGACGCCGCATCATGTCCGTCAAGGCCGCCGTCCTTTCGGAGATCTGCCAGATGGCCGACGACAGCCGGTTGAGCCTGCCGCCGCTGACCGACGATCTCGTGCTGCTCGACTCGGGGCTCGACTCGCTCGGCATCGCCGTCCTGGTGGCGCGGCTCGAGGACGTGCTCGGCCTCGATCCTTTCACCGAGCTCGCGTCCGGCGAGGCGGGGTATCCGGTCACACTTGGCGCGTTCGTCGACGTGTACGAACGCGCCGCGCAAGCCCATGGCGTCCATTCGACAAGCGCTGACTGACGCGGCGCGTGGCGGCGCGCGCTACATCCGCGGCGCGGATGCCGGCGTCAGCCTTGCCCAGGCCGGGCAGGCGACGGCCCTGCAGTCGCCCGCCGCGCGCCTCGTCGATCGCACGGTCCTGGTGGCGACGCGCGATCAGCTGGCGGCGGTGCTGGCGCTGATCGATCTCGACGGCGTGGCGCGGCGCCTGATCCTGTGCGCGCCGGACGTCGTGCCCGACCGTCTGGGCGAGATCGCCGGCCACGCCGGCGCCGACGCCATCGTCAGCGACACCGAGCTGAGGGGGCCCGGGGTTGACGGCCTCGTGCACGTGCGGTGCGGCACGGCGTGGACTGCCGCCGTCTCTCCTCCGCCGCCGCCACACCGCGAGACCGAATGGGTGCTGCTGACGTCGGGAACCGCCGGCGCCGCGAAGATGGTGCGACACACGTTCGCCACGTTGACCGGCTCGAGCGGATCCGCCGTGCCGGCGGCTTCGCGGCCGGTCGTGGTGTGGGGGACGTTCTACGACGTGCGCCGCTACGGCGGGCTGCAGGTCGTGCTCAGAGCGATCGTCGGCGGCGGCTCGCTCGTGCTCGGCGGTCCCGACGATACGCTGTCGTCGTACATGCGCCGTCTGGCGGCGCTCGGTGCCACGCACGTGTCGGGCACGCCGACCCACTGGCGGCGGGTGCTGATGAGCCCGCATGCCGGCGCGATCGCCCCGGACTACATCCGTCTGTCGGGGGAGATTGCCGATCAGGCCGTCCTCGACGCGCTGCGCACCCGCTATCCGCGCGCCCGCATCGCGCACGCGTTCGCCTCGACGGAGGCGGGCGTCGGATTCGAGGTCGACGACGGCCTGGCCGGCTTTGCGGCGGACGTGGTCGGCGCGGACGGGCCCGTCGCGATCCGCGTGCAGGAAGGCTCGCTGCGGTTGCGATCGGCGAGGACCGCGCTCGGCTATCTGCATGACGGCGACGGACCGCTGGCCGACCGCGACGGGTTCGTCGACACCGGCGATGCCGTCGAGCGGCGCGGCAATCGCTACTACTTTCTCGGGCGCCGCAGCGGCGTGATCAACGTCGGCGGGCTCAAGGTTCACCCGGAAGAGGTCGAGGCCGCGATCAACCGCCATCCGTTGGTGCGGATGGCGAAAGTCGCGGCCAGACGCAGCCCGATTACGGGATCGCTGGTCTCCGCCGACGTTGTGCTCGACCCGGGCGCGGACGCCGACGGGTTGCGGCAGGAAATCCTCACGATGTGCCGCGACACGCTGCCCGCGCACAAGGTCCCCGCCCTGGTGCGCGTCGTGCCGTCCCTGGATCTGGCGGCGACCGGAAAGCTGGCCCGCCGTGCCAGGTAACGTGATCGTCACCGGCGGCAGCCGCGGCCTCGGCCTGGCCATCGCGCGGCGGCTGATCTGCGACGGCTACGACGTCATCGCCATCGCGCGGCGGATGAACGACGAGTTGGCCGAGACGATCGAGACGGCCGCGCACGCGCGCGCCGGATCGCTGCGCTTCGTTCCCTTCGACCTCGGCGCGATCGCAGAGATCGCGGCGCTGGTCAGGAGCATCCGCCGCGACTCGGGGCCGGTGCACGGGCTGGTGAACAACGCCGCGCTCGGCGCCTCGTCGATTCTGGCGCTGATGCCGACGGCGGACATCGAGCGGGTCGTGCGCCTCAACACCGTGTCGCCGATTGTGCTGACCAAGCACGTAGTGCGGCAGATGCTGGCCGACCGCGGCGGGCGCGTGGTCAACGTCGCGTCGATCGTCGGCTTTACCGGCTACACCGGGCTGTCGGTCTACAGCGCGACCAAGGCGTCGCTCATCGGCTTCACGCGGTCGCTGGCGCGCGAAGTCGGGCGGCGGCGCGTGACGGTCAACGCGGTCGCGCCGGGATTCCTCGACACCGACATGACGCACGGTCTCGCGGACGACCAGCGCGCGCGCGTCATCCGCCGCAGCGCCCTGCAGCGTCTGGCGCGGGTCGAAGACGTGGCCGGCGCAGTGGGGTTCCTTCTCGGGCCGAGCGCCGGCAGCATCACCGGGACGGTCGTCACCGTCGACGCCGGGAGTACCGCATGAGCGGCACGCCTCACCCCTCGGCGGCGAAAGCCTGGTCGCGCGCGCTGGCGTTGACGGCGCCGATTGCCAGGCAGCCGGCGCGCACGCTGCCGGTGGTGATCGACGAGCTCGCGGCGCGCCACGGCGCGGCGCCGGCGGTGGTGTCGGAGCGGGAGTGGCTCAGCTTTGCCGAGCTCGCCGGCCGATCGCACCGTTACGCACAATGGGCGCTGGCCGAAGGGCTGGATCGCGGCGGCTCGGTCGCGCTGATCATGCCCAACCGCCCGGAGTACCTGGCGATCTGGCTCGGCATCACCCGCGTCGGCGGCATCGTCGCGCTCATCAACAGCGAACTGCGCGGTGCGGCTTTGGCCCACTGCATCGACGCCGCCGCACCCGCGCATCTCATCGTCGACGCGGAATTGCTCGACCGCGTGAACGCGGCGCGCAGGGACCTGGTCGGCGCGCCGTGCCTGTGGGTACACGGCGCCACGGCGGATCCGCCCTACCAGCGGATCGACGATCGGCTCGACCCGTCCGCTCCTGGTGTGGCCCCACGCGTGACGGTCCGCGACCGCGCCCTTTACGTCTACACCTCCGGCAGCACCGGCCTGCCCAAGGCGGCCGTCGTCAGCCACGGCCGCGTGATGCAGTGGGCGCACTGGTTCGCCGGCCTGATGGACGTCCGTCCCGAGGACCGTTCCTACAGCTGTCTGCCCATGTTTCACAGCGTCGGCGGAGTGGTGGCGCCCGGCGCCGCGCTCGTCGGCGGCGCCTCGGTCGTCATCGCACCGCGCTTTTCCGCGCGCCGCTTCTGGGAAGAGATCGTCGGGTGGGACTGCACGCTCTTCCACTACATCGGCGAGCTGTGCCGGTATCTCGTCAACAGCGACCCGCACCCGTGCGAAGCCGATCACCGCCTGCGCCTCTGCTGCGGCAACGGCATGCGGCACGACGTCTGGAATGCGTTCGTCCAGCGCTTCCGGATTCCGCGCGTGCTCGAGTTCTACGCGTCGACCGAAGGCAACGTCTCGCTCGCCAACGTCGAAGGGATGCCTGGCGCCATCGGCCGCATCCCGCCGTTTCTGGCCCATCGCGCGCCGGCCGCGCTCGTCCGGCACGACGAACAGACGGGGGCGCCGCTGCGCGACGGCCGCGGCCGCTGCGTTCCGTGTGCCGTCGACGAGCCGGGAGAAGCGATCGGCCGGCTGGATCGCGATCCGCTGAACGTCGGCAGCTGGTTCGAGGGCTACACCGACGACGAGGCCTCGCGGCAGCGCGTGCTGCGCGACGTCTTCGAGCCCGGGGACGCCTGGTGCCGGACCGGCGACCGCCTGCGCCGCGACCGGCGCGGCTACTTCTACTTCGTCGATCGGATCGGCGACACGTTCCGCTGGAAGGGAGAGAACGTCTCGACCACCGAAGTCGAAAACGCCCTGTGCCGGATGCCCGGAATCAGCGCCGCCGCCGTCTACGGCGTGGAGGTGCCCGCGACCGAGGGGCGCGCCGGCATGGCGGCGATCACCGTGAGCACGCCGTTCGATCCGGTCGCGTTCCGCAGCCACGTCGGGGCCGCGCTCGCTCCCTGGGCGCGGCCGCTCTTCGTGCGTATCTGCGCCAGCCTCGCCGCCACCGCGACCTTCAAGCACACGACGCTGGCGCTCATCCGCGACGGCTACAACCCCGCGCGCACCGCCGACCAGCTGTATGTCGACGACGGCGAGCGTCAGCGTTACGTCCTCCTCGATCCGTCCACCTACGACCGCATCCAGAGCGGCCGGTTCCCGGGGCTCCATTATGCGTGCACCTGATCTTCGATCGACAGCCTTCCGCGCCGCCTTCGCGTCGGCTTGCCTGCTCCTTTCCGCCAGTCCGTTCGCGCAGGGACCGGGCATGACGATCGCGCCCGTCAATCCGACGATCGCCGTCGGCCAGCGGCAGCCGTTCACGGTCACGGGCGCGGTCGCGCCGGTCAACGTGTCGGGCGGCGGCGAGTACACGTGCGCCGCCATGTCGGACGGCACCGCGCGCTGCGCCGGGCGCAATCAATTCGGGCAGCTCGGCGACGGCTCGTGGACGAACCAGTCGCTGCCGGTCGCGCCGGGCGGGCTCGTCTCGGTGGCGCGCGCCGTCGCCGGAGACGAATTCTCGTGCGCGCTCCTGTCGGACGGAACGGCGAAGTGCTGGGGCCTCGGAGAAAAAGGCCAGCGCGGCGACGGCACGTTCGATCAGATCGCCCTCACGCCCGTTGCGGTGCAGGGTGTCCACAACGCCATCGCGCTGTCGGCCGGCTACAACCACGCCTGCGCGCTGCTCGGCGATCGCACGCTCCGCTGCTGGGGCTCGAACGCCAACGGCCAGCTCGGCGATCCTTCGACGCCCGGATCGGCGGTTCCCATCCCCGTCCCGGGCCTCGGCGGTGTACAGGCGATCGCCGCCGGTGCGTTCCATACCTGCGCGCTGATGGCGGATACGACCGTCCGCTGCTGGGGCGCCAACGCGAACGGCCAGCTGGGCGACGGCACGATGACGGATGCGCCGACGCCCGTCGGCGTAAACGGGCTGTCGAACGTCACGGCGATCGCCGCCGGCAGCTCGCATACCTGTGCGCTCGTCGCTGACGGCTCGCTTCGCTGCTGGGGCGATGGCTACCTCGGGCAGCTCGGCGACGGAACCGACACGCCGTCGACGGCGCCGGTGGCCGTCTCCGGTATCGGCAGCGCCGTAGAAATCGTCGCCGGATGGGCGCACACCTGCGCGCGGCTCGCCGACGGCGGCGCGCGGTGCTGGGGCGAGGGCACAGCCGGTCAGCTGGGGAACGGCGCCACCCGGAGCTCGACGACGCCGGTGCCGGTGGCTGGGATCGCCACCGCCGTCGGGCTCACCGC
>Ga0070683_100001433_pt1 | contig 18308 bp, 15 predicted proteins | sample KBSC713LmetaG_FD_64662 | JGI IMG/M metagenome (GOLD analysis project Ga0070683, IMG submission 64662) | Corn rhizosphere microbial communities from Kellogg Biological Station, Michigan, USA - KBS C7.1-3L metaG | ecosystem: Host-associated > Plants > Roots > Rhizosphere ... | reverse complement strand
GATGTTACCGAAGCACACGGCCAGGCGGTGATTCGCGTGCGTGATACCGGCGTCGGCATCGCCGCCGAACATCTCCCTCGCCTCTTCGAGATGTTCGCGCAGGTCGACACGTCGCTCGAACGATCCCGCGACGGTCTCGGCATCGGGCTGACGCTGGTGAAGACGCTCGCGGAAATGCACGGCGGCAGCGTCGAGGCCCGGAGCGCGGGCCTCGGGCGGGGGAGCGAGTTCACCATTCGGCTGCCGATCGCGCCGGATTCGACGTCCGCCGCGGCGCCAGCGCCAGTCGAAGCGCCCACGCCCGCAGTATCGCGCCGCGTTCTCATCGTCGACGACAGCGACGACGGTGCCGAGTCCCTGGCGATGCTGTTGCAGTTTGCCGGCCATCAGACCTGGAAGGCGCACGACGGCGTGTCGTGTGTCCGCGCGGCCGAACAAATCCGACCTGACGTCGTGCTGCTCGATATCGGGCTGCCGAGAATGAATGGCTATGACGCCTGCCGCGAAATCCGGAAGACGGCCTGGGGAAAGAACATGGTGCTGATCGCGCTGACCGGCTGGGGGCAGGAGGAAGATCGTCTTCAGTCCCGCAACGCCGGCTTCGATGTCCACATGGTCAAGCCCGTCGACCACGATGCGCTGCTGACTTTTCTGGCTTCGCTGTCGTCAACCGCAAGGACGAACACCGACGTGAGCAGGTAGTCCCCTCCAATGCTGCCTAGAAACAGCGTATTAATCGCTCCGAGGCCCAGTCGCGCGTCACACATGTCGTCCCTGACCAACGAAATCGCCCGCTTCGGAGTCTAATGGCCCGTATGGAAGCCTTCATCCACGACTTCAAGCATTCAGTCCGGATGTTCGCCCAGAGTCCCGCCTTCACACTGGCAGCGGTGGCGGCGCTGACGCTCGGCATCGGGGCCAACACGGCGATCTTCTCCGTCGTCAATGCCGTATTGCTGCAGCCGGTCGCCGTACCGGATCCGGATCGGGTCGTCGTCTTCATGAACGTCTCGCCGCGGGGATCGGGACCGGCGGCGTCTCCGGCGAAGTTCCAGCACTACCGCCAGCAGACGGAGATCGTCCAAGAGGTCTCTGCCTTTACCACGGGCCGGATGAACTACACCGGGGGCAGCTTTCCTGAGCAGCTCCGGTCCGCGCGAGTTTCGGCGGACTTCTTCAAGCTCGTCGGCGCGCCGTTCAGGCTCGGTCGGCCGTTCACGGCCGATGAGGATCAGCCGGGCGGGCCGCAGGTCGCGATCATCAGCCGGAACCTGTGGGAGACGCGGTTCAACGCGGATCCCAATCTGCCCGGCAAGGCGATCTCGCTTGGCGGCGATCCGTACACCATCGTCGGAGTGTTGGATACGTTCGATTTCCGCGAGTTCGGCCCGACGCCCCAGGTGTGGACGCTCTTTCAGTTCGCCGCGAACACGTCGGACCAGGGGCACTACTTCCAGGTGATGGGCCGGCTGAAAACCGGAGTGACAATCGAGCAGGCGAACGGGCGAATGCAGGCGGCCGCCAACGAATACCGCCAGAAGTATCCGAACGCGCTTGGGCCGCAGCAGTCGTTCGGCGTCCAGCCGATCCGCGACGTGCTCGTGCGCGGCAACGTGAAACAGTCCCTTTATGTGTATGCCGGCGCCGTCGGCTTCGTCCTGCTCATCGCCTGCGCAAACGTTGCGAACCTGCTGCTCGTGCGCGCCACGGGACGCCGCCGCGAGATTGCGGTCCGCGCGGCGATCGGCGGATCGCGAGGACGCCTCGTTCGGCAGCTACTGACCGAAAGCGTCGTGCTCTCGGTCGCGGGCGGCGTGCTCGGGTTGTTCGTCGGCTGGCTGGGCATCCGCGCGCTGCTGTCGATTAACACGGCCGGCCTCCCGCGAGTGGGAGAGACCGGCAATCTCGTCGGCCTCGATTGGCGCGTCGTCGCCTTCACGGTCGCGCTCTCACTGCTGACCGGCGGGATCTTCGGGTTGATCCCCGCGCTCCAGGGCTCCCGAGCCGATCTGACGACCACGCTGAAGGAGAGCAGCGGTCGATCGGGCAGCGGCTTCCGGCAGAACAAGATGCGCTCGGTCCTGGTGGTCGTCGAGGTCGCGCTCGCGATGATCCTGCTGGTGGGCTCGGCGCTCCTCATCCGCACCGCGATGGCGCTCGGCCGGGTCGATCCCGGCTTCGATACGCACAATGTGCTGACGCTGAAGATGTCGCTGAAGGGCGCGCAGTACGAGAAGGCCGAAGCAGTCGAGCAGGTGGTCCGCAACGGCGTCGAGAGGCTGAAGAGCGTGCCGGGCGTCGTTGACGCGAGCGCCACGTGCTGTGTGCCGCTCCAGGGCGGTTACGGCCTTCCGTTCCGGATCGTCGGCCGTCCGCTCGCAGCCGACAGCCAGGGCCCGTTCCACGGCGGGACCGGCTGGATGACCGTCTCGCCGGGGTACTTCGAAGTGTTCAAGATCCCCGTGAAGCACGGTCGAACGTTCAACCAGCGCGACACGAGCACGTCTACGCCGGTGGTGATCATCAACGAGGCGATGGCGAGGCAGTACTGGCCGAAGGCCGATCCGACGGCCGACCGGCTGCTGGTCGGCAAGGGAGGGATGCGCGAGTTCGCGGCCGAGGGCGAGCGGCAGATCATCGGCGTCGTGGCGGACATCAAGAGCAACGGTCTCGATAGTGAGGCGACCCCGCAGGTCTGGATCCCGCAGGCGCAGGTGCCAGACCTGGCGAACGCGCTCAACATCAACATCACGCCGATCTCGTGGATCGTGCGCACGCAAGTGCCGCCACAGTCGCTGAGCAACGCCATCCAGGACGCGCTGCGGCAGTCGGCCGGCCTGCCGGTGTCCGACGTGGAGTCGATGGACACGATCCGGTCGCTGTCGATATCGCGGCAGCGTTTCAACATGTGGGTGATGACGGTTTTTGGTGCCTGCGCGCTGCTTCTCGCCGCGATCGGGATCTATGGCCTCATGGCGTACTCGGTGGAGCAGCGGACGCAAGAGATTGGCATCCGAATGGCGCTCGGCGCGCAGGCGGCGACAGTGCGGACGATGGTCGTACGGCAGGGGATGATCCTGGCGCTCGTCGGCATCGTGATCGGTCTGGCCTCCTCGTTCGGCCTGGCACGATTGATCCAGGCGTTCCTATTCGGCGTCACCTCTCGCGACGTGCTGACGTTCAGCGTGGCGCCGATAGTCCTAACGGCGGTCGCGCTGCTGGCGGTCTGGATCCCCGCGACCCGCGCCAGCACGGTCGATCCGATCATCGCGCTGCGATACGAGTAAGCGCTGACAGATTCACATCACCTGCACGAGTCCAGGCGCTGCTGCAGATAGCGTTGTTCCATCGGATTCCTGGCTCGCGCGAGCGCGGCGTGAAAGTGACCTCGAGCGATCTCGTCCCGGTGGCATCGGTGCTCGAGCTCGCCGAGCGCAGCATAGTAGAAGGGATACTCCGCAATGCGGTCGGCGTCAGCGATCGCTCGAATCTCTTCCAGTCCCCGTTCGGCCCCCTCGCTCTGGGCGACGGCAATTGCTCGATTCAGCGCGACCACCGGTGAGGGTCGAATCGTCATGAGCATGTCGTACAGCGCGACGATCTGGTTCCACTCGGTGTCTTCCGTGCACACCGCTCGCGCGTGAACCGCGGCGATCGCTGCCTCGACGTGATACTCGGTCGCTTCAGGGCCGGTCGCCGACTTGTTGAGCAGCGCGAGGCCTTGCTCGATGAGCGTCGAGTCCCATCGCGACCGATCCTGCTCGAAGAGCGGGCTCAGATTTCCTTCCGCGTCGAGCCGCCCTGGCACCCGCGCCGCATGCAGGTGCATGAGCGCGGCGAGTGCGCGCGACGACGGCGTGGCGGTGAGCGGATGATCGATCAGCAGCATCGTCAGGCGCATGGCCTCGCGGCACAGCTCGGCGCGGACCGCGGATTCTGCTGACGCGCCGTGATACCCCTCGTTGAAGAGCAAATAGAGTGCGCGCTGCACGGCAGACAGGCGCGCGGTGAAGTCAGCGTCGGTCAGATCGAACAGATGGTTGGAGCTGGCCAGCTGCTTCTTGCCACGCGAAAGGCGCTTGTACATCGCCGCTTCCGAGCTCAGAAACGCCGCGGCGGTTTCGTCGATGCCGAATCCGCAGAGGATGTGAAGGATGAGGGCGATCTGCGCGTCTTCGCTGAGGCGCGGATGGCAGCATGAGAACATCATCCGCAGCACATCGTCTTTGATCGCGGACGCTGCAAGGGCCTCGTCGACCATCGGTACCAGCGTCCATTCGCTCTCGAGGAGCCGCCCGACCTCGGGAGCGAATGTCCGTGCGGTGCGCTCGCGGCGGAGCACGTCGATTGCGCGGTGCCGCGCCGTTGCCATCAGCCACGCCGACGGATTGTCAGGAATCCCGCGGAACGGCCACACCTCGATCGCGCGGCAGAAGGCGTCCTGAACGACGTCTTCTGCCAGCGCGAGGTTGTGTATGCCAAAAACCCGCGTGAGCGCGGCGATGAGGCGGCCCGACTCACGCCGGAACAGATGGTCGCCGAGGTCCACGCGCTCATCCCATCCGCATGACTGGCCGTACTTCGACCGTGCCGTCGGCGATTTCGAAAATCGGGCAGCCGGCGGCGAGCTTCACCGCCTGGTCGAGATCGTTGGCCTGCACGAGCGTATAGCCGCCAACGACATCCTTGGCTTCGGCGAAGGGTCCATCCGTCACGCTTCGCGACTTCCCGGTGACGAGTTTGCCCGAGCGCTCCAGCGGATGGCCGGGGTCCTTGATATGACCCTTGTCCGTCAGATCCTTCAGCCAGGTCATCCAGCGCTGCATTTCCTGCTGAGCCTGCTCCGGGGATCGGGTTGCCCTCGCGCCACTACGATACAGGTATACGAATTCACTCATAAGTCCTCCTGGTTTGCCTGCCTTTCACTGTTTATGACGTGCGAACACTCCGGGAGTAGACATTTTTCTTACGGCTGATCGATAAGATAAGGCACGCACGACAAACGTAAATGAGGTGAGTCCGTGAGCGAATTCGTGTTTCCTTTGCCATCACCGGTATCCGCGCCAATCCGCGGGCGAGCGCAGCGGTTTCCAATCCGCCGGATTTTTTGCGTCGGCCGCAACTACGAGGCGCACGCCAAAGAGATGGGGGGCGCCGTCGATCGCGAGGCGCCGTTCTACTTCACCAAGGCATCCGAGCACTACGCGCCGTCAGACTCGACCATCGGCTATGCGCCGGGGACGACGAACTATCACTACGAGATGGAACTGGTGGTCGCGATCGGCACGGCAGGATTCCGCATCGCCGAAGGACAGGCGCTCGACCACGTCTTCGGCTATGCCTGCGGACTGGACATGACGCGGCGCGACCTTCAATCGGTGGCGAAGGAGAAACAGCGGCCCTGGGATATCGCGAAAGACGTCGAGCAGTCGGCGGTGCTTGGCGATATTGCCGCGGCGGCCGAGGTTGGTCATCCGAATCACGGCCGTATCGAGCTCCGCGTCAACAGTCAGCAGAAGCAGTTGGCAGACATCTCGCAGTTGATTCACAGCGTCCCGTCGGTCATCGCCCACCTGTCGCAGTACTACCATCTGCAACCAGGCGATCTGATTTACACGGGCACGCCCGAGGGTGTGGGTCCGGTGAAGCCGGGGGATCGACTCGAGGGGTCGATCGAGGGGGTCGGCACTATCACTGTCCAGGTCGACTCCTAAGGTTCTGCCGGGTTCGACGAAGCGTTATATGAGACGCCACTCACTCGTCTTGTTGTGCCTCCTGATTCCCACAGGATGTTCGCCCCGGACGCAGCAGGCATCTCTTCCGGGAAGCTCTCAGCTTCCTTCCGCCGCGCCGGTGACCTTCACCGCGACAGCGTATTGCACCGGCCGCGTGACCGCAGCCGGAACCGCGGTATCGGCAGGCACTGTGGCGGCCGACCCTGCCGTGCTCCCAATCGGAACCGTGATCCGGATCGGTGGAGCTGACGCCTACAACGGAACCTACCGGGTTCTCGACACCGGCGCTCGCGTTCGCAACCGGCAAGTAGATCTCTACATCGCCGATTGCGACGCCGCCCGACGTTTTGGACGTCGCCCGGTCCAGGTGACGATTGTGAAACGAGGACGGTAGAGCCTGCTCTTCCTAGGCGAGCGCGGCGCGTACGGCTGATCGGATCTTCTCGATTGCCGTTTTCAGATTCTCGTCCGCGCTCTTTGCCCAGTACTCCTTGTTGAACAGCTCGAGCGAGAAGTAGCCGCGGAACCCGTTGTCGCGCATGTCGCGAAAGATCTGGCGCAGCGGCGCGACGCCGTCTCCCGGGTATATCCGGTTGCCGTCGTTGAGGGTGGACGAATCCGCCGCCTGCGGGTAGTCATTGAGGTGCATCACGTGCAGCGATGCGCCGTTGATCTGTCTCAGGGACGTGAACGGCGTGCCGCTCTTGTAAAGATGAAAGACGTCGAGCAACAGGCTCGCATCGGCGCGTCCGGCAGCCACGGTCACATAAATGCCGTGCGACAACGGACCAAGCACAGGATGGGTGCCCCAGAGTTCGAGCAGCGGCAGCACGCCCGCCTTCTCACCCATCTCGAGCGCTTCTCGGTAGTAGCGGGCGGCATTGTCGAGACTGACCGCGGCGGCGCGGTTGTTCCCGGGCGTGGCCGCGATGCGCTTCCCGCCAATCTGCGCCACCTTATCCATGTCGATCTTCATTTTCTCCATCGACGCCGCGCGACGTGTGTCGTCGTCATCAAGAAAGGAGTTGAAGGCGATCGCGTTTTCGACGGTGAGCCCGGCATCCGCGATCCGTTTGCCGAGGTCTTTCAGCGAGCCGCCGGCGCTCGTATAACGGTCGATCTCGGCAATCCATGGCTCGATGGCGTGGAATCCTGCTTTCGACGCAGCGGTAATGACGGCCGGGAGATCAAGGTTGTTACCGCGGACGGTGCTCGTATTCAGGCAATAGCCGAAGGGTTCGTTCGCCGGTCGCGAGCGGGCCGTGTTTGACTGTGCGGCCTGACCATTCGACATTGCCCGCGGCCACACCGCGGCGCCAAGCATGCTAGCGGTGCCGGCCAATACTTCTCGACGTGACACATCCATCCGTGAAACCTCCGGACGGGAGCGTAACGGGTGAGCCGCGGAGAACGCAAGGGCGACCACACGTGTCGGCACGAGTCCTGCGCAAAACCGACCGCACCAATTCGGGACTCGCCAATTTCCGAACGAAACCGAGCCGCGGCGCCTTCGAATCACGAAATGCCGTGGCAAGTTCCCGCGATTCGTCGTCGGCTTGCGGAACACCAATCGAACGCGAGCGGCTGATTGTCGATCGACGGGCAGTTCAGGGCACGGAGGAAGACGATGGCCAAAACGGATAAGCCAAACATTCTCGTCATCTGGGGAGATGACATCGGCATTTCCAATCTGAGCTGCTACAGCCGCGGTCTCATGGGTTATCAGACGCCGAACATCGACCGGCTCGCGCAAGAAGGCATGATGTTCACCGACTCCTACGGTGAGCAGTCCTGCACCGCCGGCCGCGCGTCATTCATCACCGGCCAGAGCGTGTTCCGCACGGGGCTTTCAAAGGTCGGACTTCCGGGCGCACCGATCGGCCTGAGGGCGGAGGATCCGACAATCGCTGAGTTGCTCAAACCGCTCGGCTACGCAACCGCTCAATTCGGCAAGAACCATCTCGGCGACCAGAACCAGTTCCTGCCGACCGTGCACGGCTTCGACGAGTTCTTCGGCAACCTCTATCACCTCAACGCCGAGGAAGATCCGGAAGACCCGGACTACCCGAAGATGCCGGAGTTCAAGCAGCGCTTCGGACCGCGCGGTGTCATGCGGTGTTCCGCCACCGACAAGGACGACGCAACGGAACAGCCTCGCTGGGGGCGTGTCGGCCGACAAAAGATCGAAGACACCGGTCCGTTGAACCGGAAGCGGATGGAGACCTGCGACGACGAATTCGTCGCAGCCGCGAAGGACTTCATCAGTCGCCAGCACCAGGCGGGCAAACCCTTCTTCGTGTGGCTCAACACCACGCACATGCACTGCCGCACTCACACGAAGCCTTCCAGCCTGGGCCAGGCCGGAGAAGCCCAGTCGCCCTACCACGACACGATGATCGATCACGACAAGAACATCGGCGACGTTCTGAATCATCTCGATCAGCTCGGGATCACCGACAACACGTTCGTCATGTACTCCACCGACAACGGCCCGCACATGAACAGCTGGCCCGACGCCGGGATGACGCCGTTCCGGAGTGAGAAAGACACCAACTGGGAAGGGGCCTTCCGTGTGCCGCTGCTCGTGCGCTGGCCAGGCAAGATTCCGAGTGGCGTCGTCACGAACGAAATCGTGCAGCACCACGACTGGCTGCCGACTTTTCTCGCGATGGCCGGCGAACCCGACGTCATCGAGAAGCTGAAGAAGGGCCACAAGGCCGGCGACAAGTCGTTCAAGGTTCACATCGACGGCTACAACCTGCTGTCTTTCCTGACGACGAAGGGCGTCAAGAGCCCCAGGCAGGGGCTCGTCTACTTCGATGACGACGGCAACCTGGTGGCGCTTCGGATGAAGAACTGGAAGGTCGTCTTCATGGAGCAGCGTCAGCAGGGCACGCTGCAGATCTGGGCCGAGCCATTCACCGTGCTTCGCGTTCCGAAGCTGTTCAACCTGCGCACCGATCCGTACGAACGCGCCGACATCACGTCGAACACCTACTGGGATTGGTACATGTCGAAGGGCTACATGATCATGGCCGCGCAGGCGGTCGTGCAGCCGTTCCTCGATTCGTTCAGGGACTTCCCGCCGCGGCAGAAAGCGGCAAGCTTCACGCTGGATCAGGCCCTGGCGAAGATGGCGGAGTCATTCAACGGCGGGCATTGACGAAGGCGACGCGCGACGGGCGGTGATGCAGGATGATCCGGTTGCCGAGTTCTACAGCCGTCATCCCTATCCGCCGCCCGTCAGCAATCTGGATCGCGCCCGTGATGAATGGCGCGATCCGAACCGCCGTCGGGCCGAATACCATCTGTTCTGGCCCGGAAGTCCGTATCGCGCAGACTTGAAGATTCTCGTCGCCGGCTGCGGTACGTGGCAGGCGGCGAAGTACGCGCTCTGTCATCCCGACGCGCAGGTCGTCGGCATCGACGTCAGCGCCACGAGCATCGCGCACACCGACACGCTGAAACAGCAATACCGCCTGTCGAATCTCGAGATCCGCCAGCTGCCGCTCGAACAGGTGCCGGAGCTGCAGCGGCAGTTCGATCTGATCGTCAGCACCGGCGTCATCCACCATCTCGCTGACCCCGATGCCGGATTGCGCGCGCTCGCTGGCGTCCTCGAGCCGAAGGGCGCGTTGTATTTGATGGTCTATGCGCCCTATGGCCGGACCGGCATCTACATGCTCCAGGAGTACTGCCGGCGACTTGGCCTCGGAACGTCTGATCAGGAAATCTGCGAGCTCATCGCAACGCTGGAGACGCTCCCGCAACAGCATCCATTAGTCAGTGTGCTTCGCGGATCGCGTGATGCGCGAGACGCCGACGCGCTGGCCGACGCGCTGTTGAACCCTCGCGATCGCGCATATTCCGTCCCGCAGCTGTTCGAGTTCATCGAGCGCAACGGCTTTAGGTTTGGGCGCTGGTATCGGCAGGCGCCGTATCGTCCGCAGTGCGCGGCCATTGCGTCGACACCGCACGGAGAGCGGCTCGCTGGCCTCTCGCCGCAGGAACAGTTCGCAGCCATGGAACTATGGCGAGGCACGATGACAGCGCATAGCGTCGTGGTGCATCGGGCCGACACGAGGGCCTCAGGCACCACGATTGGCGTTGACGATGAGCGCTGGCTCCGGTTCGTGCCGATTCGGCTACCGTGGACTCGGCTGATCGAGGAGCGGCTGCCACCTGGCGCGGCAGGCGTGTTGTTGAACAGCAGCCATCAGTTCCACGACCTGGTCGCCGTCATCGACGAGAACGAGAAGACTCTGTTCGAGCACATCGACGGCCGCCGTGCCATCGGCGAAATCATTGACCGGTCGGCAGACAGGAATCACGATCGCGCGCGAACGTTGTTTCGGAAGCTCTGGTGGTACGATCAGGTCGTCTTTGATGCGTCGGGCGGATAGAACGATATGAAGCTTCAGCGCGGCGACTCCGTGCCGCATTTTCAGGTGGCGACGGTCGGCGGCGAGCTGTTCAAATACGACACGATCTGGCAGCGACGCAACCTTGTCCTTGCGATAGTGGGCGCGTCTGCCGCTGACGATCAGTACGCGCGGACGCTGGATGCCAAGGCGTCTGTATTCCGCGACCACGACACCACAGTTGTCGTTACCCCCGACGAGGTGCCCGGTCTCTCCAGGCCGGCGGTGCTCATTGCCGACAAGTGGGGAGAGATCGTTCACGTCAGCGAGGTCTCGGACTCAGATGGGTGGCCTGGTCCAACCGAGTTGCTGGACTGGGTTGACTATGTCCGTCGCCGGTGCCCCGAATGCGAGGGCGAAGCGAGGTGAACGTTCGTCACTCGTGACGAAGGGTGGCGATCGGATCGACGCGCAACGCGCGCCGCAGCGATGGCAACGATGCGGCGGCCGCCACGACCGCGAACAGCAGGAACGCTCCGCCATGCGCAATCGGATCCAGCCGGCCGACGCCGAACATCTCGCGTGAGAGAACGGTTGCAACAATGGCCGCGAGGCCGCTACCAGCAACGGCACCGCACGCGATCGGTATCGTGAACGCCCTGGCAATCGCGACCAGGACGTGAGACGGGCGCGCACCGAGCGCAACGCGGATGCCGATTTCACGGAGCCGTTGTGACACGGCGAAGGCGACCATCCCAGCGAGCCCGGTCACCGCGAGCAGCAGGGCGCAGACGCCGATGGCAGACGCGATCTTGGCGACGCGCATTGGCGCTTCCAGGAACGAGGCGAACGCGTCCCGCAGCAGCACGATCGATGGCGTGAGTCGGGCATCGGCTTCGCGCAACGTCGCCCGAATCGGCACGACGGCGCCGGAGGGATCGTCGGCACGGACGACGATGACCGATCCCGCCATCTGCGCGGGTGCGATTGCCTGGTAGCACTCGGTCGCGTTCTGTTCGCTGAGCCTGACGGTCCGAGCGTCGGTCACGATACCGATGACGGTCGCTCCCTCGTAGACTTTTCCTATCGCATCCTCGCCGGGCCAGCGCCGGCGCGCCAGTGACTCGCTGATGAGAGCCACATCGGACTCGCCGTCGGAAAAGATCCGCCCGCGCTTGACCGCGATTTGCATCGTGTCGAAGTACGACGCGGTCACGTGGTAGAAGACGGTGCGCTCGCGGTTGACCGTCACGCGGTTGCCGAATGGCGGCAGTGTCGTGAGCGCGACGTTGCGGACGCCAGGAACCTGCCGGATTCGCGTGTTCGCGGTGCGCCAGTATTCGAGTGCGGCGGCAGGCGTCACGCCGTGGCTCGAAAGACCGGCATCGGCCACCAGCGTCTGCTGGTAATCGAATCCAAGCGGGATACGAGCGATTCGGGTGACGCCGCGGACGAGCAGTGTCGAGACGATGAGCAGCGTTGTCGCGGCTGCGACCTGGACGCCGAGCAGGACTCCGCGGAGGCGCTGGCGGCGTGCTGTCAACGGTCGCAGCGCCTGCCAGGCCGGCCCCAATCCAACGGCCAGCGATGACAGGATTGCGAGCCCAACCGCCACGGCCGCGACACGGGCATTGAACTGCGGCGTCAGTCCGGGCGGTGCGCCGATGAGTCCGAGCACTGCATGCGTACTCAACGTGGACACGATGCCCGCGGCGGCCGTCCCGATCAGGCCGAGCAGCATGTACTCGGTCAGGAGCTGCCGCACGAGGCGCGAACGGGCCGCGCCCACCGACAACCGGATCGCGAACTCACGATCGCGGCTGACGTTCCTCGAGAGCAGGAGCACGCCGAGGTTCATGCAGGCGACGATCAGAATCAGCGCCACGAGCGACCCGGTCAACGCGAACATGGGGCCGGCTTCTTCGAGAGAAACGAACTGTCCGGCCGGCCGCGTGACCAGCCGTTCGTCTTCGGGGACATCGTCCGGGCGCAGCGAACGCAGGGCGCTGGCGACGGCGGTCAATTCTGCCTCGGCCGCCTCTGGGCCAACGCCTTCGCGCAGCCGGGCGTAGAAGCGTACGGGCGCGCCCTTCCAATCCTCGAGCAGCACGCTTCCGGCGAACGCGGCCGGATGTTGTGTGATGGGAATCCAAGCCGCCGCGAATTCATCTCCGATCCCGACGAACATTCCAGACGTGACGCCGGCGATCGTGAACGGTCGTCGGTTGAGGCGAAGCGTCCGACCGACCACTGACGGATCCGCGCCAAATCTCGATTGCCACAGGCGCTCGCTCAGCACGACCACCGGCGGAGCGCTTGCGGCGTCGTCTCCCGGATCCAGCAGGCGGCCAAGGAGCGGCGTCGCGCCAAGTTCGGACAAATAGTTCGCGGTGACGAACTCCGCTCGTACGCGCTGATTCTCGCCGTCTTCGAGTGTCACGTCGCCGTAGGCGAGCCCCATCGTGGCGGAAAACGAGGACTGATGATTCCGATAGAAATCGAACGCCGGGTAGGAAAACGACGTGCCCATGCCGCGGGGATTGCGATGGTGGAGTTTGACCAGCGTTTCTGGTGCGCGGACCGGCAGCGACGACAGGGCGACAAGATCCATCAGCTGGAATGCGGCCAGATTCAGTCCGACACCGAGGGCCAGGACGCCGACAGCGGTCAGCGTGAAGGCCGGGGAGCGCGTTAGCAGCCGGCTCGCGAACCGCAGATCCTGCGCGAGCGCGTCGAGCCACGACCAGCCCCACTGATCCCGGGCGTCCTCTCTCAGCCGAAGCATGTTGCCAAACCGCGGCTCGTCGTCGCCTTTCATCGCGCGGTGGGCGTCCATTTCCTCGGCGAGCTCGCGCTCGAAGCGGGTTCGATTGAGCAGATACCAGATCCGGCGCCAAAGTTCGCCCATCGGCCCTTCCTTACGCGGTTCGCAGCACGGTGCGGATCGCCGCGTTCATCCGTTCGTAGTCGTCCATCTCCGATGCGAGCTGACGCCGGCCCGCAGCCGTGAGTCGGTAGAAACGCACGCGCCGATTGGTTTCGGAAACGCCCCACTCGGCTTTCGCCCATCCCTTGATGAGGATGCGCTGGAGCGCCGGATAGAGTGAGCCCTCTTCGACTTGCAGCTCGTCGTTCGACAGCGCGTGAATCCGTTGCGCGATGGCGTAGCCATGCAGCGGTCCGCCTTGCAGCACTCGCAGCACCAGCATGACCAGCGTTCCCGGGGGCACTCCGTTGTCAGGCATAGGTTGTCTATGCCTACCTTATCAATGGGTCATGGCGTCGGTCAAGCGGCGATCGTTGATTTGGGAGCGAAGATCGGCTGCGAGCGAGCGCCGCGAAGCGGGTTCACGTTGATTTGGGAGGGAAGATCGGCTGCGAGCGAGCGCAGCGAAGCGAGCCACCCGAACGGAGCGGGCCGACGAAGCGGCTCGCGAGAGAGCGTGTGGGGGAGTCCGAGGGGCGAAGCCCCTCGGAGTTAACGAAGATACTTGTTGAAGTGGGCGACGGTTCGCTCCCATGCGAGCTTGGCCGCGGCGGCATCGTAGCGAGGTGTCGTGTCGTTGTTGAAGCCGTGCTGCGTGCCTGGATACTGATATCGCTCGTAGCGCACGTTGGCCGCCTTCAGCGCGGTTTCATAACCCGGCCAGCTCGCGTTGATGCGATCGTCAACTTCGGCTGACTGAATGAGCATCGCCGCTTTGATTTTCGGCACGTCTTCGGCGTTCGGCGCGGCTCCGTAGAACGGCACGCCCGCCGCCAGGTCGGGCTCGCGAGTCGCGAGAAAGTTGACGATGCCGCCGCCATAGCAGAAACCGACGGCGCCGACTTTACCGGTCGTTTCCGGTCTCGCCTTGAGCCAGTCGAACGCGGCCACGAAATCCTCACGCGTCTTCGCCTGATCGAGTTTGGGGAAGAGTTCGCGCGCCTTGTCTTCGTCGCCCGGATACCCGCCGAGCGGAAACAGCGCATCGGGTGCGAACGCCACGAAGTTGTCGAGCGCCAACCGCCGCGCGATGTCTTCGATGTGAGGATTCAAGCCGCGGTTCTCGTGAATGACCAGGACAGCCGGCAGTTTTCCTGCGGCCTTCGCCGGCTGCGCGAGGTACCCGCGCATCTTGCCGTAGCCTTTCGGCGAATCGTATTCGACACGCTGCACTTTAATGCGCGAATCCTCGGGCTTGACGACCTGCGCCTCGAGGAACTTCGGGCTGAGCTGATCGAGCAGCATCGCAGCCGTCACGCCGCCGACGGCGTACTTGGCGGCCTTGTCCAAGAAGCCTCGGCGATCGATTGCGCCGTGCACGTAGGCATCGAAAAGAATGAGCAACTCCTGATCGAAATCGTGTGCGGTCTTACGTTCCATCGTCCCGGTCCTCCTCGACCGATACGGAATCACACATTCGGCAAAACGGCAAGCCAGCGACTCGACGGCGGCCGCGTCACCTGACGTTCTTTCGGCCAGAGAACACATCCCGTCCCCACGGATCGAGCCGCGTCGTCGCCGCGAAGCCAGCGTCACGCAACCACGCGAGCCACGCGGCCCGAGGAAACAGTCCTTCCACATGGCGATCGTGCTCCGATCGGACGGACCCGTCGGCCTCACGCAAAAGGAATGCGTAGGCCACTTCGAAGGTGGTGTCGCCGGGATCGGGGTCCCAGCTCCATTCGAGATATCGAAGCCCGCGACCGTCCGGGCCGTCTTCGCCGCCGTGCGACGTCTCCGGTTCGAATGTCTCGCGTACGCAGTCGGGCACGACGACGATCCCTCCGCCCGGCCGGCAGTGCAGGGCTGCCGTGCGCAGCGTGGCACACACGGCCTCCTGGTCGGTCGCATACATGATCGCATCGTGGATGAACACGAGATCGAAGGTGCGTCCCAGATCCAACGTGCGCATGTCGCCGACCACGTGTTCGCACTCAGGATTCACCGTCTTGCTGTGTGCCAGCATGTAGGGAGAGACGTCCGACAGCGTCGGCGTCATGTGCTGCTTCAGGTGAGAGGCCAAGCTGCCGCCGCCTGCGCCGAGCTCGAGGGCCGTTGCTGGTGGTGCGTCGGGAGCCGAGAGCAACGTCGGCAGTAGATCGTGTGCTTCTTCGACGTAGTGCGACGGCGGCGAGAACAAGGGCCACCATCCAGCGAGATCTGTATAGGCGCGCATTGCGGTGTCCATTGTCTTATCGTGAGCGCAGGTGTGAGCAATGGCAATGACTGCTGCGGCACGCCCCGTGCTCCATCGACACTGGCGCTCCAGCGGCGTCGAGTTCGCTGAGCAAATCGGCTCGGTCCTGATTCAAAGCCACGGCATTTCGTGATCAGCGTCGAAGCCTGGTGCGGTGAGCGTCTGAGGGCGGCTGGATGAAGCGTTTGCTGCTGATTCTGATCGGATCCCTTCTGTTCGGCTGTAGCGGCTCCGCCGACTCCGGCGTTGCACCGAACGCAGTCCCCGCATCGAGGGTCCCGGCGGCATCGGCTCCCGCGAGCCCCGACATCCTTCGGTCCTGGAACGACGGCGCGGCGAAGCGCGCGATCGTCGACTTCGTGAATCGCGTCACGCGGGACGGCGCAGACTTCGTTCCGCCGGCCGAACGCATTGCGACGTTCGACAACGACGGCACACTGTGGGCCGAGAAGCCGCTGCCGTTCCAGCTGATATTCGCTTTCGACAGAGTGAAGGATATGGCGCCGCAGCATCCTGAGTGGCGAAGCGAGGAGCCATTCGCATCACTGTTGAAGGGCGACATGGCTGCCGTCGCGGCATCCGGACAGAAGGGGATTCTGCAATTGGTGGCTGCGACCCACACCGGGATGACGACCGATGAGTTCAGCCAGGCCGTCACCGAATGGATTACCACGGCGAGGCATCCCGTGACGAAGCGGCTCTACGCGGAGATGATCTATCAGCCGATGCTCGAGCTGCTCACCTATCTCCGCGGAAATGGCTTCAAGACGTACATCGTCTCAGGCGGCGGGGTCGAGTTCATGCGTCCGTGGGCTGAACGGGTCTACGGCATTCCGCCCGAACAGGTCGTCGGTAGCGGCGGAAAGCTGAAGCTGGAGGTCCGCGACGGGCGCCCGGTCCTAATCAAGCTCCCGGAGATCGATCTGATCGACGACAAGGAAGGCAAACCGGTCGGCATCCAGACGCGCATCGGCCGTCGCCCAATTGCCGCCTTCGGAAATTCCGACGGCGATCTCCAGATGCTTCAGTGGGCGACGGCCGGGCCCGGCGCCCGCTTCGCGCTCTTCGTGCATCACGACGATGCGACGCGCGAGTTTGCGTATGACCGCGACGACAAGCTGCAGAAGTTCAGCGTCGGGTGGGATGCAGCGCTCGCGAATGGATGGACGGTCGTGAGCATGCAAAAAGACTGGAACACGATCTTCCCGCCGGCGAAGAACTGACCCGCATCATCCTGGAGGGCGGCATGTTGAGATTGATGGCCAGAAACTGGTGGTTGCTCGTACTTCGAGGAGTGTGCGCGATCATGTTCGGCGTACTCGCCTGGACGTGGCCGGGCGTCACGCTCCACGTGCTGGTGCTGCTCTTTGGCGCCTATGCGCTCGTTGACGGTGTGCTCGCGTTTGCCGCGGCCTTCTCGGGCAGCACGAACGCACCGTGGTGGGTCCTGGTCATCGAAGGGCTGGCCGGCGTGCTTGCCGCCGGCGCGGCGTTCTTCGTTCCCGGGATCACGGCGGTCATACTGCTTCTCGTGATCGCGTTCCGGGCCATCATTGGCGGCGTGCTCGAGATCGCCGCCGCCATTCGGCTGCGCAAGGAGATCGAAGGAGAATTCTGGCTCGCGCTCGCGGGTGCCGGATCGATTCTGTTCGGCGTCGTGCTCCTCGCGCGCCCGGCTCTAGGGGCGTTGGCCGTTATCTGGATGATTGGTGTGTATGCCGTCATCTTCGGCGGATTGCTGATCGCGCTGGGCTTCCGGGTACGGGCATTGAAGGGCGCTGCGTTGCCTGCATGAGGCAACGAAGTTCACAACGAAGGAACGAAGACGAACGAAGAAGATAAGCTCTTGGTTTTCTAAATAGGTTTTCTTCGTTCGTCTCCGTTATCTTCGTTTCTTCGTGTGAACTCCGTTCCCTTCGTCCTCTTCGTCCGCCTCGAGATTCAGAACCTCAAGATCAACCCCGCCGACGCCCTCCCGAAATCGAGCCGGTCCGATCGGCTGATGTCGAGCACGTCCACGGCATTGAACGTGCGGAAATACCGGATGTCGCCACGAAGCCCGAAGTGGTCTCCGAAGAAGAACATTGCGCCACCGCCAAAGTCCCACGCGACTTCGCTGTTGTCGAAGTTCAGTACGTCACTGAACGCGTCGACCTTGGAGCGGATTACCCCGATGCCCGCCAGGGCATAAGGACGGAAGCCAACGCCTTTCTGTCCGCCGATTGGAACGCCAAAGAGCAGGTTGCCGGTCGCGGTCAACACGCTGCTGCCGCCGATATCTGTCTTGCCGTAGAAATCGGGACTATGTGCGATATCCGCCTCGAGTCCGATGACGCCGGCGCCCATGAAGGCGAAGCTTGCGCCCCAGTTCAGGCGCTTGGCATCGATCGCATCGCCGATATTCTTTCCCGCGTTGCCACCGAAGTTCACACCCAGAAACGGAATGATCATCCCGTCGGCTCGTGCCGTCGCGGGCGCAACCGCTCCAAGCAGCAGCATCAGGGCGAGCGTTCGTTTCACTGACATGCAGTCTCCTCTCGTCAACCACGTCCGCAGGCGCAGTGTCATCTCTTCATGAGACGTCGGATGCTATGCATGTGGCGGGCCACGGTTGAGGCGACTCATCCATCCCGCGGCTCCAGCTGAACAGTGAGACGCAATCGGGATTGGTGGCCCGGGATGCGTGATCCGACATCCGGGACGTCAATCGAATCACGGAGCTTTTCTGCTCGGTGCTATGTAGAATACTAACTAGTGAGCTATGTAGAATACTGTTTAGGGGCTGGAGGAGCATGACGATGAAACTAATCGGATCGACTCACGTTCTCCCCATCGAGCCGAGAAATTCGCGGGCGAGGTGACCGGCGACACGATCAAGATCTGGCTCGAACGGCAAGGCCCGGAGCGCGCCATCATCTTGACGCGCGAGAAAGGCAAGTAACAACGCAATGGGTAAGGGATTTCTGACGCTCGCGACAGCCACCATTCTGAATGCCGTGGCGAACGGCTACTCCTACGGTTTCGACATC
>Ga0070683_100001432_pt1 | contig 18317 bp, 16 predicted proteins | sample KBSC713LmetaG_FD_64662 | JGI IMG/M metagenome (GOLD analysis project Ga0070683, IMG submission 64662) | Corn rhizosphere microbial communities from Kellogg Biological Station, Michigan, USA - KBS C7.1-3L metaG | ecosystem: Host-associated > Plants > Roots > Rhizosphere ... | reverse complement strand
AAGGGTTTGGGTAATATTGGCCTGAAGCAATATACTGATCGGCTGCAGCCTTCCAAGGTTAAGGTATTCCCCTGCATTGGATACCATCCTTACATAATTGGCGGTAATATCCAGTGCAGGTTTCATGGCATCACCATCCCAGCGTATGCTGCTGCCTTTTTCGATCTGGAAGGTTTTATTCAGGATCGCACGCGATATAAAAGTACCGTTATCTACCCGGTAAGTACCGTTCATGGCTATACTGCCCTGTCTGCTCATCTGGAACCTCAGGTTATTTGCCGCACCTTTTACGGTAATATTTCCTACATCGTTTCCTACCAGGACATTTACCGTTGTTCCTTTATCAACATCGAGATTGAAGTCGATATTCATATTGCCTCCGGTCTTTTTCTTTTCTTCCAGGGTTACCAGTCCGTTCTTGCCCTCTTTTAGAAACCTCAGCATCTTAAATTCTTCAACATTGGATGTAGATCCGGAGTTGAAGGTAAAGGTACTTCCGTTCAGCGCCTTCATATTAGGTGTAGAGAGGCTGAGGCCGGAAACAGGTCCGTCTACATACAGGTCGCCCTGTCCGTAGACTCTTCCCCAGAACAGGTCATAATCTTTCTGAGTGGTATTCAGGACCAGCAGGTTATCAGCTCTCATCACCAGGTTGACTCCCATAGATGAAAGGGTTTCAAACTGGATGGCTCCGGATATCGTTCCCTTGGAATTGGTTCTTCCGTCACGGACTTCAATATTATTCAGGATGGCAAGACCTTTCGATAACGGAACTACCGTATCCTGGAACGAATAATCGACGCCTGTAAACAACAGTTTGAGGCCAAAGCCTTTCAGAGCAATATCACCGCTGTAATCGAGGTTGCTGAGCGTTCCGGCAATTTTAAGGTCGCCGGTCGCTTTACCCCGGAGGTTACCAAAGATCGTCTGAACGAACTGCTGGGCAAAAGCAACATCGAAATCCCGCATTTCAGCCGTAAAATCAAGTGTTGGTGACGGTGTATTATTATTCACGGTACCTGTCACATGAAGGTTGTTATTCCCGATCACTCCTGCGGAAGCCACTTTGATGTCCACATCATATACATTTAAGGAGAATCCGTTGGTTGCGGTAATGGTAATATCCCCCATATCGTTGCCGTTCATCATGATATCATCTATGGTAACATCTACGAGAGGCTGTATGGTGCTTTTATCCATTTTGATCTTAACCGTCCCGTTAGCGAGTCCTTTGATATCCATGGTATTGCCTCCGGACTGCATTTCCAGGAGTTTTTCAATGGCAAAATCATCAATGTCCGCATCTACGTAAAAATCCTTGGCTGATTTAAATTGCGCCTCCCTGATGAACAGGGCACTTTTGTCGGAATAAATCCTCAGGTTACGGATATCAAAATCGCCGGCTTTCTTCCTATAGGTTATGGAATGGTCCAGTTCCGGGCTGGTGTCGATAGCCCAGACCACATCATTGAATTTTACTTCCGTAGGTTCGAACCTGAAGACAAAATCCCCAGCTTCATTTGCTGACTGGTTGACATTAACGGCATATTCTTTCAGGTTATCGTCCAGCTCATCCTCAGGGCTGCCATGCTTGAATTTCGCGGCCAGGTGGAGAACGGTATTATTGTCATTCCTTCCGCTAAGCGTGAGGTCTTTGATTACATTTTTATTATATAATACTCTGCTGACCTTGGCATAGATCTGCTCATCCAGGTTCGCCGTATTGATCCTCACCATCACACTGTCTATCATGGCGCTGTCCCTGGTCACTTCTCTGTTATTGATCTTATAATCAGGATTGGCGGCAGCCAGTGCCTTATCAGCTTCAGTAATTTCCTCTTTTTTGGTCATGATGTACTGCAGGGCAGAAGCATCGAGATTCAAGATCAGGTTATTGGAATTACCGTCATACTGTCCTTCTACTTTTGCTCCCTGAGGCAGCTTCAGGTCCGGTAGGAAATAGCTGACCAATCCCTGCTGAACATCAAAATTCATGGCAAAACTCTGTCCCCGGTATAGTTTTCTCGGCGGCGGGCCGACCAGGATTTTCCCTAATCCATTCTCCATCATTCCGGCAAGGTCTGCCAGATTATACCTTCCTGAGATTTTACCGTTTACTGCCCCAGGAGCATCTACATCAATCACCCTGCTTCCGCCCTCGAGGAAGGTTTTTATTTTTGCATTAGGAATGCTGTATTTCTGGGCTGCTGTGGCAAAATTGATATTATTGGCTTCCACATCAAGGGTAAGGTCATTCAGTGAAGACATGGCCATTTTTCCATTTACCTGTCCGCTTACGATCTGGTTTCCTGTTTTACCGGTAAAGTAGTTCATGTTCAGATAATCAACATCGGCATTGATATCCATATTGATCCTCTTTGTACTGAAATCAATCAGTCCTTTCACGCTGGCTTTAGCCTGTTCATCATTTACGGTGATAAGCCCGTTGTACTTTCTGTGGTCCAGCAGACCATCCAGGTACAGGTTATTGATTTCCTTATCCATGATTTCTATACTTGAAATCCGGGATTTTGTGGTCAGGCGCATGGTATTGACATCAAAACTCTGCCCGTTCAGGTCAAAATTTCCGGAGATAAGTCCTACCGCCTTGCTTTTGGTAATCACGGACGTATTAAGGTCTTTCACTTCGGCATAGCCCGAATACTTCGGCATCGGAGTGCTGTAATCCGTAAGGGAAAAACGGCTGATTTTTGCCTGCCCGATACCGGTAATGAGGTTTCCGTTGGGAATATATACCTGTTGCGGAGTTACCCTCGCCGCACCATTGTATTTGAGCCTTCCGAAATCATCTGCAAAATTCTTCATTTTTGTGGAGATGAATGTCGGAAGCATGGCTTTAAGATCTTTGTATGTAAGGTCCGTGGACAGATTATTGGTTTCGATCAGAAAGTTTCCTTTAAGGATATTGTTGACCTTCATGGTACGCGTCGCAATATTCACATTTGAATTGGAAATGACAAAATTATCAAGATGGAACTTATTTAACGGACCGGTCATTGATCCGGCAAGGTTTACAGGCTTGCTGTTATCCCAGTTGGTCACAAAATAGCTGATATCATATCCGCTGATCTGGCTTCCCTGCTTGATGTTCATATCCCATCGCACCTTATCTGCAAAATCTGCCCATGAACCGTCATGGAGATTGAATTTGATACTGCCCTGAAGAAGTGAATGATCGGTATTCAGGGTCAGGTCTTTCAGCAGGAGATAATCTTTCGTCATGGAAAACTCCGTAGAAAACGTATCGACAAGGTGGGATTTCCCCCATCTTGTCGTCACAAAAGAAAAGTTATTGATTAAAGCCGAAACATCCCCCCCGTTTACCTTAACATTCGGTGCTTTTAGGTTTACATGCTGGGCAGTAAGCCACCTCCCTTTTTCACCTGGTGAATTAAGATTGACGATAGAGACTTTGGAATCGATCATCTGAACCCTGGAATTCAGCTGAAAAGGAGGTTTATCAGGATTTTTCTTTTTATCGCCGCTGTCAAACAGTTTGGTAAAGCGGATAAAATTGGAAATGCTGTCTCCCTTATAGGTAATCACTTTTACATCGGCATTAACCAGCGTGAGTGAATTGAAGCTCAGAGAATTGTTCTTCCCGATATTGGTGGCCAGTGAAAACCAATCGGAATTAGCCCGGAATTCCCTTGCCTTGATGAAGTCGTATCCTTTATAGTCTTTGATTTTTAATCCTTTGATGGTAACATCCCCGAAATAGTCCACTTCCACACTTTCCGTGGACATTTCCGCTTTAAAATCCCTGTTGACAATCTGTAGTGCCTGGTCAGCTGCCCAGCGCTTCGTTACCGGCAGGTTGATCGCAATGAGCACTGTAGCCACAATACCAAGAATAACCCAGAACAGGATCAGGAGAAGTTTTGCCCACCAGGAATAGCTGGTGACATCTTTTGCCGCCTGCTTCCCGAACTCCTGGGCAGTTTCCACAGGATGGAGGATGGCATCTGAGGCCAGTTCGGAAGCTTCTTTTACCGTCTCTTTTACCTTGCCCTCTACATTTTCGACAGTTTTCTGCACCTGGTCGCCCAGGTTTTCAGCTGCTGATTTTTTATTCTCATTCTCGTTATTATTCTCTAAATTTGCCATTATTATGAGCGACTCTATAATTTTAGGTATTGAATCGTCTTGTGACGACACATCAGCAGCCATCATCAGGGGAAATTCAATTTTGTCCAATATCGCTGCAAATCAGGAAATCCATAAAGAATATGGAGGTGTTGTTCCGGAACTGGCTTCGCGCGCGCATCAGCAAAATATCATCCCCGTTGTTGAAAAATCTCTGACCAAAGCAAATATACAACAAAATGCAATTTCAGCGATAGGATTTACACGCGGGCCCGGACTTTTAGGTTCACTCCTTGTGGGAACTTCCTTCGCTAAGTCTCTGGCAATGAGCCTCGACGTACCGCTTATTGAGGTTAACCATCTGCAGGCACATATTTTGGCGCATTTCATTGAGGATGCAAATCCCATGCCGCCCACATTCCCGTTTTTATGCCTTACGGTAAGTGGCGGACACACCATGATCGTCCTGGTAAAAGACTATTTCGATATGGAAATTATCGGTAAAACCACTGATGATGCCGCAGGGGAAGCCTTCGATAAGATCGGTAAAATTTTTGACCTTGATTACCCGGCTGGCCCTATCATAGACCGGCTGGCTAAAGAAGGCAATCCGGATGCTTTTACATTCAATAAGCCGAAGCTGGACCACTATGACTATTCCTTCAGCGGCATCAAAACCTCTGTATTGTACTTCATTCAGAAGGAAGTGAGGAAAAATCCGGATTTCATCCAAGAAAACCTTAACGATCTCTGTGCGTCCGTACAGAAAGCCATTATCGAGATCCTGATGAACAAGCTTGAAAAAGCAGCCAAAGACCTTAATATCAATGAGGTGGCTATTGCTGGCGGAGTATCGGCCAATTCAGCGCTAAGAAAGGCGATGGAAAGCAACCGGGAAAAGCTCGGATGGAGTATTTATATTCCAAAATTTGAATACACCACAGATAATGCTGCCATGATTGCCATGGTAGCGCAACTTAAATTTGAACGCGGAGAATTTACAGACCTGCGGACTTCAGCAACAGCGAAATACGATCTATGAAAATATTACTGGAAGAAAAAGTACTGGGAACCCATTCTAAGAAAAACTCAAAATATTATTGGGTATTGGAAACCGTTACAGGAAAAAATGAAGCCACTGAATCATCTGAAGACGGAGATTATCTCATGATAAGCTCAGAAACCGGGTATGTTCAGAATATCAAGGAAGAAATTATCGAAAAAATCAATTCAGAGAATGTATTCAGTTTTACCTACGAACCGAAGGAAGGGGATTATCTGTCCATCAAAAATAATTTAAGGAAAAACGAATACCTGAATTTAATTTTCATGAACAATAAATGGGTCGAAGAAATCTACGCATGTTCATACAGAGACTGTGAAGGTGACGTTTATACGACCATAAAAACCGGAGTGGCATTCCTGAGCGAGAACGAGATTATATTTTAAACCATTACATTTTTCTATGAAACTTTTTTACGGAGAGATCGAGGGAAATAAAGTCCTGATCAGTGACGAGGAACAGCAGCATATCGTAAAGGTCCTGCGGATGAAGGACGGGGAAGAAATCCATGTGACCAACGGGAAAGGAAGCCTGGCTTCCGGAAAACTGATGACTGAAGGGAAAAAGGCCTTTATAGAAGTGGATCAGCTTTCTACTGATCTTCCGGGATTTAATCCGAGGCTGCATATTGCCATTGCTCCTACGAAAAATATAGACCGTATTGAGTTCTTTGTTGAAAAATCCGTGGAAATGGGAATTTCCGAGATCACACTGTTGCAGACGGAAAAAACCGAACGGAAAAATGTGAACATCGATAAGCTGAGGAAACAGGCGGTAGCAGCATCCAAACAGAGCCTGCGTTTTCATTTCCCTGTCATCAATGACCTGACCAAAATCCAGGATTTTTTAAAGCATACCCATCCGGAAACCACCTTTGTCGCGCATTGCCATGAGAACCTGAAACGGCAGGAGCTTGCAACCATTCCGTTAATGGACAACATCACTTTTATGATCGGTCCTGAAGGCGATTTTTCGGAAAAGGAGATTTCTTTTTTATCCCAGCATACCATCCGGGCAGTTTCCCTTGGGAACCAAAGGCTCAGGACGGAGACAGCAGGGGTTTTCGTGGCAGCCTGGAACTATTTCAGGGGGATCCACTGATTTCAGCCTGTATTCCAGTAGGCTTATTCCGTTTTGGCCAGATAATGATTCAGGATCTCCTCTCCGCTCCGGATTGAATTAACTGCCCACCGGATTTTCATTTTCAGCCTCTTTTCTTCGCTTAACTTATAATCGATGCCTGATTTCATTAGCTTCTGTTTCAGTTCGTACATGCATATGGAAGCAGCTACGGAAACATTGAAACTCCTGGTGAAACCGTACATAGGAATAGCCAGTGTTTCATCTGCAAAATCCAGGATTTCCTGGGAAACCCCTTCCATTTCGGTCCCGAAGACCAGTGCCATAGGTTCTGTCACTTCATATTCCGGGAGCATTTTTGCATTATTTTCCAGCGAGACCGCAACGATCTTATACCCTCTGTTTTTAATCTCCCGGAGGGAGGCTATGTTTCTGGGAAGCTTTTCCACTTCTACCCAGGTATCCGCTCCTTTCGTCACACGCAGGTTGGGCTCGAAATTATTTTCTTCCTGCAAAGCCACCACTTTATGAAACCCACAGGCTTCCACGGAACGTACAATAGCTGCTGCATTTCTGAACTGGTATACATCTTCCAGCACAGGAAGCACGAAGTCTGAACTTTCCGGCGAAAAATGTTCGATTTTGGCCAGCCGCTCTTCTGTTAAAAACTGCTTTAAATACTCAAAAGTCTGTGCTAAATCCTTCATCATATATGATATAGAGTTTTCTAATTAATGAACCGCGTTGATCATGGCAGCTTTGTAACAGAAAATTTGCCAGAAACGTTTTATTCATTTTCAAATTTTTGCAAATTAACGTATTTTTGAGCGGACGAACCTGAAGCAGGTCAAAATTCTCTTAAAAATTACCGTATGAAACGAAAAGTGCTGCTGATCTATACCGGAGGAACCATTGGTATGGAAAAAGATTACGAAACCGGAAGCCTCAGAGCCTTTGATTTTGGGAACATCTTTGAGAAGATGCCCGAGATGAAGCTTATGGAATGTGAAGTTTTCGTCCATCCCTTTGCCAAACCGCTGGACTCTTCAGATATGGGACCGGAAGAGTGGAAAATCATCGCGCGCTATATTGATAAAAACTACCATGAATATGACGGCTTCCTGATCCTTCACGGTACAGATACAATGTCTTATACAGCCTCCGCCCTGAGCTTTATGCTGAAAGGCCTTACAAAACCTGTGATCATGACGGGCTCCCAGCTGCCGATCGGTGATCTCCGTACGGACGCTAAAGAAAACCTGCTGACCAGCCTCTATTATGCAAGCCTGTATGAAGGGGATGAAGCTGTCATCCAGGAAGTAGCCATTTATTTTGAGTATAAGCTGTTAAGAGGCAACAGGACGCTGAAATACTCAGCAGAATATTTTGACGCGTATTCCAGCCCGAACTACCCTATCCTGGGCCAGTCCGGCGTCCATCTGAATATTATCAAGGAAAACCTGTTCCGCTGTAAAACGCAGGAAACCTTCCATATCGATGAGCATATTTCGGGCGATGTGCTTTTCTGGCGGATTTTCCCGGGCATGAACCTTAACCATTTCAGGGATATTCCTAAAATGAAAGTACTCATCTTACAGGTATTCGGTTCCGGAACCATATTCAGCAGCGAGGGAACACAGGAGATCCTCCAGGAAATCAGGAACAACGGCACTGAAATCATTGTGGTGAGCCAGTGCATCTCCGGAGGCATTTCATTCGGCAAATATGAAAACAGCAACGTCTTTGCAAAAATCGGAGCGATCAGCGGAAAAGACATGACTGCAGAAACGGCCATTACCAAAGCCATGCACTTAATTGACAATCCTCGGTATCCCGGAAGCTTTGCAAATCACTTCTCTGAAAGCCTGTGCGGAGAAATTACAAATTAATTGCCGGAAAAATTTGCCAAGTCGAGAATTTATCCTATTTTTGCCATCTCAATAGAAAGGTGTCCGAGTGGTTGAAGGAGCTACCCTGGAAAGGTAGTATACGGGTAACCGTATCGAGGGTTCGAATCCCTTCCTTTCTGCAAAAAGTCTTAAGTATATTACTTAAGACTTTTTTTGTTTTCTATTCCTTGAGTATGAATATTTTACATACCTTTTTTCAGAAATACTATAATATAAAAATCATAGATATAAATGAGAACTAATGTTTCTATGTGATAACTATTATTTAATTGTGATGATCGTCTATAAATAAAAATAAAGTGATGACAGAATCAGGAAATATAAAATACAATACAAAAGGAGAAAAACCCTTAAAGAGTTATCAGATTGTTAGAGTAAGAAATATAGCCAATGCTAAAGAGGTATTAGATAACTTCAAAAATGCTGTATTAATATTCTTAAATAATAAAACCCTTCACTATGAAGATCCTAAATGGGAGAAATTACTTCCAAACGAAGTTGTAAGCAAAATTAAGCAACTAAATGATGATGACTATAAATACGATGAACTATTAGATGATATAGATATGACCATCTATAACTTCCAGGATATTAAACAATGGGAATGGTACAGTTCTATAGAAACTGAGAAAGGATTTGATATTATAGTGAAGGGTAAATTTAATGCATGGCAGTTCATTAATTTCATCCACTGTCAAAATGTTCCTTTAGACAACATCACAATTATAGATGCAGACAAAAAGGAATTTTATGAACTGAAAACTATCAAGGATTATACTTCATATAAAATTCTAAAATAAATCTATAATTCAGACATTTTTGTTAACAACATATTCGTCATCTGAATGGATTGTAAAAAGGATAAACGAGTACTTTACTGATTTTGCTACTCATGGTGTTTTTGGGAATAATAATAATGAAAGAATTAAAATCGACTGACGTCTATTTATATTGGTTATGGTACTTATACCTAAGTAGCAATTGGTATTTTATACGCTATGCCGGATTTATTTTTCTCCCTTACTTTGAAGTACAAAATAACCCATAAAAACAATCTATCATGAATGAATCCAATCAAAATTACAACGCCAATTCATCAGGCCAATTGGTGGTAGGAGGAGGCGCTCAGTTCTGGGCATACCTTTCACCGGAAAATGATACGTCAAAAATGATCACCCAATGGAAAATAACGTTTTCACAAAGGAACTGGAGCGACAGCATCTCTAATGAAAACCCGACAAAACAGCTTAAAACTCCTGGACTTTCCGGTATTTTTGATATCAAAGTAGAAACACTGAGCGGTTCTACAGGAACCTGGCGTGCCATTCCGCCTAAAGACGGAAGCAAAAACCAGATCGGTTGTAACTCCAACTGTGCAGCTATGGTAGGTATTGTAGCTGACAGCACGAGTCCGGCTCCGGGGGCTGTTAATGCTCATTTCTGGACGGTATGGGATGCCTTCTGCAAATCCGGTGCGGAATAGGAGCTCATCAATCATAAAAACTGATTTCAATCTGATCCCTCTGAAGCTATTCTTCAGGGGGATTATGCATACCATTCATACGCCAATTATCAAACTTTAATGTAATATTTATTTTCTCCGGATTGTCTGAATATAAAGGACAATTATTATGAGGAAGACATTTCTTTCTGTATGCATTTTATCCGCAGCCATCATTTCCGCACAGGAAAAAAGCACTGATACTGCCGGCATGAAAACAAAACATATCGAACAGGTGATTCTGAAATCACAGCATAAAAAGCAATATGCAGATAAAGCCGTCTATACATTCGATCCGGAAGCGGTTAAGAAAGCACGATATGCAAAAGACCTCCTTAAAACACTTCCTGAACTTCATTTGGATCCGGTATCCAATACCATCACCAGTACCAAAGGAGGAACAACACTATTTCTGATCAACGGGATCGAGGCTACCGATATGCAGATACGCAGCATACAGCCCGCAGAGGTTCTTAAAGTGGAATATTACGATAATCCGCCGGCTCGATGGGCCACACGGGCGGATATCGTTGTCAATATCCTGACGAGGAATCCCGAAACAAGATTGGTTTTCGGGACAGACCTCACCTCTGCGCTCAATACCGGATTCATTAATGGTTCAGCATACGCAGGCTACACTAAAGGAAAGAATGACTTCGGGCTGGAATATTCTATTAACCTCCGGGATTACCATAAAAGGAATGTAGAAAGCATTTATGATTATCCCCTGAACGACTCCCATTACCGCTCCAAAGAAAGCCGGAAAGAACATTTTGGCTATACGGATCAGCGTATCGCTCTCCGCTATACCCGGCTGCTGCCTGATCATTATACATTTCAGGCCAAACTGGGAGCACAGCTTTTGAGCAACTTCGCAAAAGGAAACGGATACAGCACTTTTTTGAAGGACGGCGGCTCGGAAGGCCATGCGATGTTCAAGAATACCTCCTCAGGCTATACAGCACCTACCATTGACCTTTATTTTTCTAAAAAACTCAATAAGAAAAATGAATTAAGCATTAATCTGGTAGGTTCATACTATACTACTGAATCATCAGAACTGGCACGCGAATGGGTCATTTCTTCCGGAAATTCGGTGTATGACAACGATATGCGGCTTGATGCCCGGCAAACGGGTATTGTCGGTGAACTTGCCCATGTATATGAATTCGGAAAGGGTAAACTGTCTTCCGGATACAGGATTTCCAATACTTCCATTTCCAATGACCTGGAAAACCTTGCCGGTTTTTCTGAATACAGTGTAAATTACCTCGAACAATATTTCTATACTGAATATTCCGGAAAGAAAGATCAATGGTCATACCGGCTTGGAGCTGACTTACCAACATTCATAATAAAAGTGCAGAAAATACTTCTGATGAATGGACCATTACTCCTAAGGTTATCCTAAGCTATCAACTTACAAATAGCCAGACACTGCGTTTTTCCAGCAGCTACAGGCCGCAGAGCCCGGGAAGCAGTGCGCTGAGCAGCAATATCGTTCAGATGGCTCCAAATATCGTCCAGCGTGGGAACCCGTATCTTAAGGCTTCCCAAAGATTCGGAAACAACCTGATCTACTCGTACAATAACAAACATTTTGACTTCAATACCAATCTTTTCTATTGGTACAACAACCGCGCAGTAAATCAGTATTATATTCTGGACAGTACATTCGGAGGATATGCCCTGACTTACGAGAATGCCAGAAATGCCCAGCAATATGGTATTCAGCTTTCCGGCTCTTATAAACCCTTCGGCAATAGCCTGATGGTGATCAAAGCTTCCCTGACTCCTACTGCTGAAACCATAAAAACCGGAAGCGGTACAGTCATCAGGAATAATTACCTGGGAAATAATCTGGTTATTTCATCAGAATACAAATCATTCAGTGTACAGTACATGCTTAATATTCCGGTATATAGCCTGGATGGCGCATTCCTGAAAACCAATGAGAACCAGAACCATGTTTTTGCAAACTATAAACAGAAAGAATGGACGTTTACTGCCGGCATGTACTGGATCGGTATTCCTTCCGACTATAAAACGAAAAGCCTTCCTGAAAGCCTGGTTAATTATTCACGTCACAATCGAAACTGGGATAACAAATCTATGCTGGTCCTTGGCATAAGCTATGATTTTTCCAAAGGGAAAAAGAATGAAATCAATCGTAATCTCAACAACAGTACCGCTCCTGCAGCTACTTTCTAGCTGAAAAAAATCCCTGCTTTGAGCAGGGATTAAATATCTGTTTTATGATTCTCTATTAAAGTTCTTTTCTCAGACGCGCCACCGGAATATTCAATTGTTCACGGTATTTGGCAATGGTCCTACGGGCAATATTATAGCCCTGCTGTTTCAGGATCACGACAAGTGCGTCATCTGTGAGCGGTTTTCTTTTATTCTCTTTGCTGATGACTTCCTGAAGATGGGTCTTGATTTCCTTGGTAGAAACCTCCTCACCGTCATCATTGGTCAGACTGTCGGAGAACAGGTCTTTAAGGTAAATGATCCCGTTCGGCGTATCTGCATATTTGCTTTTCACTACCCTGGAAATGGTTGAAATATCAAATCCTGTAATATCCGCAATATCCTTCAGGATCATTGGCTTCAGGGATTTCTCGTCGCCGGTAATGAAATAATCCTTCTGGAATTTAACAATGGCTGTAATGGTCTGCAACAAGGTATTCTGACGCTGGTTAATCGCATCAATATACCATTTGGCAGCATCCAGTTTCTGTTTGATGAATAATGCCGCCTGCTTGTGCTCGGAAGAATTCTTATCATGAGAATAGGTGGTTAAGATATCCTTGTATTCTTCTGATACCCGCAGAGTCGGTGCATTTTTGCTGTTAAGCATCGGGATTACCTGCCCGTCCTTCACCTGGATGACAAAATCCGGGATGATTTCCTGGTTGATGGTGATGGTCTGGGTATCGAAATTCCCGCCTACTTTAGGAGACAGTTTCGAGATTTCTTCCAGGGCATCTTTAAGATCTTCTTCTTCGATATCATACTTCTGGATGATCTTATTGTAATGCTTATTGGTTAAAGCATCAAACTGGTACCTTAAAATATTGGCCGCCAGTGAAACGGCTTTGTCTGAACTTACCTTTTTTTCAATCTGCAACAGCAGGCATTCCTGAAGACTGCGCGCACCCACTCCAGGCGGATCCAGCTTCTGGATGTAATTTTCCAGGATATCCTCTACCCTTTCTTTAGTGGTATAAACACCCTGCGAAAATGCCAGGTCGTCCACAAGAGATTTGATTTCCCTTCTCAGGTATCCGTCCGTATCAAGGTTTCCGATGATATACTCAGCAATTTTAAGGTCTTCATCCCCGATATTGATCAGGTGGATCTGCTCCATAAGATAATCGTACAGGGACTGGCCTTCCGTTAAAAGGCTTTCATTGTCAAATTCTTCGTCATCCGGAGAATAGTTGCTGGAAGCTGTTTTATAGCTGGGCTCATCGTCATAGAGGTACTGTTCTACATCAAAATCAGTTTCGATGCTTTCAGTCCCTTCGTCCTGGTAATCATCTTCCAGCGATGAAAATTCATCTTCTTTACCTTCTTCTTTTACAATTTCCAAAGCAGGGTTTTCTTCCAGCTCCCGTTCCAGCTCTTCTTCAAACTCCAGAGTATGAAGCTGGATCAGCTTCATCAGCTGAATCTGCTGGGGGGCTAATTTTTGTCCTAACTTAAGTTGTAAATGTTGTTTGAGCATACTAATATTGGGTTTTACATAACGTACCGTACGAATTTAATACTTTTTTTTCACAAACACTATATTTTAGCACGATTTTTGCTGTAGTCATGTTACTTAATAAGCTGTTAAAAAATTAAAAAGCCCTGAAGATTTATTTTTCAGGGCTTTTTTATGTTTAGAATTCTGCATTTTTCGGTGTTCTCGGAAAAGGAATCACGTCCCGGATGTTGGTCATTCCTGTAATGAACAACACCAATCTCTCCAGGCCAAGCCCGAATCCTGCGTGCGGGACGGAGCCGAATTTACGGGTATCCATATACCACCATAATTCATGCTCATCCACATGCATTTCCGCCATTTTCTGCTTCAGGACGTCCAGCCTCGCTTCTCGTTCTGAGCCGCCGATAATTTCGCCGATACCCGGGAACAAGACATCCATAGCGGCAACGGTTTTGTTATCATCATTCAGCTTCATATAGAATGCCTTGATTTCTTTCGGGTAATCAAACAAGACCACCGGGCTTTCAAAATGCTTTTCTACCAGGAACCTTTCATGCTCAGACTGAAGGTCTGCACCCCAGCTTTCAACAGGGTACTGGAATTTGCCTTTTTTATTTTCTTTTGAGTTCAGTAAAATCTCAATCGCTTCCGTGTAAGAAACCCTTTTGAAACGCTTGGATACTACATTTTCAAGCTTTTCGATAAGTCCTTCTTTAGCTCGTTCCTTTTCCGGTTTCGATTTCTGCTCCTCGGCAAAACGCTTATCCAGGAAATCCAGGTCATCTTTACAGTGATCTAAAGCATACTGGATCACATATTTCAGGAAATCCTCCGCTAAATCAATGTTATCTTCAAGATTGTTGAAGGCTACTTCCGGCTCAATCATCCAGAACTCGGCAAGGTGCCTTGTAGTATTGGAATTCTCAGCACGGAACGTCGGCCCGAATGTATAAATCCTTCCCAGTCCCATCGCTGCGGTTTCCCCTTCAAGCTGTCCGGAAACGGTAAGATTGGTCTTTTTCCCGAAGAAATCCTGCGCAAAATCAATGTCTCCCTGCTCATCTCTCGGGATTTGGTTCAGATCAAAATTGGTCACCCCGAACATTTCTCCCGCCCCTTCGGCATCAGCTCCGGTAATAACCGGGGTATTGATGTAAAAAAACTGGTTTTGGTTGAAGAATGAATGGATGGCAAAACTGATGGCATGACGCACCCTGAAAACAGCGCCGAATAAATTGGTCCTGAACCTCAGGTGAGCCTGCTCCCTCAGGACTTCCAGGGAATGTTTTTTCGGCTGCAGGATGGTTTTATCCCTTTCTTCCGTAAAATTGTCTCCTAAAATAATAATTTTCTTGGCAATGATTTCTACCGTCTGTCCGGCACCCTGGCTTTCCACCACTTCCCCTACTACCTTCAAAGAAGCAGCAGTACTTATTTTACTGATCACCTCTTCATCGAAATTTTCAAAATCAACAACAATCTGCAAATTATTGATTGTGGAACCATCATTAAGGGCGATGAATCGGTTAGAGCGGAACGCTCTTACCCAGCCGTAAACCGTAATATCATGATGTAATACTTTCCTGTAATCCTGTAGGATTTCCTTAATCGTCTGCTTTTTCATGTGTTGATGATAAATTTTTGTATCAAAATTAATGAGGGCAAAGGTACAAAAAACGTTTCAAGACTTGAATATTCCCATCGTTTAATTTTTTCTTTCCCAGAAGATTATTGTTGGGAAAACCATATACTCCATCTCCATCATTTTCGCGGCCACATTTCTGATCACGGTATTCCCAATAAAAATACTGACCGCAAATATCCTTAAACAGAATCAGCAGATTCAGGCTGTAAAAAAATAACCGGTAAATGCATGATTAACCGATATATAGTGAATGAGGATATAAAAATGTTATTCGTCTTTCTTGGAGGGAACCAGGAAAACGTCAATCAGCCCTTCAGGGAGCTGCATTTTGATGAATCTCTCTTCGCGGTTCACTTCAATGATCCAGTCTTTGATCATAGGAATAACTACTTCCTTACCATCGAGATTCGTAACAAAATACGTCTGGGCAGTCTGGTCATTGACAGACCGAATGACTCCGCAATCATTGTCATTTTCATCAAGGATGCTGTAACCAATGATTTCATGGTAATAGAACTGTTTGCCGGTAAGCTTCGGCAGAGTGGATAAAGGCAGGTAGACATTTTTGCCTAAGGATTGGTCCACCAATGCTTCGGTGGAATTTTTAAAGGCAATATTCAGCGAATCGGACTTGCTCCACGCCGTTTTTGCAATAAAAAAAGGCACCAGCAAACCGTTGATTTCAACAAAAATAGAATCCAGTTTAGTGTACAGCTCCGGCTGGTCGGTATCCAGTTTCAGGATCACATTTCCGGCAAGGCCATGTCTCCGTGTAATTTTACCCAATAAATAGCAGTCTTCTTTTTTCATGTTCCGAAGTATTGATCCTACATAATGATGTTATTATAAAAGCTTACATCAGGCTTTTAAACAATAAAGACACGAAAAAATCGTGCCTTTATATTGTATTTTCTTAAAGGAATTAAGCCTGAGTTTCTTCAGTACCTTCTGCCTCAGCAGCAGGAGCCTCACCTTCAGCAGTTTCCTCAGCAGGAGCGTTAGCCGCTTCTTCAGCAGCTTTTGCATCAGCCTCAGCTTTTGCAGCTGCAGCAATTCTTGCTTCGTTTACTTTAGTTTCAGCATCAAAAGCAGCTTTCTTGGCATCAGACTTAGACTGAGCAAGACCTTCTACTTTCCCTTGTACTTTAGATTCTTTAGTTTCAACCCAAGCATTGAATCTTTTTTCTGCTTCAGCCTCATCAAAAGCACCTTTTGCTACACCACCTTGTAAGTGTTTTTTGTAAAGGGCTCCTTTGTAAGAAAGGATTGCTCTAGCTGTATCAGTTGGCTGAGCACCGTTGTTTAACCACTTTACAGCAGAATCAACGTTCAACTCAATAGTTGCCGGGTTAGTAATTGGGTTGTAAGTTCCCAGTTTCTCGATGAATCTACCATCTCTTCTGGCTCTGGAATCTGCAACCACGATGTGGAAGAAAGGCTTTCCTTTTTTACCGTGTCTCTGTAATCTGATTTTTACTGACATAATGTTTGAATTTTACGGGAACTCGTCCCAGTTAAATATTTAAGAGTGCAAAGATAGTAAAAAAGTTTAAAGTAAGGAGATTCTGTGAAAAGTTTTATACATTCAAATAATTTATCTCAGGAGCCGGGAACCTGCTCTCGCTGCTCGCTTTTTTCTTCTGCCAAGAAAAAGAGCTCAGACAAGCCGCTCGATCAGGGCTATTTATGCAAGCTTACCCATGTAGAATAATCCCAAACACTTCTGGTTTTCCTCAATGGTGAGGGAATCTTTCAGGTGGTCCACGATCTTAGGGGAACTCCAGTAGCAGCCGATCCCGTTGGCCGTACAGGTGAGGTACATATTCTGGACCGCCATGGAAACCGCAGCAATCTCTTCCCATTCGGGTACCATACCACTGAAATTGACAACAATGGACACTATGGTATCTGCTTTATGGATTTTAAAGCCTATATCCTGGTATTTCTTTTCAAGAAACTGGTGTTCAGGCTGGGTTGCTTTATAGATGGCCTGCATTTCCGATGCAAGCTTAGCTTTTTCTTCTCCTCGGAAGATTTTAAAACGCCACGGCTTTGTCCGTTTATGATTAGGAGCCATGGTGCCTGAATTTAAAATTTCATCGAGAATTTGCTGAGGAATTTTTGTCTCCGTATAGTCTTTCGGGAAAATACTTCTGCGCTGCTCTATAATTTCTTTTAAAATTTCTGCTTTGTTCATACAACAAAATTACGAAAAAGAAGCAAGCAGGACGTCGACTTGAGGAAGTTTAATATTGGTTGGGGACAATGAGTAATGGGTAATGGGTAATGAGTAATGAGTAATGAGTAATGAGTAATGGATGCTTATCAAAAATACATTTTACATTTTACTTTTCACTTTTAAATCTCACATTTACAAAACCTCCACAATCTTCTGGTGGATATTGTTTAGTGTAAATGCATCCCCCGGAACCATACCCATCATCTTCCTGGCCATGGGGCTTTCAGGAGATATGGCATAGAAACGGTCGCCTTCAAAAAAAAATTCGCCGAGAGAAACTGAAATATAAAAACGCGCTTTATTCGTAATGACCAGGGACCCCAGCTGCACTCTTCCACTGGCATTGTTCAGTACTTTAGCCATATTCCGCCTCAGGTCATTCAAGGCACCGAGCTGCTTCTGCATCTGGTAGATTTCTTCCTGCATTTCTTCCCGCATACTGTCGTATTTAGGCGTTTTTTTAATGTCACGGCTGGCTTCCAGCGTAAATTCTATAAAATTTTTAAGCTTTTCTATTTTCTCTGCGATTACTTTTTTCACATAATCCCTTATGTCGTTTTTTTCATAAACTATCTTCTCCATATTTCTATTCTTGAGTATAAAGATAAAATAAAATTCATCGTGGTTTAAGCGGTACCTGGATGCTTTTCACAATAAAGATAATAAAAACTTTATATTATGAATGTGTTTTTGTCATTCAGGAAAGATGCCGGTACATATTTCCGCTTTGCTGCAAAAGCGATGATTGCAAATTTATTATGTTCAGGCAATAAAAAGATTTACAGCCTATTACCGCCTTAAATTCTGTCAGAATATTTTCTTACCAAAAACCTGCCATATGGGCATTAAAATAAATGATGATACCGCTAACAGGCCCAGCTTATGTTAAAAGATATTTATATTTGTCATACTTTGGGTACCTGTAGACGCTGGGGCATTATTTTTGCGCAGATCGTCTTTTATCACTTATCATTATAAAAGCTAAACAATGAATATTTTAACTGAAAAATTTAATACGCCATACCAGTCAGCACCGTTCAGTCAGATTAAAAATGACGAT
>Ga0070683_100001431_pt1 | contig 18321 bp, 13 predicted proteins | sample KBSC713LmetaG_FD_64662 | JGI IMG/M metagenome (GOLD analysis project Ga0070683, IMG submission 64662) | Corn rhizosphere microbial communities from Kellogg Biological Station, Michigan, USA - KBS C7.1-3L metaG | ecosystem: Host-associated > Plants > Roots > Rhizosphere ... | reverse complement strand
CGTGCCGTGCTCGGCGAGCGCCCGAACAAGCTCGCGAGCGTGGGTCTGGGTGCCGCCGACGGTCCACGGATCGAGCGTCAGCAGCGAGATGCCGATCACGAGAGTGCTTCCCCGAGGAGTATCCGGAGCCGCTCCGGTGAATGCTCGTGGGCGACGTACTCGCGTCCCTTCCGGCGCATGTACGCGAGCCTGGACGGATCGTCGAGCAGTGTCCGCACCCGGTCGGCGAGCTCCTCCGCCGAGAACCCGGAGAGCACCACGCCTCCACGCGAGTCGCGGACGAGTGCCTCCGGCCCGCCGGACGGCGTCGTCACCACCGGCAGCCCGGCCGCCATCGCCTCGGCGCCGACGATCCCGAAGCCCTCCTGGTGCGACGGTAGGACGAGCATCGTCCCCCGGCGCAGGAACGGCGCGATCGACGGGACCACCCCGGTGGCCTGCGCGCGCTCGGGCAGCGGTGTGTCGGGCGGCTCGCCGACCAGGAGCGCGCGCACGCCGGGGAGCTGCCGCAGCGCGTCGAGCAGCAGCCCGACGTTCTTGCGCGGATCGTTTGCACGGCCGACGAAGACGAGCACCGGATCGTCGAGCGTCGCCTGCCAGTCGTCGTCGGACGCGGGCGTGAAGTGCTCGAGGTCGACCGGCAGCGGCAGGATCCCCACCTCGCCCACGTCGAGGCGCCCGGCGCGGGCGACGCTGGCGCGGCTGTACGGCGAGGTCGCGTACACGCGCCGTGCGCCGGCCAGCACGAGCCGCTCCATCTTCCGCAACACCGGGCCGTTGACTCGGATCGCCAGGCGGCGCGAGGGGCGCAGGCCGGGACGCCTTCCCGCCCATTCCTCCTCGAGCCCGGTGCCGATCCACGCGCAATAGGGGCGGCCGCTGAGCGCCGCGGCGTAGCCGTTCGCCGCGGACGTCGCGACCACCCAGAGCTCGTGCGCGTCCCGCAGGCGTGGCGCGACCCTCCGGGCGAACGCGAACTGGTTGGCCGCGTCCACCGGCCGGCTGCGGGACGGCATCCGCCCGTAGTGGATCTCCGTCGTCCGTCCGAGTGCGGCCGCTGCGACCAGAAAGGCCTCGAGCTGCGCGGCCCCGCCGCCGCCGAAGCCGGGATCGGGGCCGAGAACGGCGATGTCGGTCACGGCCGTGGACGTTAGCGCCGCCGTCACGGTTCCAGCAGTGACAGGCTCGAGCCCGTCACTGCGGTCTGCGGCGAGCCCTCGATCCGCCTGATCTCACGGATAGCCTGTTCTCCCGTGCGCCGGCAACGCGTTCTCGTGCTGAACCAGTACTACTGGCCCGGTGTCGAGGCGACCGCCAACCTGCTCACCGAGCTCTGCGAGGCGCTCGCCGCCGACTACGACGTGACGGTGATCGCCGGCGCGGCGCCCGAGGCTCCGGCCCAGCAGGAGCGGAACGGCGTCCAGATCGTCCGCGTCCGCTCGACCACCTACGAGCGCTCGCGGCTGTCGCGCCGCGCCCTGAACTACCTGACCTACGTGTTCGGGGTGATGTGGAAGGGCCTGTTCGCCCGGAGGCCCGACCTGGTCGTCTGCATGACCGACCCGCCGTTCATCGGTGCTATGGCGCGCGTGATCGCCGCCCGCTTCCGCGCACCGCTGCTCGTGATCGCCCAGGACGTCTTCCCCGAGATCGCGGTCAAGCTCGGCCGCCTGCGCAATCCCGTCGTCGTCCGGTCGCTGCGGCTGCTCGTCGACTCGTCGCTGCGCTCCGCCGACCGGGTGGTTGCGATCGGCGACACGATGAAGCGCCGGCTGGAGGAGAAGGGCGTGCAGGCGGAGCGGATCCGGGTGATCCCCAACTGGGTCGACGTCACCCGCGTGCGGCCGCAGCCGCGCGACAACCCGTGGGCGCGCGAGCACCGCCTGACCAGGCGCTTCGTGGTCATGCACTCGGGGAACGTCGGGCATGCCCAGGATCTGGACTCGCTGATCCGGGCGTGCACCTTCCTGCGCGACCTCGACAACCTCGCGGTGCGGATCATCGGCGGCGGGGCCAGGCGCGAGGAGCTCGTGCAGCTCGCCCGGCGGCTCCAGGCCGAGAAGGTGCGCTTCATGGCCTGGCAGCCCTACGAGCTGCGCTCGCTGTCGATCTCGAGCGCCGACATCCACGTCGTCGGCCTCGCCCGCGGGCTCGCCGGCTACGTCGTCCCCAGCCGGCTGTACGGCGTGCTCGCGACCGGCCGGCCCGTGATCGCGGCCGCCGAGGCCGAGAGCGAGACTGCGCAGCTGGTGGCGAGCGTCGGCTGCGGGGTGGTCGTGCCGCCGGGTGACCCGTTCGCGCTCGCCCGGGCGATCCGTGCGGCGCACGACGGCGAGTTCGACCTCGCGGAGATGGGGAGGCGGGCACGCGAATACGCCGAGTCGGAGGCCGACCGGGCGATCGCGATCGGCCGGTACGAGTCGGTGCTGTCGGAGCTGAGCCGCGCGGCATGATCGTCCTCGAGGTCGTCTTCTGGGTCGCCCTGGGCGCGCTCGTCTGGACGCACGCCGGGTACCCGCTCGCGACTGCGCTCGTCGCCCGCGTGCGGCGGCGGCCGGTGCGTGGGGCGGAGGAGACGCCGGCGGTGACGGTGATCGTCGCCGCGTACAACGAGGAATCGGTGATCGAGCGGCGGCTGGAGAACCTGCTCGCGCTCGACTACCCGGCCGACCGGCTCGAGATCGTGGTCACCTCCGACGCCTCCGAGGACCGCACCGACGAGCTGGTCGAGGAGGTCGCGGCCCGCGAGCCACGGGTGCGGCTGATCCGGTGCCCCCGGGGCGGCAAGGTGGCGGCGCAGGACCGCGCCGTGCGCGAGACCGCGGGGGAGATCGTCGCCTTCTCGGACGCGAACGCGACCTGGGCTCCCGACACGCTCACCAAGCTCGTTCGCTCGTTTGCGGATCCGGAAGTCGCGTACGTCTGCGGCCGCCTGGTGCTGACCGACGCGGCCGGCTCGAACCGCGAGGGCGTGTACTGGCGCTTCGAGACGTGGCTGCGCGCGCAGGAGTCGGCGGTCGGGTCGGTCACGGGCGGCAACGGGTCGGTGTACGCGGTCCGGCGCTCGGACTACGTCGAGGTCGATCCGCGCTTCGGCCACGATCTCTCGCTTCCGTATCTGATGGTCCAGCGTGGCCGCCGGGCCGTCTACGACCCACAGGCGCTCGCCTTCGAGAAGCCGACACCGGAGATCGAGACCGAGTACCGCCGCAAGGTGCGCATGTTCGAGCACTGCTGGCTGATCGTCCTGCGCGGGAAGATGCTCCGCCGCCTGCCCGCGGGGTACCTCGTCGAGATCGTCTCCCACCGCCACCTCCGCTACGGCAGCGGACTCCTGCACTTGGTCGTGCTCGGCACGAACGTCGCTCTGGTCGCGCTGCGTGCGGGTCTGGTCTACGACGTGCTGCTCGGCTGTCAGCTCGCCTTCCTCGTGCTCGCGGCGGTGTGGCGCGGGCTGCCGCGCTACTACGCACTCGTCACCTGGGCGACGGTCGTCTCGCTCTGGAACTACCTGCGGCGGGGCGTTCCCGCGACATGGGATCCGGCCGAGGGGACGCGCTGATGGAGGTCGACGAGCACGTCCGCGCGTCGCTGATCAAGACGCACGGGAACCTCTACCGAGGCGTCGAGCTGACGCGCTACCCGATACCGCCGTTCCCTCTGCCGGACGGGAGGGGGCGCGCGCTGCTCGACGTCGGCTGTAACTGGGGCCGCTGGACGATCGCCGCCGCGCGCGCCGGCTGGCGCCCGACCGGGATCGACCTGGCGAAGAAGTCGGTGGTCGCGGCGCGGCGCGTGGCCGGGCAGCTCGGGGTGGAGGCCGAGTACGTGGTCGCGGACGCCCGCGAGCTGCCGTTCGAGGACGGGTCGTTCGACACGGTCTTCTCGTACAGCGTCCTCCAGCACCTGGCCAAGGAGGATCTCCCGCGGGTGGTGTCGGAGGTCGGACGAGTGTTGCGCCCCGGCGGCCTCGTCTGGATCGAGATGCCCAACGCGCGCGGGCTGCTCAACCTCGTCCGGCAGGCGCGGCGGGGCTTCTCGGCCGGCAGCGGTCAGGACGTCCGCTACTGGACGCTCGCGGAGCTGCGCGAGCTGTTCGGCGCGATCGGGCCGGTCTCGATCTCGGCCGACGGCTTCCTGACGATCAACCCGCAGGCAGCGGATCTCGACCTGCTCCCGCCGCGCTCGCGCGCCGTCGTCCGGATCTCCGAGCGGCTGACGCGGGCGTCCGAGCGCCTTCCGCTGCTCGTGCAGGTGGCCGACAGCGTCGTCGTCCACGCCCGGAAGACCGCGTGAACCGGGCCGCGGACGTCGTCCTGGCCTCGGCCGGGCTCGTGCTGGCGAGCCCGCTGGTGGGCGCCGGTGCGCTCGCGGTCAAGCTCCAGGACGGCGGGCCGATCCTCTACCGGCAGCAGCGCGTCGGGAAGGACGGCGAGGAGTTCGAGCTGCTGAAGCTGCGGACGATGGTGGTCGGGGCGGAGAAGCTCGGCGCCGGCTACGCGGTCGACCGCGGCGACCCGCGGATCACCCGCACCGGCCGGCTCCTCCGCCGGCTCTCGATCGACGAGCTGCCGCAGCTCTGGAATGTCGTCCGCGGCGAAATGAGCCTGATCGGCCCGCGGCCGACGCTGCGCTACCAGGTCGAGCGGTACGACGAGCGCCAGCGCCGCCGGCTCGAGGTGAAGCCCGGAATCACCGGCTGGGCGCAGATCCACGGCCGCGCCGCGCTGCCCTGGGAGGACCGGATCGAGCTGGACGTCTGGTACGTCGAGCACCGCTCCCCGAAGGTCGACCTGAAGATCCTGGCGCGCACGCCGCTCGCCCTGTTCGGCGGCACGTACAAGGGCGAGACCGGAGGCTGGACTCCGAGCGGCTGATCCGGCCGAAGCTCGGCGCCTCACTGCTTCGGCGGCGGAGCGAGAGGGATCCCTTCGGCGCGTGCAGTGCGTACCACCTGCTCGTCTAAGGACGCGACCGAGCCGCCCGTGTGCCGTGCCCGTGTCCGGACCGTCGCGACATCGCCCAATCCGGCGACCGGCGGACGGCTACCCTCTGCCGTCGTGACCACCGTGCTCTTCACCTGCGCCGGGCAGCGCGTCGACATCGTCTCCGCCTTCCGGCGGGCCGGAGCGCGCACGGTCGCGGTCGACGCCGACCCGCTCGCGCCCGCGCTCTACCACGCGCACGAGCGCGCGATCGTTCCCCGCGTCGACGACGCCGGCTACCTACCCGCGCTCCAGGCGCTCGTCCGTGGGCACGGGGTGCGGCTGGTGATCCCGCTCGCCGACCTCGACCATCTGTTGCTCGCGGAGCGGCGAACGGATCTCGACGGCGCGCTGGTCCTGCTGCCGGCGCCCGAGGTCGTCCGCCGCACCGAGGACAAGTACGAGGCGCACCTCTTCTTCGAGGCCAACGGCATTCCCTCGCCGGCGAGCTGGCTGCCGGACGAGCTCCCCGAAGACCTTCCGTACCCGGTGCTGGTCAAGCCGCGCCGCGGCTTCGGCTCGCGGCACATCTACCGCGCGGACGATCCGGAGGCGCTCGAGTTCCACCTCGGCCACACGCCCGCCGACTCGTTCGTGCAGGAGGTCTGCGCCGGGGAGGAGTTCTCGATCGACGTCTTCTGCGACTTCGAGGGCCGGTGTCTCGGCGCGATCCCCCGGACGATGATCGAGTCCAAGGGCGGCGAGTCGATCAAAGGTTCTTCGATCAAGGACGAGCCGCTGATCGAGTTCGGACGGCTGGTCGCCGAGACGCTGCCGATCTGGGGCCCGGCCAACATCCAGTGCTTCCGCGTCTCCGACGACCGGCACGAGGTCACCGACGTCAACCCCCGCTTCGGCGGCGGCTTCCCGCTCCCGCTCGCCGCCGGTGGACGCTACCCGGAGCTCGCGCTCGCCCTCGCACGCGGCGAACGGCCCGAGCCGCGGCTCGGTGACTTTCGCGAGGGCGTGACGATGACGCGCTTCTTCTCGGACCTGTGCCTGTCCGCCGGGCCCGGCGGTACCCTCGAACCGTTCTCCGAGGACCTGCCAGAACCAGTCGCGAGCGAGCCGGGCGAGCCCTGATCCTCCGGCTCGGGGTCGTCGCCCTCGTGGTGCTCGCCGTAGGGTGCGGCTCTCGCGCGTCCCTGCAGCAGCCGGCGGCGCCGGCGACGCCGCCGCCCCACCACCCGCGGCCGCCGCGCTTCCACGTCGTCGTCACCGTGGTCGACGGGGACACCGGACGCAGGGTGCGCGGCGCGCTCGTGCGCGTCGGGCGCCTGGCCGACCGGGCGAACGGCAAGGGCAACGCCGCGTTCCGGCTGAAGCGGCGTGCGCCGCTCCTCGTCACGGTCGCCGCCCGCGGCTACGAGCCGCGCTCGACACGGATGCCGTTCCAGCGCCGCCGCCGCGTCGTCGTCCGCGTGTACCAGCCCGGGCTCCAGTGGCCGATGTACGGGGCGACGCCGTCGCGGACGCAGGCCCACGCCGCGATCGGGCTGCGGCCGCCGTTCCACGTCGTCTGGAGCCGTGGTCTCGGCTCGCTGGTCGAGTTCCCGGCGGTCGTCTCCGAGGGCGTCGCCTACGCCGGCAACAGCCACGGCACCGTGTACGCGCTCTCGATGCGCAACGGCCGCGTCCTCTGGCGGCACGTCGTGCCCGGCGGCAAGATGGCCTCCTCGCCCGCGGTCGCCGGCGACGAGCTCGTCGTCCACGGCATGGACGGGGTCGTGCGGGTGCTCGACCGCCGCACGGGTGGACTGCGGTTCGGGGTGCGCGTCGGTTCGCCGATCGAGTCGTCGCCGATCGTGCGCGACGGGATCGACTACTTCGGCGCCTGGAACGGGAACGTCTACGCGCTCGACCTGCGCTCGCACCGCTTCCGCTGGGTCTACCGCGGCGGCTCGAAGATCACCTCGAGCGCCGCGGTCGCCGGCCGCACGCTGTACATCGGCGACTACGGCGGCCGGCTGCTGGCGCTCGCGCCGGCCAGCGGACGCCTGCGCTGGTCTGCGGGTGTGAACGGCCGTATCTACGGCACGCCTGCGGTCTGGGGCGGACGCGTCTTCGTCCCCTCCTCCGACGGCGGCTCGCTGACGGCGTTCACGACGGGCGGGCGCTACCTGTGGCGCATCCACACCGGCAGCTACGTCTATTCGTCGCCCGCGGTCTGGGCCGGCCGTGTCTTCTTCGGCTCCTACAACGGGCTGCTCTACGGCGTCTCGGCGTGGAGCGGCCGCGTCGGCTGGACGGTGCAGACCGGCGGGCCGGTCTCGGGCGCGCCCGCGGTGGTGGACGGCGTCGTCTACGCGGGCAGCTTCGCGCACCGGATCGTCGGCGCGGACGCCAGATCGGGACGGGTCGTGTTCAGGTTCCCCCACGGCGAGTACGTCCCGGTCTCGGGCAGCGGCGGCCGGCTGCTCCTGCACGGCTATTCGCGCATCTACGCGGTGGAACCGGCCTGAACCGCGGGAGTCGCCGCTACCCTGGAGGCGCCTCGGTCGTCATGCGCCCCCTCCTCGCCGCAGCCGTCGCAGCCGTCGTCGCGCTCCTCGCCGTTCCCGTCGCGGATTCGGCCGCGCCTCCGTCGCCCGCTGCGCTGATCCGCAAGGGCCTCACAGCCGCGGTCGGGCGTGGCGATCTGAGCCCGATCGAGGCGGCCGGGTACCGGGCGACGCTGGCGAACGTCCTGGCCCGCGCGAAGCGCCTGCCGCCCCTCCGCACCGAGCTACTGGACGCAGTCGTCGGCGATGTCGCCTCGCAGTGGCGCGCCTACACCGCGCCGCGTGCGCTGACCCTCTTCTCCACGCTGACCGTCAACGCCGACTGGCTCGGCTCGCACGCGCTCACCGGCCCTCGCCCGGACATCGAGGGCGACGACGGCGCCGTCTACCGGTTCTTCTCGGGCCACGGCTACGTCTTCCACCCGCTCGCCAACTTCGCGAAGCTGAACGCCGAGGTCGCGGCGAAGGACGACGCTGCCACCGCCCACCTCGCCTCGGCGCTCGTCGCCCGGGCGGTCGCGAGCGGCCGCTCGATGGTCTGGGAGTACGACTTCCCGTTCGCCGCCGGGCGCGCGCCGTGGACCTCGGGGATGGCCCAGGCCGTCGCCGCACAGGCTTTCGCCCGTGCCGGCACGCTGCTGTCCGACCGGAACCTCCTCGACACGGCCGACGCCGCCTACGCTGCGGTCCCGAGGCTGCTCTCGCCGTCGTCGCCCGCAAAGCCGTGGGTCGCGCTCTACAGCTTCGATCGCGTGCCGGTGCTGAACGCGCAGCTCCAGGCGGCGTTGTCGGTCGGCGACTACGCCGCCGCCTCCGGCAACTCCGCAGCCGCCGCGATGGCGACGCGCCTGACCGCCGCCGCCCGCGCGCTGCTGCCGAAGTTCGACACCGGCTACTGGTCGCTCTACTCCCTGAAGGGCGACGAGTCGCCGCTCGACTACCACGACTACGTCATCGGCCTCCTCCGCAAGCTGAAGACACGCACCGGCGACACCGTCTGGCAGACCGCCGCCGACCGGTTCCAGGACTACGAGACCGAACCGCCCGTGATCCGGCTGCGCGGCGCGCCGGAGACCATCTACCCTCGGCCCGCCGACGGCTATCTGGACCAGGCGCCAATCCGCTTCTGGCTGTCCAAGGCCTCGACGGTGACGCTCCTGGTCGGTGGGAAGCGCGTCACGCAGTCGTTCTCCCACGGGGAGAACACCTTTCTCTGGTCGCCCGGCTCGGCCGACCCCGGCACGTACCGCCCGTTCCTGAGCGCGGTCGGACCGGCCGGGATGCGCGTCGCGCAGGCCCTGCCGGCGATCGACGTCGCGCCGGCGCCCGGCACGCCGCCGCTGGCGGTGACCGTGACTGCGCCTGCGACCGTGTCGTGGACCTCCGACGCCAAGGGGACGCCGTGGCTGCATCTCCGTCTGCGCCTCAGCCAGGGCGGCGTGACGCGGGCGGTCGACCTCGGCCACCGAGGACTTGCAGGGACGCGGCAGCTGAAGCTTCCGGCCGGCCGCTGGCACGTGACGATGCTGGCGTCGAACTCGGGCGGCCGCACCCGCGCCGTGTCGCTCGGGTTGCTGCCTCGATGAGCGGCACCGTGCTTCGAAGGGCAGTGACAGGCTCAAGCCTGTCACTGCGGTACGCCGGGGCCCTCGCGACGCTCGCGGTCGCCGCTGTGCTCGTCCTTCCGGCCGAGGCGGGGAACCGCCTGCGGCCCGTGCCGATCCTGATGTACCACGTGCTCAGCGCTCCGCCGGCGAATGCCCCCTACCCGGAGCTGTACGTCGCTCCGCCGGACTTTCGCGCCCAGATCGCGTGGCTGGCCGCGCACGGCTACCGCGCGGTCACGCTCCAGCGGGTCTTCGACGCGTGGCGCGGCGCCGCCACGCTTCCCGCCAGGCCGGTCGTGCTCACGTTCGACGACGGCTACCTCAGCGACGTGCGGACGGCCCTGCCGGCGTTGAAGGCGCGGCACTGGCCGGGCGTGCTGAACCTCGAGGTCGCGAACCTGAAGCCGGTCTGGGGGATCCGGCCACCCGGCGTGCGGAAGCTGCTCGCCGCCGGCTGGGAGCTCGACGCGCACACGCTGACGCACCCCGATCTGACCAAGGCCGACGCGGCCAGGCTGCGCGAAGAGGTCACCGGGTCGCGCGCTGCCATCCGCAAGATGTTCCACGTGCGCGTGAACTTCTTCTGCTACCCGGCCGGCCGCTACGACGCCGACGTGATCGCGGCCGTCCAGCAGGCCGGCTACCTCGGCGCGACGACCACGAACTACGGGCTTGCCCGCCCGGGCGACCTGTACACGCTCGCGCGGGTGCGGATCAACGGCTCGGACGGGGTCAAGGGCTTCGCGGCCAAGCTGACGGCGCTCTCCTCTTGAACCGCAGGCGCTGGATCGTCGCCGGCGCGGGCGCCGCCGTGGTCGTGCTCATCCTCGTCGGCGCGGGGCTCGGCTACTACTTCTACGAGCAGCACCAGGCGCGCGACATCCGCGGCTCCTCGACGATCGAGTTCGTTCCGACCGAGACCGCGCCGACGCCGCCGCCGAAGCCCAGGCCGAAGCCGGGGAAGCCTGCAGCCCTCACCCGGGTGGACTGGCCGATGTACGGCTACGACGAGCAGCGCGTGCGCTACCTGCCGAGCGCGCTGCGGCCGCCGTTCAGGGCGCAGTGGACGTTCCGCGCCCGCCATCTGCTCGAATTCCCACCCGCGGTCGCCTACGGCCGCGCCTATATCGCGAACAACCCGGGCGTCCTCACGGCCGTGCAGGCGGCGACCGGCCGGGCGAGCTGGCGCTATGCGTCCGGCCGCTGTACGGCTGCGTCGCCGGCCGTCGCCGGCGGCGTCGTCTACATGGCTTTCCTCAATCTCCGCCGCAAGGGGACGGACGCCTGTAACGCCTCGCCGGGAACGCCGGGCCTGAACGGCGAGGTGGTCGCGCTCGACGCTCGCACCGGCAAGCTGCGCTGGCGGCGCGTGATCGGGCCGAGCGAGACGTCGCCGCTCGTCGCCGGAAGCCTTGTCTACGCCGGCGACTGGACGGGCGCCGTCTACGCGTTCGACCGCAGCACCGGCCGCACGGTCTGGACGTACCGGACCGGCGGTGAGGTGAAGGGCGCGTTCGCCCGCACCGGCAGGCGCCTGTTCGTCGGCTCCTACGACCACCACCTCTACGCCCTGAACGCGCGGACGGGGGCGCTGATCTGGCGGTCGTCCTCACAGGACCGGCTGGGCGGCCGCGGGACCTTCTACTCGACGCCGGCGGCCGCGTACGGCCGCGTGTACATCGGCTCGACCGACGGCAAGGTGTACTCGTTCGGAGCCGGGAGCGGCGAGGTGCGCTGGTCGCAGTCCACCGGCGGCTACGTCTACGCCTCGCCCGCGGTCTGGAAGGAGCGGATTCTCGTCGGCTCGTACAGCGGCACGTTCTACGCGCTCGACGCGGCCACCGGGGACATCCGGTGGAAGTTCGAGGCCGACGGCCCGATCTCCGGCTCGGCCAGCGTGATCGGGGACATCGTCTACTTCTCGACGTTGAAGGGCCGCACGTACGGGCTCGTCGCGACGACCGGCCGCCGCGTCTGGAGCTTCCCGGACGGAAAGTACTCGCCGGTCGTCGCCGGGCCCGACCGGCTGTATCTGACGGGGTACACGCGCCTCTACGGGATGGTGCCCTCATGAGGACCCGGTCATGGCTCTCCGGTAGGGTTGCCGCGCCATGAGCTCGGACCCCCAGCGCGGGCCCGCGGCCGACGTCGACGCCGAGCAGGAGGTCGATTTCGGCCGCTACTGGCGCGCGATCGCGGCCCGCTGGTGGCTGCCGGTCGGCGGCCTCGTCGTCGGTCTCGTGATCGGCTACCTGGTCGCGCTCGGCACGCACTCGGAGACGTTCAAGGCGACGGCGCAGGTCTATCTCGGCCAGCCGCTCGCGCCGGGCGGCGCGGCCCCGGTCGGCTCGGCCCCGACCTCACTCGGCCTCGTGTCCAACTTCGTGACCGCGGAGTCGACGATCAAGCGGGTGGCGAGGCAGGTCGGCCTGAAGCCGGGCCGGCTCCGCGGACGGGTGACCACGAAGCCCATCACCGGGATCACCGGCGCGAAGGTCGGGACGCCGGCGCCGCTGCTCGCGATCACCGTCACCGGGTCGGCGCCCGCGAAGGTCGCGGCCGCCGCGAATGCGCTCGGCGCCCTCGTGATCAGGCAGGTCGCGCCGTACCAGGCGTCGAAGATCCAGTCGCTTCGCGACCAGCTCGCCTACGACGACTCGCAGCTGGAGGCGATCGGCAATCGCCTGAAGGCGGCGCAGACGCTCCAGGCGCAGATCCTGAAGGACACGACGATCAGCGCGACGGACAAGCTCGTCGCGCTCGCGAACCAGAACTCCGTGATCACGCAGGCGCTCCAGCAGCAGAACACGATCTCGCTCGACCGCTTCACCGTCCGCCAGCAGCTCTCGCTGGCCCAGGACGTCGAGTCCGGGCGGATCGTCTCCCAGGCGTCCGCGACGAGGACGGCCGGCGCGAACAGCCGCACCGGTGCCGCGATCGGCGGCCTGATCGGACTGATCGTCGGGATCCTCGCGGCGCTGCTGTGGGATCCGCTCACGGGTCGTCGCGCAGAGACCTGATGCTCGAGGGCAAGAGCATCGCGGTCGTCGTCCCTGCTCACGACGAGGAGGCGCTGCTCGAACAGACCCTGGCCGGCATTCCGGCCTTCGTCGACCGGATCTACGTCGTCGACGACGCCTCGCGTGACGCCACCGTCGAGCGGGCGCGGGCTGCGGCGGCGCGCGATCCCCGAGTCGAGCTGATCGAGCGCGAGCGCAACGGCGGAGTCGGCGCCGCGATCGTCACGGGCTACAAGCGCGCGGTCGAGGACCACATGGGCGTCGCTGTTGTGATGGCGGCCGACAACCAGATGGACCCGGCCGACCTCGAGGGGATCGCAGCGCCGGTCGTCCGCGGAGAGGTCGACTACGCGAAGGCCAACCGGCTCTTCACCGGCCAGGCCTGGGAGCTGATCCCGCACCACCGCTACCTGGGGAACGCGGTGCTGTCCCTACTGACGAAGATCGCTTCCGGCTACTGGCACGTCGCCGACTCGCAGTCCGGCTACACCGCAGCTGCGCACGACACACTGGCTGCGCTCGACCTCGACCGGCTCTACCCCCGCTACGGCTTCCCGAACGACATGCTCGTCCACCTGAACGTGCTCAACGCGCGCGTGCGCGACGTGCCGTCGCGGCCTGTGTACGGCGTCGGCGAACGGTCGGGAATCAAGCTCCGCACGGTCGTGCCCCGGATCTCGTGGCTGCTCGTGAAGGCGTTCTTCTGGCGGATGAAGGAGAAGTACGTGATCCGCGACTTCCACCCGCTCGTGTTCTTCTACCTCGGCGGGCTCGCGATGGGCCTCGCCGGCCTCGGCCTCGGGATCGCGCTCGTCATCCTGCGCATCCTCGGCCACTCGATCACGGCGGCGACGGGCGTGCTGGTCGCTCTGCTCCTGATCTTCGGCTCCCAGTTCACGCTCTTCGCCATGTGGTTCGACATGGAGTCGAACAAGGACCTCAAGTAGCTCGGTTCGTGAGTGCGAGCTCAAGCGCCTCGTCGGCGGTGAGCGATCGGCCGCGTTCCAGTGCGGTGCTGGTGGCGCTCGCGCCCAGGGCAACTTCGACCCGCCCGACCACGTCCTCGTGGAGCGCCTTCTGAGTCGGGTCCGTACCGGCCCCGAGCTCTTTGTCGAGCGCGTCGGCCGCGCCAAGAAGCAGTGCCGCCGGGTCGTGATCCCCGCGCCACGCTGACGCCGCGGCAAGCACACGCAAGGCGAAGGCGACCCCCAGCGGATCCCGGAGGTCCGGTGCGGCTTCGAGGCTGGCGGCTGCGGCTTCTTCGGCCTCTGTCATGTGTCCGAGCTGGACGTGCGCGGCCGCAAGGTTGATCAGCGGGACCTGCAGGCTGAGCGCGCTCCCGCCGTGTGCGCGGGCGAGTTCCATCGCTTCGGTGTTGAGCTCGATCGCACGCTCGTACTCCCCGGCGACGAACGCGACGTCACCGAGGTTGATCAGCGTCGACGCCGTGCCCGGCCAGTCGTTCGCGGCGCGTTGAAGTTCCAGGACGCGCTCATGGAGTTCACGCGCGTGGACGAGGTTGCCGTCGGCGACCGCGAGGATGCCGAGCATGTCGAGTGCTTCGGCGATCACGGCGGCGTCGCCGGATCGCTCTCCGAGGGCCAGCGCACGCTCGGCCGCCGCCCGCGCGGCAGGATAGTCGCCGCGGCGGTACTCCAGGAAGCCGAGTCTTCCTTCCGCTCTGCCCCGCAGGCCGACATCCGCCGTTGGTTGCTGGAGCGCCGCCTTCAGCGCCTCGCCGTAGTCGTGCTGCGATCCCGCGCGAAACACGCGTCCTGCTCCCGTCAACAGCCTGAGTTGTGTCTCGGCGTCGCCCAAGGTCTGCGCGTAGGCGAGTGCGGCCCGTATCTCCGGGGCCTCGGCGATGAGGACGGACTCTGCCTCCGCACCGTCCCGGTGACGTAACCCCCCAGCGAGCGTCGCGTAGTAGCCGGCATGCCGAAGCTCGTATCCATGAGTCTCACCTGCTCGACCAAGTTGCTCGCGGGCGTACTCGCGGAGCGTTTCGAGCAGGAAGAAGCGGTCGTCTCCGAGCGGCTTGAGCAGGCTCTGGTCGAGCAGTGCTGCGAGCTGGTCGAGCTCAGCTCCCGCGATCGCCTCCGCGGCGTCGAGGGTGAAGGAGCCCCGGAAGACGGAGAGCCGGCGGAAGGCAGCCTGGGCATCGTGGTCGAGGAGGTCGTGGCTCCACTCGATCGTTGAGCGGAGCGTGCGCTGCCGCTCGGGCCGGTCGCTGCCGCCGCCGGTGAGGAGAGGGAGAGCGGCGTCGAGCCGCTCGAGCAACGAGGACGGTGCGAGCAGCTTTACCCGCGCGGCTGCCAGTTCGAGCGCGAGCGGCAGGTTATCCAGGCGCCGGCATACCTCCGCCACTGTCTCGTCCGCTTCCACCCGCCGGCCCGCTGCAGCCGCCCGGCTCACGAACAGCTCGACAGCTGCAGCGTCAGGCAGCGGGTCGACCGGCAGCTCACACTCGGCTGCCAACCTGAGTGGCGCTCGCGAGGTGGCGACGACGACCGTCTCCCCGACCAGCAGGTCGGCGACGGCCTCGTCGACGCCGGACAGGTGCTCGAGGTTGTCCAGGACGAGCAGCGACCGACTGGAGGCGAGGTCGTCGTCGGGTCGGAGCCCTACCACCTCGGCCACCGCGGCCCGAACGGCCGACGCCTCTTGGAGCGGTGCGAGCGGGACGAAGAAGACGCCCTCGGGGAAGTCGTCGGCAAGATCTCCCGCCGCTTGGAGGGCCAGCCGCGTCTTCCCTGACCCTCCTGCGCCGGTCAGGGTGACGAGGCGGGCGCCCCCGGCGACAAGCGCGCGGATCTCGTCCAGTTCGCGCTCGCGGCCCAGCAGCGGCCAGGTGGCCTGGGGCAGGTTCGTTCGGTGCAGGGAGCGAAGCGGAGGGAATTCGTTTGAGCCGAGCTGGTAGAGCCGGACCGTTGCGGTCAGATCCTTGAGCCGGTGCTCGCCTAGGTCACGGAGCTCCGTCGTGCCCGGCTCGAGGAGACCGGCGGTGGCCGCGGTGAGGACGGTCTGGCCGCCGTGGCCCGCGCCACCGACCCGGGCGGCGCGGTGAACATCTGTGCCGATGTAGCGACCCTGATGGAGGAGCGCTTCACCGCTGTGCAGGCCGGCGCGAACCCGGATCGGGCCGGGGAGTCGCTGCTGGATCTCTGTGATGGCGGCCACCCCGTCGCGGGCGGACGCGAAGGCGCAGAAGAACGCGTCACCCTGGGTGTCGACCTCGACGCCGCGGTGGTCGGCGAGCGCTGCGCGGACGACGCGTTGATGGTCCGAGAGCGCCTCGGCGTAGGTGTCGGGGCCGAGCTCGTCGAGTAGGCGTGTCGAGCCCTCGATGTCGGTGAATAGGAAAGTGACGGTGCCGGTCGGAAGATCGCCCACCGGGGCACTATCCCTCCCGCAGGCGCGCGCGACAACGGCGTCGCGCCTGCGCCGGACTTCGCTGCAACCACTCCGCAACCGAACGCATCGACACGAAACGACACAGGACGACACGAAGAAAGCCTCAAGACGGGCTTCGGCGGAACCAGACGGCACGTATCGACACGGAACGACACCAGGCGACACGCACGTGCGTCGACATGGAGTCGAACAAAGACCTGCGCTAGCGCCTGGCCACAGCGCCCAGCGCCTCGACCGCCTGCTCGACCCGCTTCGCTGCGACCAGGTTCTCCTTCTGCTCGTACAGCTTCAAAGCTTCGGCGTAAACTGCGCTCGCCTCGTCCGGACGCCCCGAGGCGACGAGGATGTCGGCGAGCTGGACGAGGGTGTTGCCCTTGTCGTTCGGCATGTCCCAGTCGGCGATCGCCGCGAGCGCCTGCCGGGCATGGCTCTCTGCCTCGCTTAGCGAGCCCTGTGACATGAGGGCGGCCGCCCGGGCCCTGTGAGTGAGGTTGATGACGTCGAGAGCGTCGTCCGTCATCGTCCGCTCGGCCAATTCGAGGAACGCTTCGACCTCCGCAGGGCGGTCTTGCAGCGCAACGCAGAGTCCGAGGCACGCCGACCGTGTCGAGAGGAAGCCCTTCTCACCCAGGTCCTCGAGGACTTTGCACGCCTTGCGCAGCACGGCCTCCGCCGCAGGCAGGTCACCGGCGAGGAGTTCGATGTCGAAGCGCTCCTGGGACATCCCGGCGGCGAAGATCGGGAGTCCCAACTCCTCGAGGACGGTCAGACCTTCCTCCCAGGATTGCCGCGCTTCGTCGAAACGACCCGAGAGCGCGAGTAGCGCCGCCTGCTCGGTGAGGGCGACCGCTTCGACCCGCCTCGACGAGGTCTGCTCGAGGACGTCGCGGCAGCGCGCGAGCGCCTCGTGAGCCGGGGTCGGCCCGTACCAGCCGCTGATCAGGTACCAGATCAGTATCTCGCCCTCGTCGCGACTGCTGTGGGCCCGCCGCGCGCAGGCGACCCCGCGGGCGAACGCATCGTCCGATTCGCCGGATTTCCCCTGCCAGAAGTCAGCGAGTCCGATCACCAACCACGCGCGTGCCAGGCCGAGGTCGTCCGCGTGCCGCTCGAGGATGGGAATCGCCTTCCGGACGAGCTCGCGGCCGGAGACGATGTCCAATTCACCGAGCCACAGCTCGGCGGCCACCAGCCCTACGCGCGCTCTCCACTCCGCCACCTCGTCACCGGCTGCGGACGCATCGTCGGCGATCTCGACGTACATCGAACGCGCTGACTTCAGCTCGCCGCGGTCCACCAACGCGAACGCCAGCTCGACTCGCACCGTTCGCTGCGCGGGGTCTTCCTTCGGGATCAGGTTCGACGCCCGCTCGAGCAGTTTGACCGCGGCAGCCGCGTCGCCGCGCCCAGCCGCGCGCTCCCCGGCGGCGCGCAGGTGGGCCGCCGCGTGGGCGGCGAGCTCGATGCTCTCGTCGGCCAGACCGAGCTCGGCCGCGTAGACGTGAGCCTGCCCGAAGTGATAGCCGAGGATCTCGTCGAACTCGACCAGATCGGCGCCGCGTTGCTCCAGCCACTCGGCGAAGCGCCGGTGCAACTCGACCCGGCTCGCCTTCGGAAGGGCTTCATAGGCTGCATCCCGGATCAGGAGATGCCTGAACCGGAACCCGTCGTCGCCGGGCAGCTGCGCCTGGTCGGGGCGGATCAGATCCTTACGCGTGAGCAACGCCAACCTGGGCGTGACCTGGATCTCCTCGGGCGTGAGCGCCTGGACGGCACCCCGGTGGAAGAGCTCTCCTTCGACGGCTCCGTGCTCGAGTACGGTGCGCTCGGCAGGTTCGAGCTGGTCGAGGCGGGCTGCGAGGAGGGCGCGGAGAGTCGGCGGGACGTCGACGTCGTGTGTCTCGCTGGCCATGGTCACCATCTCCGTCAGAAAGAGCGGATTCCCACCGGCTGCGCGGGAGATCCGCTCCCGCAGCTCGGAGGGCAGTGGCGCGATCAGCTCGTCGACCGCGGCCGCCGGCAGCGGCCTGACCCGCAACGTGACCGGCCAGTCGCCGCGACTCGTGAGCAGTTCGGGGCGGGCCATGCAGACGATCAGGATCGGCCATCCCGCGGAGAGCAACGCGACGCCCTCGACGAGATCGAGGAACGTCTGCTCGCCCCACTGGATGTCGTCGAAGACCACCACGAGCGGCGCCTGCTCCTCGAGCAGCTTGCGGAACGCCCAGCCGATCTCCTCGGCGGACGTGCCCTCCTCGGCCTCGCCGAGGAGCGCCCGGATCGAGCCGGCCGCGGCCGCATCCGACGGGACTGCGCCCAGCTGCTTGATCACCTCGACCACGGGCCAGTAGGTGATGCCCTCTCCGTAGGGGAGGCAGCGGCCACGGACGGCCCGCACATCGAGAGTGGCGAGTGCTTCCGCGACGAGCCGCGACTTGCCGATCCCCGGATCGCCGACCACGGTGACGATCTCGCACTGCCCGGTCGCGGCGCGTTCCCACGCCTCCTGTATCGACCCGAGCTCGGCGTCGCGGCCGACGAAGCGCGACTCGTGCGACCTCTCCGGTGCCGCGCGCGCCGAGACAAGCCGGTGTGCCGCGACCGGCTCGGCCTTGCCCTTCAGCTCGAGCAGCTCGACCGGGCCGATCTCGACAGCGCCACGCACGAGCTCAAGAGTGGCCTCGCCGATCAGGATCTCGTCGGGGCCGGCGGCGTTCTGCAGGCGGGCGGCGACATTGACCGCATCGCCGGTCGCGAGCCGCTCCTCGGTGCCGGTGACGACCTCGCCGGTGTT
>Ga0070683_100001429_pt1 | contig 18327 bp, 17 predicted proteins | sample KBSC713LmetaG_FD_64662 | JGI IMG/M metagenome (GOLD analysis project Ga0070683, IMG submission 64662) | Corn rhizosphere microbial communities from Kellogg Biological Station, Michigan, USA - KBS C7.1-3L metaG | ecosystem: Host-associated > Plants > Roots > Rhizosphere ... | reverse complement strand
CCAGTTGGTGGCGCCCACGAGCTTCATCACCTCGACCTCGCGGCGGCGGGCGAAGATCGACAGCCGGATCGTGTTCGCGATCAGCGCGATCGAGGCGAGGATGAGGAGTCCAGCGAGGCTCGCCGTCAGCGTCTTCACAAGGCTCGTGGCGGACAGGATCTTGTTCGTGTCCTGCTCGCGGTTGCGCACGTCGCCGATGCCCGCCATCGCGAACGTCTTCTTGCCGCTCGTGGGATCGACCTTCACAAGAGAATCGACGATGCCCTGCACCTTCCCCGGATCCTTCGGCACGACGCGGTAGGTGGCCGGCAGCGGGTTCGTGCCCAGCAGTTGGATTGCCTCGCCGGTGCCCTTGCGCTGGGACTGGAGCTCCTGCAGCGCCTGCTGCTTGGAGATGTAGTCGACGGTCTTGACGTTGGGGGTCGTGACCAAGCGGTTGCGCAGCGCGGTGAGCTGCGGCTGCGTGACGTTGTCGGCCAGGTAGACGTTCACGACCACGCGGCTTCGCACCTTGTTCGCGGTGCCCGTGGTTGCCTGCACCACCGGGATGAACACGCCGAGCACGAGCGCGGTGAGCAGCACGGTGAGCATCGCGGCGAGGCTCGGGGCCGCGTTGCGCTTGAGCGCCCGCAGCGCCTCCTTCATGAAGAAACCGGGCCGCATGAGCTAGTTGGGGTGCCCCTCCGGGCCGATGCCGAGCTCCCCGCGCAGCCGGATCGCGAACTCCTTGGTGGACTCGTCCGGGCGATAGAGGCCCGACACCTGGTCGCGGACGATCCGGCCCTCGGCCAGCTCGATCACGCGGCGGCGCATCTTGTCCACCATCTCGCGGTCGTGGGTTGCCACCAGCACGGTCGTGCCCGTGCGGTTGATGCGGTAGATGAGCTGCATGATCCCGATCGAGGTCTCGGGATCGAGGTTGCCGGTGGGCTCGTCGCAGAGCAGTAGCGGCGGGTGGTTGACGAACGCGCGCGCGATCGACACGCGCTGCTGCTCGCCGCCCGACAGCTCGTCAGGGTAGTTGTGAAGCTTGGTCGAGAGCCCGACGAGGCGCAGGATGTCCGGCACCTTGCGGCGGATCGACTCGCGCGGCTCCCCGATCACCTCGAGCGCGTACGCCACGTTGGCGTAGACGGTGCGGTTGGGCAGGAGCTTGTAGTCCTGGAACACCACGCCGATGTTGCGGCGCAGGTACGGCACGCGCTTGCGCGGGATCTCGCCGATGTTGCGGCCCGCGATCGAGATGCGGCCCTGCGACGGGTCGATCTCCTTCATCAGTAGGCGCATGCAGGTGGACTTGCCGCAGCCGGTCGGGCCGACCAGGAAGACGAAGTCCCCGCGGCCGACGCGCATCGACACGCGCTCGAGACCGACGCTGCCGCCGTCGTACACCTTCGTCACGTCGTCGAACTCGACGACGGGCACGTTGCGACCCTGCGGCTTGCGCGGCCGGTCGAGCGGACGCGCGGGCACAGGGATGTCTGTCCTAGGCAGGGAAGCCATGCGGCGCCTACTTGATAGCGGTTCGCGCAACGAAATGGGTCGAGTGCAGCGCTTCTTGCAAGTCCAATTCCTTTAACCTCGGCTGCGGTGTCCGGAGAGCCGTCCGATCCGCACAGCGAGCCCGAGAACCTTCGCCTGACGATCTCGAACGAGCTCGTCCGGATCAAGAAGGAGCTCTACGGCAAGGGCCCGACTAAAGCAAAGACCTATATAAACGACAACTACGTCTTCACGGTGCTCGAGGGCGGGCTCACGCGCAATGAGGAGACGCTGCTCGCGGCCGGCGAGCACCGGCTGGTGCGCGAATTCAGGCTGCGCTTCCAGGAGGCGGTTGCGGTGCAGATCAGAAGCGCCGTGGAACAGGCCACCGGCCGCACGGTTCTCGGCTACCACAGTCAGATCGTGTTCGAGCCCGAGCGAGCGTTCGAGATCTTCGTGCTCGACGGGCCGCCTGAGGGCGCCTAGATCACTCGGAGTCGAGCAGCACGTCCACGAGGCCGGGGAAGCGGGCATCGAGGTCGTCGCGGCGCAGTGAGGTGAAGCGCTCCGTGCCCTCGGCACGGGTGCGCGTCACGCCGGCCTCGCGGAGCAGGCGCAGATGGTACGAGCAGGTGGACGCAGGCAGGCCGAGCGCTTCCTGCAGCTGATTGCAGGGCTTCTCGCCCCCGCCGGACAGCTCCCGCACGATCGCGAGGCGCAGCGGATCGCCGACCGTTCGCAGGATGTTGGCGAGGTCGAGCTCCGACGCCGCTGGGTGATGGATCTCTCGTAACGACGTTCTCACGGGTCCTATGCTACAACCAAGTTTCCAAAGTTTTGGAAATATGACACTCACATGAGCCCGCCTGGCCCCGTTATGGAAGGGAACCGATGAACGCGATAGCCACCACACAAGCTCGACTCACACTCGGGGCGCGCAGTTCCTTCGCCGTGGCGGCGTCGGTGATCGGCCTCGCGCTGTTCGCCTCGGCCACGCCGTCGCCGCTATACGGGCTCTACCAGGAGCGCTGGCACTTCTCCACCCTCGTGCTCACGCTCGTCTACGCCGTCTATGCGTTCGGCGTGCTCGCTGCGCTGCTGCTCGTCGGCCGCCTCTCGGACGACGTCGGCCGGCGCCCTGTGCTCGCCGCGTCCCTGGCCGGGCTGTTCGGCGCGGGCGTGCTGTTCGCGGTGGCTCAGTCGGTGGGCTGGCTGTTCGCGGCGCGGGCGGTGCAGGGCATCACCACGGGCGCCGCGCTGGGCGCGGCTGGCGCCGCGATGCTCGACCTGCACCCGCGCCGCGACGGCGCACACGCCGGGCTCGTGAACGGCGTGGTCAGCGCGGGCGGGATCGGCGTGGGAGCGCTCGTGGCATCCGTGCTCGTGCAGTACGCGCCCGATCCCCGTGTCACGCCGTTCGTCGTGCTGCTCGTGCTCGTCGGCCTCACGCTGCTGCTCACCCTGGCCCTCCCCGAGCCGGTGGTCGAGCGCACGCGGCCGCGCCTGCGTCCGCAGCGTCCGCGCGTGCCAGCCGAGTCGCGCCGCGCGTTCGCGCTGGCCGCGCTCGCGGTGCTGTCGTCCTGGTCGATCGCGGGGCTCTACCTCTCGCTGGGCCCCAACCTGATCACCGAGCTGGTGCACACCACCAACCGCCTGGCGGGCGGCGCCAGCGTGCTCGCCCTCACGCTGCCGGCCGCGGTTACGCAGCTCGTGTGGCAGCGGCTCGATCCGCGCCGCGCCGCGGCCTATGGCTCGGCGGTGCTCGCCGCCGGCATGGCCGCCACGGCGGCCTCGCTCTCCACCGGATCGGCGGCGCTGTTCCTCGCCGCATCCGTGGTCACGGGCGGCGGCTTCGGCGTGGCGTTCATGGGCGCGCTGCGCTCACTCACCCAGGCGGTGCCGGAGCGGCACCGAGCCGAGGTGATGTCGGCCTTCTACGTGGTGGCGTACTTCGCGATCGCGCTGCCGGCAGTGGCTGCCGGCCTGGCGGCGCCGAGCCTCGGGCTCGAGCCCACATTCCGCATCTTCAGCCTGGCGGCGGCGGCGCTGGCGCTCGGCCTCAGCCTGATCGCGGGCCGTGGTGAGCGTGCACCGCGTAGCGCAGATACAGCTCGCTGCCGTCCTTCATCGCCCACAACAGCTTGAGCTGCATCAGCTCGGGGAGCGGCGCGCCCGTCACGATCGTCAGCGCGTTCTCGCCGCCGGCAATCGTCGGCGCGATGGTGAGGAAGAGCTCGTCCACGAGCCCGTAGGGCAATAGCGATGCGTTGAGCGTCGGCCCGCCCTCGCACAGCACCGAGCGCACGCCGTACTCCGACCGCAGCCGTTCCATCAGAGGCCGCAGATCGAAAGGCCCGGACTCCGAGCGCAAATACTCCACATTCGCCTTGTGGCCAGTCAGCTCGTCTTCCGACTGGGTGAGGATCACGACGCGGGACTCCGGGTCCTGGAGGAGCGGCACGTCCACCGGAATGTGCAGGCGGCCGCTCACGATCACCGCAAGCGGGTTGGGGAACACGCCCTCGCGTTCGCGCTTGGCGCGGAGCTCGTCGGTCTTGACGACCGGGCCGTAGCGCTCGGTGCGGATCGTGCCGGCGCCCGCCATCACCGCGTCGGCCTGGGTGCGGAGGTTGTGGAAGATCTGGCGGTCGGTCTCGCTCGAGATCGCGCGCGTCCGGCCCTCCACGGCGGCCTTGCCGTCCGCGGTGGCCACCATGTTGAGCGCGAGGTAGGGGCGCTCGGCGGCCGCCTGCTCTCCCCAGCGCAGACCGGAGATCACCTCGGCCGGATCCAGCTCCGCGGGGTCGGGATGGATTCGGTGCAGCCCCATGCGGCCAGGGACAGTAACGGGACGAAAGCGTGAGTCGCGCGCGTCTGTTGGGTTTAGGTGAGCAGGACAGTCGTCGAAATAGGTACTGCGTGACGCCACGAAGGCTGATCGAGCCAGCTCGGCTTGCCGGGACGTCGATGCTTCGCACCCAGAGCGATGCGCGCCTCGTCGATCTCGTGCGCGCCGGGCACGACTCGGCGTTCGAGGCGATCGTGCAGCGCTACCGCAAGCCCCTGCTCGGGTATTGCTCGCGAATGTTGCCGGCCTCCCGCGCCGAGGACGCTGTGCAGCAGACGTTCCTCAAGGCGTATCAGGCGATGGTGTCCGGTGATGCCGAGCTCAACCTGCGGCCCTGGCTCTACCGGATCGCGCACAACGCCTCGCTGAACCTGCTCCGTCAGAACGGCTGGAGCCACGAGGAGCTCGACGAGAACTTCGACGGCGTGCAGCGTCCTGACCAGGCGCTCGAGCTGCGCGAGCGGCTTCGCGACATGGTGGCCGCGGTCAAGGCGCTGCCCGAACGCCAGCGCGACGCGATGCTGCTGCGCGAGATCGACGGCCTTTCGTACGAGGAGATCGCTGTTGCCATGGGCGTCGGCGACGGAGCTGTTCGCCAGCTCCTCCACCGCGCGCGGGCAACGCTGCGTGCGGGCATGACCGCAGTCACGCCGGTGGGTCTCGTCGAGCGGCTGGCCTCGGCGCTTGCGGGCAGCGCCGGCGACCCGAGCGCGCGCGTGGCGGAGATGGCCGCGGGCTTCGGGCTGGGCGCCGGAGCTGTGAAGGTCGGCGCGGCGATGCTCGCGACGGGCGCGATCGCCACAGGCGTTGCGGCCGTTCCGCTGGCCAGGCACCACCGACATCCGCAGCCCCAGCGGGTGCAGGCGGCTGAAGCGCCGGCTGGGCCGGCAACCGCCGCCGGATCGTCTGCGGCGACCCCCTCGCACGCCGTCGAGGTGGATGACCGCAGGGGACCCTCCCATCAGCCGACCACTCAGCGGCGGCACCGAGGCAGCAGCCACGTGCAGCGCCAGGGCTCGTCTCCGCACAGCGGCCCCGGCGGCGGCGGTGAGGACCGCTCGGGCTCGGGCTCGGGCTCGGGCTCCCCGGCGCAGCCCCGGCAGCGCGACGGCGGTGGCGGCGAGGACCGCCACAGCGGCTCGGGGCACAGCGGCGGAGGAGACGGCTCAGGCAGCGACGGCGGAAGTGGCGGAAGCGACGACGGCCCGGTGAACGTAACCGACGGCGGCGGCTCGGATCACTCCGGGAGCGGCGGCGATGGCGGCGACGATACGGTGACCATTCCCACCGGCCCTACTGCCATCAGCGGACCGGTGACCGAGCAGTCCGGCAAGGACGGCGGCGGGAGCAGCAGCGGCAGCGGCAGCTCGGACGACCCCTCTAGCTCGGGGTCGGGCAGCTCGGGCAGCAATTCCGGCGGCAACTAGCCCGCCGAGATCGCCACCATCCGCTCGATCGGCACGCGCGCCCTCTCGGCGATCGCGGGATCAACCGTGACCGTGTAGCGCTCGCCGCCGTCGCGCAGGGCGTCGCGCAGCTTGGGCAGCGTGATCATCTTCATGAACTGGCACACGGCCGCGCGGTTGGCCGGAACGAACGACTTGCCCGGATTCGCCTGCTCGAGCGGATGCAGCATGCCGGTCTCGGTGGCGACGATGAAGCTGTCCGCCTCCGACTCCCGCGCAAACGCCAGCATGCCGCCGGTTGACAGCATGTGCGTGCGCTCGGGATCCACGTCGCCGCTCGCCACGTACTCCATGACGGAGGTCGAGCACCCGCATTCGGGATGGATCAGGAACTCGGCGGTCGGGTTCTGCTCGCGCACCTGCGCGATGTCGCCGGGCCGGATGCCCGCGTGCACGTGGCACTCGCCCATCCACACCTTCATCCGCTTGCCGGTGACCTTCTCCACGTAGGCGCCGAGGAACATGTCGGGGCCGAAGAGGATGTCCACGTCGTCGCCCTGCTCGCGACGAATGTGCTCGACCACCTGCACCGCGTTCGACGATGTGCAGCAGTAGTCGGTCTCGGCCTTCACCTCGGCGGTGGTGTTCACGTACATCACCACGATCGCGCCGGGGTTCTCGGCCTTCCACGCGCGAAGCTCGTCCGCGCTGATCGAGTCGGCAAGCGAGCAGCCGGCGCCCAGGTCCGGGAGCAGGACCGTCTTCTCGGGGCTGAGGATCGAGGCCGTCTCGGCCATGAAGTGCACGCCGCAGAAGGCGATCACCTCGGCGTCGGCGGCGGCCGCCTGGCGCGACAGGCCGAGCGAGTCGCCCACGAAGTGCGCCACGTCCTGCACCTCGGGCACCTGGTAGTTGTGGGCAAGGATCACGGCGCCCGTCTCCTCGGCCAGCGCGCGTACCTCGGCGCTCAGCCGCGCGATCTCCTCCGCCGAGAGGTGCGGCGCCGCGGGGTCCGTAGGGACCATTGGCAGGGACTGCATGTTTCGAACCTCGCTAGGTGTCGAAATGAAGCTCGTCTTGCTGTGACGAGCTGTAAAAGCCAGTTCTCAGTCTAGAGGGTCGAGCAGGAGGCTGAGATCGAGCGCCGGCGACGAGTGAGTCAGCGCGCCGACACTGATCCAGTCCACGCCCGTCTCCGCGATGGCGCGCACGGTGTCGAGGTTCACGCCGCCCGACGCCTCGGTCTCCGCCTCGCCCTTCGCGCGCGCGACCGCCTCGGTCATCTCCTCGAGCGTCATGTTGTCGAGCAGGATGCTGGTCGCGCCCGCCGCGAGGGCCTCGTCCACCTCGTCGAGCGTCGCGCACTCGATCTCAACGACCATTCCCTCGCGCGCCGCCGCGCGCGCCTTGCGCGTGGCCTCCCCCACGCCGCCGCCGAGCGCCGAGTGGTTCTCCTTGACGAGCATCGCGTCGAAGAGCCCGAAGCGGTGGTTGTGGCCGCCGCCGGCAGCCACCGCCTGCTTCTCGAGCGCGCGAAGGCCTGGAGTGGTCTTGCGCGTGTCGAGGATCTTCGCGCCGGTGCCCTCGACGGCTTTGACGTAGCGTGCCGTGAGGGTGGCCACGCCGGAGAGGCGGCCGAGGAAGTTGAGCGCCACTCGCTCGCCGGCGAGGATCCAGCGCGCGGAGCCTGCGATCTCGGCCACGAGGCCGCCCTCGCGCCACTCACCTTCCTGGACGCGTGGGTGCCAGCGCAGCCCCGGGTCGAGGCGGCGGAAGACAGTCTCGGCGGCGGCCAGGCCCGCGATCACGCCCGGCGCCTTCTGATCGATGCGGGCACGGGCGCGCGCGTTCTCCGGGACGACGGCGAGGCTGGTCACGTCGCCGTCACCGAGGTCCTCGCGAAGGGCGCGGTCGATCAGCTCCTGCATGGCGGCGGAGGGTAGCTCAGGTCACTCATGCGGCCACAGTCGCCGGGCGTCGCGCGACCGTGGCCTCGGCGACCAGCTCGGACAGCGCCACGCGACCGGGCGCGGGATCGAGCGGCAGCTCGTAGGCGTCGTTCGCCGCCAGCCAGGAGCTGACGATGCGCACCTCGTCCACCTCGTCCGCCGGCACGGCGCCGCTGCCGGGATGCGCGCCGTCGAGCACCGCCGCCGTGCGCTCCTCGAGCTGGTCGACGGGCGGCAGCGGCCCCCAGTCGCGCACCCGGCCGGCCACCAGCCAGAACGCGTCGAGCCGCGGTTTGGCCGGATGGCGGGCGAGCACGAGCCGCGAGCACGCGTGCGTTGCGCGCAGGACGCCGCCGAGCCGCGACAGCAGGTCGGCCAGGCGTTCGCGGCGGCGGCGCAGGACCTCCGCCCGCTCGTAGCGGCGCTCGGCCGCGGCCTCCTGCATGCGTTCTTCGATGTGGCCGAGCAGCAGCGTGCTGGCGTCGTCCGAGGCATCGAACAGCGCGAGCGCCTCGTCGAGCTTGCGGCGGTAGGCGTTCGGGTCGAGGTCGCCGAGACAGGGCGACGAGCAGCGACCCATCTGGCCGTAGATCGAGGAGTGCTCGCGCCGGCGCAGCCGCCGCCCGCAATGCCGCAGCAAGAACAGCGACTCGAGCTGCCCGATCAGCTCCTCCGCCGCTCCCTTGCCGCGCACCGGGCCGATGTTGACCGCTCGCCCGGGCGCCGGCGCGTCGCCCAGCTCGAGCACCGGGTACTCGATGTCGAAGCGGCAGCGGAGATAGAGCCAGCCGTCGGTGCGCTTGAGCGCCTTGTTGCCGGGCGGCTGCCACGCCTTGATCAGCCGGTTCTCGAGAACGAGCGCGCCGAGCTCGGAGTTGGTGGGCCTGTAGTCGACGACGTCCGCTTGCTCCGTCCACCCCGACGGCGCGCAGAAATGCGAGCGCGCGCGGCTTCGCACGGACACCGACTTGCCCACGTAGAGCGGCCGCCCACGCTCGTCGCGGAACACGTACACGCCCGGGTCGTCCGGCAGCTTGCTCAGATCCGGGCGCTCCTCGCGCGGCACGCGAACGCGAACTCGCGGCGGCTGCCCGGCACGCCGGCGCACGCCGATCAGCTCGAGAGCGTCGCCCACCGTGGCGGCGTGAGTGCACAGTCGCGGGAAGAGGGCGCAGAACACCCGGGCGCACGTCTCGGCATCCACGAGCGCGCGGTGCGCGCCCTCCACCTCGATGCCGAGCGACTCGGCGAGCGCTCCGAGCTTGCGCTGCCGCGACAGCGGCGAGAGCTTGCGCGCGAGGTTGACCGTGCACACCACAGGCGGGCTCGGCCACTCCACGCCCGCGCGCTCGCACGCCTGCGCGAGGACGCGGCGGTCGAAGCCCGCGTTGTGCGCGATGAGCACGCGACCGCGCACCATCTCCACGAGCTCCTCGAGCACGCCTGCCGGTTCGGGCGCGGCGTCCACCATCGCCTGGGTGATGCCGGTGAAGCGCTCGATCCCGCGCGACAACGGCTGCTCCACGCGCACGAGCGACTCGTAGCGGTCATGCAGCTCGCCGCCTCCCACCAGCACGGCCCCGACCTCCGTGAGCTCGCACAACTCGCCCGCGCGGCCGTTGGTCTCGACGTCAACGGCGAGGAACTCGGTGGTGGCGAGCGTCTGGTCGCGGATCGACATGGGGGCGAATGGGATACGCCCTGCGTCGGACGGCACGCATGCCGCGCTGCAATCAGATGCGCTCGCGCACGCGCAGCCGAGCCACGTTCTCGAAATCCCGCTTGTTCCGAGTCACGAGGCCCAGCGCGTGGATGAGCGCCGTGGCGGCGATGAGCGCGTCGGCCGTCCGGATCCCGGACTTGCGCAGCAAGCGGCCGGCCACCTGGGCCACCTCGCTGGTCACCGGAAGCTCGCGGAACGGCGAAAGCAGGAGCTGCAGCTGCCCCTCGTCGAGTGGCGTCCGGCGAACAGCTCGCAAGCACGGGATAGCCGAACCCCCCAGACGCAAGCTGCCCCCATGCAACTCAAAGGTCCGGACAGCGAGCCTTTCGGTATGCAACGAGAAGTCACTTCAGTCCTCATCGTCGGCGGCGGGCCGGGCGGCCTCACCGCGGCTGCCACGCTCGCTCGCTACGGCATCGACTTCGTGCTCGTGGAGCGGCGCGCTGAGCTGTCCTCGCTACCGCGTGCCACCGGCGTGAGCACGCGTTCGATGGAGCTGATGCGCTCGTTCGGCATCGAGGACGAGATCCGCGCCGGCGGCCACGACGTGGAGTGGACGCAGCTGTATTGCCGGACGCTCGCCCAGGCCTCAGCCGGGCACAGCTCTTCCACTGGCTTCCCCACCCCCGAGCAGTGTTCCCTGATCAGCCCGGCGCAGCCCGCGTGCGTGCCGCAGGACCACCTCGAGCCGGTGCTGCTCGAATACATCCAGTCACGCGCCGCTGGACGCGTGGAGCTGGGCAGCAAAGTGACGGGCGTGGAGCAGCAGGGCGCAGGCGTCCGCGCCCGTGTCGGCGACCGCGTGGTGGAGGCGCAGTACCTGATCGCCGCCGACGGCGCCCACAGCGGCGCGCGCCGCGCGCTCGGGATCGACATGCGCGGACCCGACAACCTGCTCGGCGCTGTGACCGCCCTCTTCCGCGCCCCGCTGTGGGGGCTGGTGGGCGAGCGCCGCCACGCGATCTACATCGTCACCGATCCCGAGGCCGAGGGCGTGTTGCTTCCCGCGGGGCACGGCGACCGCTGGCTCTACGGCGTCACACACGAGCCGGGCAGCCCGCTGGCCGGCCTCGACGAACGCGAAATGGCGCGGCGGATCGAGCTGGCCGCCGGCGCCGGCCCCGTCTCGCCGCGGATCGAGCGAATCGGGAGCTTCACGTTCGCCGCCCAGATCGCCGACCGCTACCGCACGGGCAACGCCTTCCTCATCGGCGACGCCGCGCATCGCGCCACGCCGCGCGGCGGCACCGGCATGAACACCGCGATCCACGACGGCTACGACCTCGGCTGGAAGCTGGCCTGGGTGCTGCGCGGCTGGGCCGGCGACGAGCTGCTCGACTCCTACGAGCGCGAGCGGCGGCCGGTGGCAGACCACAACGTTCGGCAGTCGGCGGAGGCGCCGGGCACCCCGCATGAATCTGGTCACGCGCTCGCGGCGGATCTCGGAGGTCGCATTCCCCACGCGTGGGTGGACGGGCCGCGTCACCGCGTGTCCACGCTCGACCTGCTCGGCCCCGGCTACACGCTCTTCTCAGGACCCGAGCGCGACCAGTGCGAGGTCCCGGCGCACGTGCCGGTGGTCGCCCGGCGGCTCGACGTGATCACCGCCCGGGCGCTCGGCATCGCCCCGGCCGGCGCGCTGCTCGTCCGTCCCGACGGCGTACCGGCCGCGACGGCGGCGGCCGCCGAGGGTTTGCGCGCCGCGGCTTAGCCAGCCGCGCCGTTGCCCGAAGCCGCGTCGCCGTCGAGTCCCGCGCGGCGCAGCAGCTCGGCCCGCACGAAGCCGTCGAGGTCGCCGTCCAGCACGCGCTGGGCGTCGCCCATCTCGAAGTTCGTGCGGTGGTCCTTGACCATCGTGTACGGGTGCAGGACATAGGAGCGGATCTGCGAGCCCCAGGCCACGTCCTGCGCCTCGCCCTTCTCCTTCGCGATCTCCTCGCGGCGCTTCTGCTCCTCGAGCTCGAGCAGGCGCGACTTGAGCATCGCCATAGCGGTCGCCTTGTTGGACGACTGCGAGCGCTCGTTCTGGCACTGCACCACGATGCCGGTCGGCCGGTGCGTGATGCGCACCGCCGAGTCGGTCTTGTTCACGTGCTGGCCGCCGGCGCCCGACGCGCGGTAGGTGTCGATCTGGAGGTCGTCGTCGCTGATCTCGACGTCCGTGGCCTCGTCCACGAGCGGCGACACCTCAACCAGCGCGAACGACGTGTGCCGCCGCGACTGGGAGTCGAACGGCGAGATCCGCACCAGCCGATGCACGCCCTTCTCCGCCGAGAACAGGCCGTAGGCGTTCTCGCCGTGAGCGATGAAGGTGGCCGACTTGATGCCCGTCTCCTCCCCCGGGCTCGCCTCCACCATCTCCACCTTGAAGCCGCGCCGCTCGGCCCAGCGCATCTCCATGCGCAGGAGCATCTCGGCCCAGTCCTGGGAGTCGGTTCCGCCCGCGCCCGCGTGCACCGACACCACGGCGTCGCCCGCGTCATAGCGGCCGCTGAAGAGGCGCGCCTCCTCGAGCTCTGCCAGCTTGCTTGCGAACAGCTCGCGCTGCTCGTCGAGCTCGCCCGTGATTGACTCGTCCTCCTGCGCGAGCTCCTCGAGCGCCTCGATGTCGTCGAGCTCCTGCTCGAGCTCGCGGTAGGCGTTCAGCTTTCGCTGCAGGCTGGCGTGCTCGGCGGAGACCTTGGCCGCGCGCTCCTGGTCGTCCCAGAAGCCGGGCGCCTGCATCTCCTGCTCGAGCGCCTCGAGCCGCTCGGCTAGCGCAGCGGGGTCAAAGGTAGTCCGCGAGCAGCTTCAGCTGGTCGCGGAGGGGCGCGCCGCTAACCGGCCCCATGGCACTTCTTGAACTTCTTGCCGGAACCGCACCAGCAAGGGTCGTTGCGGCCGATGCGGTCGTGCTCGTCCACGTGACGCGTCTCGACCTGCGGGAGCAGCTCGGCCTCCTGCTCGGCGTACTCGACTCCCTCCACCGCCCCGCCCGCGGCAGCTGCCGCCAGAGCGCTCGGCTGGTCGGCGGCGGTGCCGCCCGCGTACGAGAAGTTGCGCGTGGAGCTCGTGTTGCTCGGCTGCGCCCAGGGCTGGGCCTGCTCGCCCGCGGCCGAGTCGCCGTTCTCGCCCTCGATCTGGACCTCCACGCGGAAGATGTAGCGCGCGAACTCCTCCCAGATGGAGTTCATCAGCGCCGTGAACATCTCGAACCCCTCGTTCTTGTACGCCACGAGCGGGTCGATCTGGGCGAAGCCGCGCAGGTGGATGCCCTCGCGCAGGTAGTCCATGTCGTGCAGGTGCTCGCGCCAGCGGTCGTCGATGATCTGCAGCAGGATCCAGCGCTCGAGGTAGCGCATGAGCTCGGAGCCGAGTTCGTCCTCGCGCTCCTCGTATGCCTTCACCACGTCCTCGCGCAGGTCCGCGACCAGCGCCGCGTGGTCGAGCGTCTGCGGGTTGACGTCCTCGGGCGCGATCGCCGTCGGGTACATCTGCTCGAGCTGGGTGAAGAGGCCCTCGAGGTCCCAGTCCTCCGAGTAGTCGCCCACGAGGTACTGGTCCACCAGGCGCTCGACCGCGTCGGCCACCTGCATGCGCGCGGTGTCCGACATGTCCTCGCCCTCGAGGATGCGGTCGCGGTACTCGTAGACCACATCGCGCTGCTGGTTCATCACGTCGTCGTACTCGAGCACGCGCTTGCGGATGAGGAAGTTCTGCTCCTCCACCTTCTTCTGGGCGTTCTCGATCTGCTTGGAGAGCATCCCGGCCTCGATGGGCTCCTCCTCGCCCTCCTCGGTCACGGGACCGAGACGGTCGAGGATGCGGTAGATGCGGTCGCCCGCGAAGAGGCGCACGAGATCGTCCTCGGCAGAGAGGTAGAAGCGCGACTCGCCGGGGTCGCCCTGGCGGCCCGAGCGGCCGCGGAGCTGGTTGTCGATCCGGCGCGACTCGTGGCGCTCGGTACCGAGGATGAAGAGGCCGCCGGCCTCCATCACCTGCTGGCGATACTCCTCGACATGCTTCTCGAGGCCGGCGAGGACCTCGTCCCAGGCCTTGTTCCACTCGTCTGAGTCCGGCTCGAGCCCGCGTTTGATGAGCTCCTGGTGGGTGAGGTGCTCGGCGTTGCCGCCGAGCTTGATGTCCACGCCGCGGCCGGCCATGTTGGTGGCGATCGTGACCGCGCCCGGGCGGCCCGCCTCCGCCACGATCTCCGCCTCGCGCGCTGCGTGCTCGGGCTTCGCGTTCAGGACCGTGTGCGGGATGCCCTTGTTCGTGAGCCGCTCGGACAGGAGCTCCGACACCTCGACCGAGATCGTGCCCACGAGCACCGGCTGCTGGTTGGCGTGCCGGCCCTCGATCTCGTTGAGCACGGCGTTCCACTTGCCTTGCTTGGTCTTGTAGATCTGGTCGTTCTTGTCCGCGCGGATCATCGGCTCATTGGTGGGGATCTCGACCACCTGGAGCTCGTAGATCTTCATGAACTCCGTGGCCTCGGTGATGGCCGTGCCGGTCATGCCGGAGAGCTTGTCGTACCGGCGGAAGTAGTTCTGGTAGGTGATCGTGGCGACGGTCTGGTTCTCCTCCTGGATCGGCACGCCCTCCTTGGCCTCGACCGCCTGGTGGAGGCCTTCGGACCAGCGCCGGCCCTCGAGGATGCGGCCGGTGAACTCGTCGATGATCTTCACCTCGTCGTCGATCACCGCGTAGTCCACGTCGCGCTTGTAGAGCGACTCGGCCTTGAGCGCCTGGATCAGGTGGTTGACGAGGTTGCCGTACTCGGCGAGGTACATGTTCTCGATGCCGAGGAACCTCTCGGCCTTCTCGACTCCCTGCTCGGTGACCGCGACGGTCTTGTGCTTCTCATCGGGCTCGTAGTCGTAGGGAGCCTCCCAGTCCTTCGCCTTTGCCTCGAAGCCCTCGGGCTTCTTGCCCGGCTCGAGCATCGGCGCCAGCTTGGCGAACTGGTAGTAGAGGTCGGCCGCCTGCTCGGGCTGGCCGGAGATGATGAGCGGGGTGCGCGCCTCGTCGATGAGGATGTTGTCGACCTCGTCCACGATCGCGAAGTTCCAGCCGCGCTGGACCTTGTCGCCGAGGTCGATCGCGAGGTTGTCGCGCAGGTAGTCGAAGCCGAACTCGGAGTTGGTGCCGTAGGTGACGTCGGCGGCGTAGGCGGCGCGCTTGACCGCCGGGTCGTGCTCCTCGCTCGAGAGCACGCCGACGTTGATGCCGAGCATGTCGTAGATCGGGCTCATCCACTCGGCGTCGCGGCGGGCGAGGTAGTCGTTGACGGTCACGAGGTGGACGCCCTTGGCGCTCAGCGCGTTGAGCGCGACGGCGAGCGTGGCGGTCAGGGTCTTGCCCTCGCCGGTCTTCATCTCGGCGATGGAGCCGTCGTTGAGCACCATGCCGCCAATCAGCTGGACGTCGAAGTGCCTCATCCCGAGCGCTCGCTTGCCGGCCTCGCGCGTGAGGGCGAAGCACTCGAAGACCAGGTCGTCCAGTGACTCGCCGTTCGCGGCGCGCTCTCTCAGCTGCGTGAACTCATCGCGAATGTCATCGTCCTCGAGGAGCTCCATTTCGGCCTCGAGGTCGTTGATTCGCGCGACCTGGCGCTCGAATTCCTTGAACTTCTTGCCCTCGCCAATGCGAAGAGCGCGGTCGAGAAGGGACATGGAGGCAAGGGTAGCGATGGAGCCTGAGGTGCTGCAGGCGTCTCTTTCCGCTCTTTATGGCGGGGTCCTTCCGGTCCACAGTCCACCGTCCACAGTCCGCAGGGCATCAGGACCACCGACCTGTGGACTGTGGACGGTGGACTGTGGACGGACGGCTAGGCCGTCCGCGGTTCCGCCGCCGCCTTGGCCATCTCCCTGCGCCGCCGGCGCTTGTCGCGGTGGCGCTTGACCTGGCGGGCCAGGTCGTCCGTGGCGCCGTTTATCGAGCGGACCATGTTGTCCGTGGCCTCGCGCGCGCGAAGAGTTACGCCCTTCAGGTGGAGGGTGATCTCGGCGACCTGCGACTGAGTGGCGTTCCGAGGATTCTTTTCCTCGGTCAGCTCGACCTCGGCGAGGGCAAGCTCCGAGACCTGCTTCGCGATCTTCTGACAGCGCCTCTCGACGCGCTCCCGAAGCTCGTCACCGACCGACACGTTGCGCCCCTTGACCTCGATGCGCATGCGCCCTCCTTTGATCGGATTTATTCCCGCACAGCTGATGGTACCGAGGGGCACAAGCGGGCAAAAGGGCCTCGCCGGCGGGACGTGCCGGACGTTATGCGCGCTATCCGCAACAAAGGTCCGGCACGTCCGCTCGGCGGCCTGTCAGCCGCCCAGCCCGCTCGACTTGATCGCGTTCGAGGTCTGGCTGGTGATGTCGAAGACCTGGTTGGCCGGCGGCGGCGTGGTGTCCGCCTTCGTGCCGAAGTCGTACAGGTCCTCCTGGATGTCCGTCTTGAGCGTGCCGTTCGTGTTCGCGGCTGCCTTGGCGAGCGCGTCGCCTCCGGTGACGCTGCTCGTTGCGCCGCAACCGGATACGGCGACGGCTACAGCACCCACCGCACCCAGAGCCGACAGGATCAAGCTGCGCTTCATGTGGGGTCGTCCTTCCGTGGTTGGTCGAACGATTCTGACCCGGAGCCACCCAGCGGCAGTGTGAGATCGGCCACGTCACCGCCCCAGCGTCCGCGCATAGACGACGGCACCCAACTCGCGCACGCCGGCGGCCTCCAGCGCGCCCGCGCAGGCGACCAGCGTCGAGCCCGTCGTGACCACGTCGTCGACGAGCAACGCGCGCAGCGGCACAGGCACGTTCGCGCGTAGGCGGATCAGGCCGGCGAGCGCCTCGAGACGCTCCTCGCGAGCCTTGCCCACCTGGCTCGTCCGCGCGCCACCGCCGGTTCGCTCCAGGCAGTCCGCCACGGGCAGCCCGCAGCGTCGCGACAGCGCGGTCGCGAGCTGGGCGGCCTGATTGAAGCCTCGTCGCCGTCGCCGTGACGGGTGCAGCGGTACCGGCACGAGCGAGCAGCTCTCGAGCAGCCCCGGCGGCGCGTTGGCGGCCATCTGCGCCGCCATCGCATCCACGAGGCCTACCGCTCCGCGGAACTTCAACGCGCGGACGAGGGCTCGCGCAGCTCCCTCGTAGCTGACCGCCGCCCATACCGGCAGCCCGGGGCCCGCGGGCGACTGCTCGCCCGCCAGCCAGCGCAACCCGAGCAGGCACTCCCGGCAGAGCGGCTGGTGTACCGAGGCCGACGAACCGCACGCCACGCAGAGCGGCGGCGCGATCAGCGACAGGAGGCGAAGGAGGGGCATGGGGACAGACCATGCCGGGTGGCGCGTTGCGCGTGGGAGACGACTGCGACAATTGCGAGCGTGCTCGGTAACGAACGCGTTACATGACCGCTCACCCCCACTACAGCTGGACCTTCGACCCGGCCCAGCTCATCGTCGTCGCGCTCTTCATCGTGATCTACGTACGGCGGTTCGTTCGCGCGCGCGAGGAAGAGGGCGGTCGCGGGGCGGGGCCACGCCAGTTCGCGGCGTTCGTGGGCGCCGTGATCGTGATGCTGATCGCGCTCGTCTCGCCACTGGACGCGCTCGGCGAGGACTACCTCTTCTCGATGCACATGGTCCAGCACATCCTGATCGGCGACATCGCGCCGCTGCTGGTGCTGCTTTCGCTCTCGCGCGTGATCCTGCGCCCGGTCACCCGCCGGCTGATGTCGGTCGAGCGCGCGCTCGGCCCGCTGGCCCACCCTGCAACAGGGATCGTCGTCTGGCTGACGATGATCTACGTCTGGCACATCCCCGTGATGTACGACGCGGCGCTCAATCACAGCGGCCTTCACGCGCTTGAGCACACCTGCTTCTTCATCGGCGGCGTTGCCGTGTGGTGGCCGCTGATCCAGCCGGTGCCGATGCGCCACCGCCTGACCGGGCTCGGCGTGTTCGCCTACCTGATCGCGGCCAAGATCAGCATTGGCATGCTCGGCATCTTCCTCACCTGGTCGCACGGCGTGGCGTACACGTACTACGAGCACGTGCCGCGCATCTGGGGGCTCAGCGCGATCGAGGACGAGAACCTGGGCGGCGCGATCATGATGGTCGAGCAGTCGATCGTGCTGGTGATCGCGTTCGCGATCCTGTTCGTGCGGATGCTGCTGCAGTCGGAGGAGGACGAGCTGCGGCGCGAGCGCTTCGAGCAGGATCCGGCGCCGATCGGCTGAGATGTCCGGGCTCCTCGAGCGGATTGGTGTGGAGCTGCCGGTGGTGCAGGCCGGGATGGGCGGCGGCATCGCGCGGGGCGAGCTGGCGGCGGCCGTATCCGAGGCCGGCGGGCTCGGGACGATTGGCATCCTGTCTCCACCCGCACTCGCGCAGGGGCTCGCCAAGGCCAGGCAGAGAACGAACAAGCCGATCGCTGTGAACCTTCTCCTCAACCTCGCGCGCGCGGGGCACTGGGAGGCGGCGCGCGACGCGGACGTGGTCGTGACGTTCTGGGGCATGCCGCGGCGCCGCAGCGAGAACACGTGGCTGCACCAGTGCGGCTCGGTTGAGGAGGCCCAGGCGGCCCGCGCTGCCGGTGCCGACGGCGTGATCGTCCAGGGCGTGGAGGCGGGCGGCCACGTTCGGGGAACGACCCGAGCGCTCGACTTGCTGCGCGCCACTCGCGAGGCGCTGCCCGACGGTTACCCGCTGCTCTTGGCCGGTGGGATCGCGGACGCCGCTGACGTCCGCCGCGCCCTCGACGCCGGCGCTGAGGCCGCCGTGCTCGGCACGCGCTTCTTGATGAGTGAGGAGAGCGGCGCGCGAAACGCGTACAAGCAGCGGTTGATGGAGGCGCGTGAGACCGTGCTCACCGAGCTCTTCGGTCTCGGCTGGCCGGACGCGACCCACCGCGTGATCTGGAACGAGGCAACGGAACGCTGGCTGGCCAAGGATCG
>Ga0070683_100001428_pt1 | contig 18335 bp, 14 predicted proteins | sample KBSC713LmetaG_FD_64662 | JGI IMG/M metagenome (GOLD analysis project Ga0070683, IMG submission 64662) | Corn rhizosphere microbial communities from Kellogg Biological Station, Michigan, USA - KBS C7.1-3L metaG | ecosystem: Host-associated > Plants > Roots > Rhizosphere ... | reverse complement strand
CTTTCTCATACCAACGCAACAGCAAAATCCAGCTGGCCTCGCGTTTTCGATTCGTGCTAACAGGGCAAAGCACTCATTGACGGCTCGTGCGGAGCGGATCACTTCCGCGAAGGGCGTTTACGGGTACCTATCTCTCATTCAGGAGCAAGATGGGCTAAACCATTGCGTTGGCGCCGATGAGCAAGCGCTTCCGTGAGCGGCAGGAACGAGGATCAGGAATTGGAGCGCCGGGCGGGAATCGAACCCGCGAATGCAGGTTTTGCAGACCTGAGCGTTAGCGACTTCGCCACCGGCGGGCCGACGCAGAGGCACTTTGCCCTTGCGCATGAAGCAGATGCCGTGGGTATTGCTGCACTGGACCCCATGTGGCCTTCGACGGGTACACCATTCAGGAGCCTTGGGTAATTGTGCTCGCATTTGCCCACAAGAGCAGGTTCCTTCCGACGAGACAAATGGCGAAGGTGTGACCGATGTCGGCATGCAATATGCGCGCGGCACTCGCGCTTCCTATGCGCTACCCAATGGATTCTCGTTCACAGCGATACAACGCGAACACCTATCCCGGTCCTAATGCCAGTGCCTGCTGCTGATTCCACCAGCCGTCGCCTCGGGCCTCGGCGAACTGGGCAAGCACGGTTCATTGATCAGCAGGCAATTCGGCGCCGGCATCCGATTGGCCGGAGTTACAACCGGCCAAATTCGATCGTAACCATCCGCAAATCCTTCGTTCTGTCGGCAGGTCAGGCAGTCTCTATTGGAATGTTGGCGGTCGGTTCGCGAAAGGCCAGATCTGCCGCGGGATCGTCATTGTGATATCGAGGCAGCAGGAACATCAGCAGACAAGGAATGAAGGCAGGAAGAGCCAATAGTTGAATCGTGACCGGCCGATATGATCCAAGCGCATCGAATACTTTTCCCACCAGCAGCGGGCCGGTTGCGCCGCCAATTGCATAAGTCGTCCATGTGAAGGCGTAAAGGGTCGAGAGGCGCTTGAGGCCGAAGTAGCGGCTCAATAGGTAGGGTGTGATGTCGCCTTCGCTGCCCATACTGAAGCCGATGAAGAATGCGGCCACTAATCCGGACGTCAAAGAGTGAGCAACGGAGAGGAGACCGATCCCAACTACAGTCATCAGCAGCATCCACTGGGAAACACGCGGCCCAAAGAACCTATCGAGAAAAAAGCCTGTCAGCACACGCCCGATAAGGGCCGACGCTCCAATCACAGAAACGGCGTACGCGGATCCAACCGAAGACACACCCCTGTCGGTCAGGAGCGCGGAGATGTGAGCTAACGCGCCATTCAAGCTGATTGCATACAGGCAGACCGTGATAGCGATGATCCAGAAGATTCTTCCGCGCAGTGCGTCTCGAACCAGCCCTTCTGGTTTCAACGATTGCTGCGCGAAGCTGGCTGTGTCCGGCTGTTCGCGAAGGAACAATGCTGCAAGCGGAAACCCCAGCGCGAAGGCAAGCATCCCCAGAATGGCGTAGGCACTTCGCCAGCCATAGTGCGTAATCGCAGCCTGGGCAATGACGGGAAGAAGCATTGCTCCGCAACTGCCGCCGGCAAGCATCATGGAGAGAGCAAGGCCGCGACGGCGAATGAACCACGTTGAGATCGCACGCGAGTAGCCAAGGTAAGCGGTGCCGTTGCCGACCAAGCCGATGAGAAAGAATGCAAGGTAGAAGTGAATGAGATGCGGCGTGAGCCACGCAAGAGAGAGGTACCCACCGCAAAAGACTGCAATGCACGGGAGAACAATCCGACGCGGTCCGAACCTGTCGAGAAGCATTCCAAGCACAGGCGACGACGCAGCTACCGTGAGCGCCGCGATACTGAATCCTGCCGAGACAGATTCTCGATGCCAGCCGAAGGCACTGGACAGGGGCTTGAGGAAAAGGCCGAAGGTGTACGGGACCACGGCAGCAAAGCTACCCATGACCCCGAAGAAGCCGGCAAGTACAACCTTCCAGCCGCCGGAATCGAGGCTAAATTCAGATCGGATCGTCTTCTCCATTGCGCCGTTCACTAGAACAGCAGCTTGAGAGCGAACTGCGTCAAGCGAGGCGGCGAGGCGCGAAGAATCCTACCGAAATCCTGCGATGCGACGTCAGCGATCGGCAGCCCGAAGTTGGCGTGATTGGCAACGTTGAATGATTCTGCACGGAACTGGGCGTGGAGACGCTCGGTCACAGTCAGGCTCTTCATCACCGAGAGATCAACATCGGCGAAGGCCGGCCCGCGGACCGCATTTCGACCCTCATTGCCGAACTGTCCTGCCTGGGTCTGAGGATTCAGCCTCTGGAACGGCGTTGGATCGACCCAGTGATTGACCGTGTGTGGACCATTGTTTGGATCGCCTACGAGATTTGGCCGGCTCGCGAAAAAGCCGGAGATTGGTGGCGCCGATGCCTGAAGCGATACGTTTGCGCTGTCATACACGGTGTATGGTGTCGCCGAATTGGCGCTCGCGATTCCGTTCAGCTGCCATCCGTCCAGCAATGCCTTCTGGAATCCTTGTGTCTTGTGCGCAAAAGGGATCTCCCAACTTGCGCTGGCCGTGAAGCGCTGTCGGGCATCGAAGATAGACGGACCGTGTTCGGCCTTGAGGTCGAATGGATTTTGAGCAAGGTCATTTTCGCCGCTTAGCGGCTTTGCCGAAGCACCCTGCAGGTTCATAGAAGAGAGATAGTCGAGTGTCTTCGAGAGCCAGTACGAGACGTTGAACCCAAGGCCTCCGGCGTACTGTCTGGAGAAGCTCATCTGTCCCGCGTGGTACGTCGAGTTCTGCCCATAGGTGAGCTCGGCGATGGTTGCAAACTGGCAAGGGCCGTTACTGGGAGCGCAATTCGCATAGACTCGCCTGCGGTCTGCATTCTGCGCAGTAGCTCCGGGGCCGTACACCGCGGGATTTGCATCGATATTTCGGGGCAGATGCGTTCCCTTTGTGCCCACGTACCGGACTTCAAGCACATAGCTCTTTGCGAATTCACGCTGGAGGGACAGGTTCCAGTCCTGCGCATTCGATGGACGAGCTTTTGTGTCCATCACAAATGGCGTGGATGGGCTGAGGAAGGTATTCGGCGCCGGTATTGGCACGTTGCTGTATGGAGAGTCGAACTTAAGCCTGGGAGGCGTGATTTGCTCGAACTGCGCCCAGGGCAACGAACTGATCGGACCCTGGGATGTAACGCCTGACCCATTCGCAAATGGATCATAGAAGATACCGTACGAAGAGCGGATAGACCAGCGGCCTTCGCCTGTCGGATCCCAAACAAAGCCAACTCGCGGCATGAAGCCCTTGTAATAGCTGGAAGCAATGCCTTTCGAAACGCCCGGGTCGCCAGGGAACAGCACGCCTGTGGGAGCATTCGGCATCATGTGCGATTGGACGCCGGGAATGAATGCATTGAGGCGATTCCGAGTCTCCGTGTTGGGGTTGATGATCTCGTAGCGCATGCCGTAGTTCAATGCAAATCTGCGTGTGACGCGCCACTCGTCCTGGTAGTACACACCCATATTCCAATTGCGTACGTAGCGCCCGAAGTCTCCGCGGCCCTGATAGAACACAACCGGCGCACCCAAAAGGAGATTCGCGAACGCGTCGTTGGTCGGGAACGAGGAGGCAAAGATGAAGAATGCATTGGGCGCGATCGACTGGAAGAGATTCAACTGGTTGCGCCGGAACTCGCCGCCCACCTTGAGGGAATGGTCCCCATGTATCCATGAGAATCCATCGTGAACTTCGTAAGTATTCTGGACAGAGGTGCGCGGCCCTGTGATGGCTCCTCCGATTGGCGAGTATCCAGAGAGATTGAAAAACGGCGGTCCCTGACCGATGGCAGAAGCAGAGTCGTAGTCAAAGCCCAGACTACGCGGTGGGGTGCGGTTCAGCCGCTCATCAAACAGGAATTGATAGCGAAAGAAAGAAGCCTCAATGGAATTGACCTTCGACTTGGAAAGCAGGTACGTGTTGGAAGCAACGACGGAGTGAGCGATGTAATCATCACGCGTTGGGAATCCCGGAATGTCAGAACCGCGGACAGATACCGGGTTGATGTTGTAGCCGGTGTAATACGAATACCGCCCGAAGTATTGACTTTTGTCAGACTGGTGGAAGTCGAGCCGCATGCCGGTTTGATCGTCATCGTTCGTTCCGACAACAGTCGCGGTGTAGACGGAGGGAGTTACATTGCCAGACGGATAAAGGTTGGCAACGTTAACAGCCACGGGGTCAAAAGCCGCCTGCGGTATCTGATTGTTGGGGAATGGCACTCCTCCCGCAGCAAAGTTGATGAGCGGATGGCCGATCCCCGAGAAATCTCCATGCTTTTCCGCATCGGTCGGGACGGTGGCAGACGTGGTAAGTCCCTGCCGGTTGCGGAAACCCTCGTAGTAGGAGAAGAAGAATAACTTGTCGGTCCGGATCGGTCCGCCCGCCGTCGCTCCAAACTGGTTCTGCTTCAGAGGCTCCACTTCGGGTGAGAAGTAGTTTCTAGTATCCAAAGCGTCGTTTCTGAAGAATTCATACAGCGTGCCGTGGAACTGGTTTCCACCGGCTCTGGTAACGACGCTGGTGGTTGATCCCGTGTTCGCGCCATATTCCGGAGGAGCAGTGTTGGTCAGGATTCGAAATTCCGCAATCGCATCGATCGGTATCTTGAGAGCGAATCCTCCGTCCATGCGGTTCACATTCTGAACGCCGTCTAACAGGAAGTTGTTACCTTCAGGGCGTTGACCATTCACCGCATAGGACTGGCCGGATCGCAGAGAACCGCCCTGAGTGGCCAGACCAGCAGGCAGCGGCGCCACTCCGGTCTGCAGCAGGCCGAGTTGCGCGAAATTGCGCCCGTTGAGAGGCAAGTCGAGCACTTCCCTGCTCTCCACCACTTTCCCGAGGGTGTTGGTGGATGTATCAATGGACGCTGTCGTCGCCGTGACCTCGATCGACTCCTTGACTGAAGCCAGGCTCAGCGGGACATCGATCCGCTTCGTCTGGCTGACAGTGATATCAACCTGAGATTGCAGGAAGTGTCCGAATCCCGGCGCATCCACCGACAAGGAATAGTGGCCCACAGGCAATTGAACAATGCGATACAAGCCGTCGCCATCAGTGGTCTGGTTTCGAGTGGCGTTGGTCTCGATGTTTTTGAGCTGCACGTTGGCATTCGCAACCGGAGAGCCGCTTTTGTCCGTAATCCGCCCCTCAAGCGAGCCGGTTGCGTCCTGCGCATGTGCAGTGCAGATTCCGGATGCTAGAAGGATGATCTGAAAGAAGTAAGCGAGAAGTCGGAGAGAGCAAAGAGACACGTGTCTCCGGGAGCAAAGGGCAGCTTGCATTATTCAGCCTCAAAGTTCGGGAAAGAATCGACTGCGAGCGCACACCTTCACGATGACGAGACATGCTGCCGCTAACCGTAAAGCAAACAGTAGCGACCAATGAAGCCCGCGTCTTCCCTCGATAGTTTGAAGGCCGCATCAACCAATTGGATTACGACAACGTTCAGATTCCTTCACTGGAGTATGTCTCCGAATTGAGGAAACACGAAAGCAAGTTCTGAACGGCAAGCGCTCGACGCACAACCGAATCTCATCCCTCCGATGGAGGCAAGGACTCAGGGTGTATGTCCAAGATGTCTTAGGCAGCGCTCTTTCTCCCGTCAGATCAGACATTCAAGCCGTATCAGAAGCGAGTGCTCGAGGTGTGTTTATGGATCGCCGAGGCTTTTTGTCATCGAATGCGGCATTGTGCGTGGGGATCGCGCTCAGCAAATCGCTGCCCGGCCTTGCTCAGCCCAAACCTGCCGACGGATGGAGAACTTTCGAAGTTGTCACAAACGTCGAACTGAAGAATCACAAAGGAGTCAGTCGGATTTGGCTTCCGACGACGCTGATGCGCGACACGCCCTATCAACAAACACGTTCCAACCGTTTCGTTGCCGAGGGAGGAACTGTCAAGCTGATCCAGAACAAACAAAATGCGCTCGGCATTGTGTCGGCCACATTTGCTCCAAGTGTCAGGCCCAAGCTCACTCTGACCAGCCGTGTTTCGCTGAGAAACTACAGTGTGGATCTGTCAAGTAGCCGAGCGGCGCATCATGCTGCTGCCGGCGAGGAGCTGAGCTACTTCGTTCAGCCCACGCGCTACGTTCCGACAGACGGCATCGTGAAAGCTACCGCGCTCAAAGCCACTGCGGGCGCGACAACAGATACGGAGAAAGCTCGAGCCATTTATGAGTGGGTGGTGAAGAACACGTTTCGGGACCCGAAGGTCCGCGGATGCGGACGAGGCGACATCCGCTTCATGCTGGAGTCGGGAGATATGGGCGGCAAATGTGCGGACTTGAACGCTCTCTATGTAGGTCTTGCCCGCTCGGTGGGCTTGCCGGCTCGCCATGTCTATGGACTGCGGATTGCGAAGTCAGAACTTGGCTACAAGAGCCTCGGTGTTGCCACAGATAAAGCGACCAAGGGCCAGCACTGTCGAGTGGAGGTCTACCTGCGCGAGCATGGGTGGGTGCCGGTCGACCCTGCAGATGTGCGAAAAGTCGTTCTGGAAGAACCTCCCGGGAATCGTCTGCTCAGCGACGAACTTGTTTCGCGAGCGCATGATCGTTTGTTCGGTTCATGGGAGATGAACTGGATGGCCTATAACTATGCGCATGATGTTGAGTTACCCGGCTCATCGTCGAAGCCACTGGTCTATTTCATGTACCCGCAGGCGGAAACATCGGAGAGGCGTGTCGATCCATTTGACCCGGATAATTTCGCGTACGAAATCACCGTCAAGGAAGTTGTTTAGCAAACGCATTAGTCCGATCGGTACCACAACCTCGGCGACTACACCCGGTTCTGCGGCAAATAACGCTTTCAGTCGAACTGCGTGGTGGAGGCTCTCTCCAAGGGCCCGCTTGCGAGTGTGGCATCGCTCGAAACCTCGAGATACTTCAGAATCGGTACCGTAATCGCGGTGGTGATCAGCGCCATGACTACCAGCATGGTGAATAAAGTCGGCGAGAAGACGTGGGCGTTGTAGGCGATATTCAGCACGATCAATTCGACAAGCCCTCGCGTATTCAGCAATGCGCCAAGGGCAAGGGATGATCTCCAGTCCTGCCCCGTAAAGCGGGCTCCAAGGATTGCACCACCCATCTTGCCAACAACCGCCAGCAAGAGAACGAAGCCAGTCCACAGCCATGTCGAAACATCGCTCAGAAGGTCCAGCCGCGTTCGCAGACCTGTAATCGCAAAGAACAGTGGCAGCAGGACAAGCGACAGAATAGTCTCGAGGCGAGTACGAAGTACCTGCTGCCACTGGGGCACACGGGGGAAACACAGGCCCGCCAGGAAAGCGCCGAACAGAGGGTGAACTCCAATGGCATCTGTAACAGCCGCAGAAGCCAGCGCGACTGCGAGCATCAGCCCCAGCAACTCGTGTGACAATGCGTCCCGCGATCGTCGCGCAGCAAGCCAACGTCCAAGCGGCCTGATGATGAAAAACATGACGGCGACATAGGCTGCAAGCCACAGCAAACGGAGATACAGACCGGGGCCATTGCCGTTCACAGCGATAAACGTCATCGCCACGGCCAGCAGCATCCAAGCGGCGACGTCATCCAATGCGGCGCAAAGCAGTGCCGTTGCGCCAAGCGGGCTGGTCTGAAGATTGCGTTCCTCGAGAATCCTGGCGAGCACCGGAAATGCAGTGATGCTCATGGAAACGCCAAAAAAGAGGGCGAATGGAATCTTGCCGATGCCATTCGGCGAGAAACGATTATGAAACAACGGTGCCGATGCGATGGCCAAACTGAAGGGCAGCAGGATACTCGCGAGGCTGGCGAACAGCGCGGTTGTCCTCTGTCGCCGCAGATGCTCAAGATCCAGTTCAGTTCCTACGACAAACAGAAAGAGGATCAGTCCGACGGTACTCAGAGATTCCAATGCACCAAATGAGGTCTGGGGAAAGAGACCGCTGAAGAAATGCGGCGCAATCCTGCCAAATACCGAGGGCCCGATGAGAATGCCACCGAAGATCTCGCCGATGACGCGAGCCTGACCAAGCATGTGCGCGGCACGGCCGCAGGCCATGCTCACGAGCAACACAACAGACATCTGAAAGATAAGAAGGCTCAAGGAATGCTCGGCAAAACTGGCAGTTGTCTCAGAACAACGTGTGGCGAATGAAAGGGGGCCCGTCGATTAGCGAACTGCCGGCGATGGAACCAGACCGCGTCCTGCCATCTGTTTGTTGAAATGGGCACGGTGCGGCGGATTCGATCCATTCGCAGTCTCGATTCCGCGCGTTCCGAAGTACGCCGCAAGATTTCGCGAAACCTCCTCCGCTTGTTCAACCGGAATGAAGTGTCCCGAATCCATCTCAAGCAGTTGCGAATTCACAATCAGATTTGAGGCTCGCTCCGCAAATGATCCCGGCAGGATATCTCTTGAGCCATGGATGACAAGCGTTGGACAATCCAGCTTTCTGAGGATAGAAGGAAACTCCTGAAACACGGTTTCGGGCCTACCCCAGCGCACGAGCTTCATTAGCTTCCAGGGACCTGTGGTGCCTGAAAACGTCTCGTAGAAGCTGGACCTCTGCGATGCGTTTTTCGAATGCGGTATGGCGCGCCTCATCGCGATCCGCCAGAAAATCGTATGCACCAGAGGCGCCAGACATTCGCCAAGAAACGGTTTGCGCAGCATTTCGAGAAGGAAGAATGGCTCCAGGTCAGGAAACAGGGCGGGCGAAAGAAGAGCCATGCAGCCAACACGCTTGCGGAACAAATTGGCATACTGAACCGCCACCGCACAACCCCCATCGTGTCCTACCACGTGCCAACGTTGCACTTGATGACGTTCACGAACCTGCTCGATTTGCTCTGCAACTTTGGCGAAATAGGACTGGCTGTAAGGCAAGAATGGAGTTCCACCCATTCCGGGCAGATCGATAACGAAGCAGCGGAAGTGCCGGGAAAGGTCGCGCACAACGCCGTCCCAGAGCCGCCCGTTTGTGGGCATGCCATGAATGAGCAGGACGGCCTCGCCCTTTCCGCGCACGTTACACCGCATACATTTGCTCCGCTGTGGGCGCCGAAACCTGACGCGATGCATTCGCCTGTCCCGGAGCAAAAAGACGTCCGACTCGGAAGGCAAGCCAAGTGACGAACCGAATCGCATCCATAATCGACGAGATCGCCAGGGTCCGAATCAGCGAGTGGCCAGGCCGCACACGCGTATAGACCAGGTTCATCAGCCAGGCAGGGACCGTGTAGATGCGCGCCGTACCAAAGAGGCTCAGGCGATCACGCAGTGCTGGCTGGTAGAACAGCTTCTCGATGAGACTGTTGAAATACAAACCGACGGAAGAGACACGCAGGCTGTAGATTGCGCGTGCGGCCGCAGAAATTGTCCCGCGATGGCGATACCGGCGAATCAGCTCGGTGGCTTCTGCGGCATGCCGAAGCGCGGCGGTTACGCCATTGCCGGTAATCGGATCTGATTGAGAGGCGGCCTCGCCGATGATTACCCAGTTCGTTCCGCATACGCCTTTGTAGGTGCGGCAAAGGAAGGTGGTCGTGGAGACTTCAGGCGCAGCGCCTTGGCCTACGATTTCCCTGAGCCGCGAGAAGGTTCGGCACTGATGAACGAAGATGTCCTGGGTTCGCATCCCGTCCGCGCGTTGTGCTTTCACACTCGAACCAGGAGCGATATAACCAACGCTGCTCACACCCGGCCGAATCGGGATTTCCCAGATCCATTCCATATATTCGCCTGGGCGGCCAGCCATATAGAGTGTGGTTCCCTCGACCCATTCTTCTGTCGGTATATGCGACCAGATCGCAACCTTTCTTGGTCCATACGCAACCGACTCAAGGTCGAAACGTTTTCCCAGCAGACTCGCATCGGAACCGGACGCATCGATGAACCATGAGGCGCGGACAAAAGTGCCTTGCGCAGTGCGCAGGCCGAGAACACGCCGCGTCCGCGAGTTGTGCTCATCGAGAACGCACAAGTCGGCCACCCGCTCGTTTAGAGTAGTGACGCCGAGCCGGTCAGCCGTCTTGCGCAGACAAGAATCGGTACGGTCCCGGTCGAGATGAAGGGTGCGAACTTCCACGTTCCACGGAGACTCAGAGAGCCACTCGCCAGGCAGGAACTCCTTCTCTTCGCAGTCGGGGAGTGTGACCGTTATATGACGTTTCCAAGTGGCGGCTTCGCTGGAGACCAGTTCCTGCATTGACAGCCCGAGGCTTGCGAATAGATCGGGAGCCGACCAGTCAAGAGATTCACCAACCACGTTTCGAATTTCCTTCCGCTGCTCAATGCAGATGACACGGAATCCATTTCGAGCAAGGTGGATGGCTGCTGCGATGCCCGAAAGACCGCCTCCGATCACGACAGCATCGGTTTGGACGATACATTTTTCCTGCAGCGGGTCGGGCATGAAGACTCGTTCGATAGTGAAATGAACTGCGGACGGAGAAGATATTTGCACCGAGTCCCAGGATCGGGACGCAAATGTATCCGCAACTTTAACGAATGCAATAGGAAAGCGGCATCGATCAAAAGGTGGAGATAGATTCTGGCGGAACTAAGCTACCTCTTCCAGATCGCGAAGATCGCGATCGTGGGTCTCGTACCCAAGAGCGGAAAGCAGCACAATAGCCAGCAGACAAGGGATCGCTACAGCGCCCGCTGCCACGCCGAGCGCCGGAACCAGCGCCAGTGTACCGAGACCCTGTGCCAGCAGGCCGCCACCCTTGCTGAAACCTGCGACCCACCCGGTGGCACGACCCCTCACCCTAAGTGGATAGCTTTCCGCGGAGTACGGCAGAAGCACTGAGATGATTCCGCTGGTGCCGACCATCAACAGCACCACGGGAAGTACGGGGCTGGAAAGGAACGGCGCATTTTTCAGATCCCGCAAGAGAATCGCAATCAGCCCGAGGGTGGTCACTCCGACCGTCAGCACCAGCGTCCTCTTCGTGCTCCAGATGCTGTAAAGCCAAGACACCAACACTACCGTAGGCGCTGCTATCAATGACGAGCGCGCGATGAGTTCGCTGGCGGCGCCGACACTGCGACCTTCGCGCATCAGACTTCCCGGCAGCCAGAGCAGCACCCCAAAATTCACGAATCCTACGCACAAAGCGGTAAGCGTCAGCGCAAAGGTCAGTCCCAGCAATTTGCGGCTTCTTACTGCGGGGATCGTAGCATCGGGCCGATATGAAGAGGCTCTGGCGGGCAGTTGTTCCATCGAGATACCGAAGCGCGCCAGGGTTTCGCGTGCCTCCTGCATACGCCCCATGCTTTGCAGAAACCTCGCCGACTCCTGCAACAGCGGGCTGACGGCGATGAGAATCAGGGCCAGCGGCAAATTGATGAGCCACATAATCCGCCAGCCGAAAAAGGGCTGCAGCCAGGCCGACAAGGCACTGGTCGCGAAATAGCCGCCAATCGCTCCGATGCCGCCAACCAGCACCAGGCACCAGCCGCGGTGCCGAGTAGGCATGATCTCCGCTAGCAGCGCGTATGCAACGGGAAGCATGCCGCCGGCGCCCACTCCCATCAGGAAGCACATGAAAATATTCCATGCAAACGATGGCATCGATCCGCAGATCGAGGTCCCCATAAAGACCACAGACGCCAGCAGAATGGTCGCCCTTCGGCCGTATAAATCTGCGAGGACACCCCAGATAAAAGAGCCCACCGTGGTCCCGAGTAACGCGACGAAAGGCAACACAGCCACAGCGGAGGCGCGGAGGCCATACTCGAACCCCATCCCGGGAACCACAAAGCCCAGCGTCGCGGGCTTCATGACGTCGATGATTAACGCCGTAGCCAGGATGATGATCTGCACCCAGTGCGCGCGCGTCAGTGGCGCGTCTTCGGGCGGCGCGATCTCGTCGATCTGAACGTCATGCGTCCTGCGCGGAGGTAGTAAGCCGTAGGCGGTTGCGCAGGTCCCTCCGATGATCAGCCCCATGCCGACGAGCATGCCTGTGTCCATCGGCATACCGGCAAGCTTGTAGTGAACAGCGCGGCCCATTAGGAACATCGGAACGTGTAGCAGGACGCCAGCGGTGACCGCGACGCAACCAGCCCAGAAGGCGAACGCATGTCGTGCATCTGCAAACAGTGAAGCCTTCTGAGGCAACTCTCTCTCCTGGCCTGATCTTCTAGGTGATTCCCGCGCGATCGGTAGATTACCTGGTCGAGAGCTATTTCGGAGTCAATCCTGTGCCCCAGATTCCAGCGCTGCTGGCACGTAGTCCTTGATCCGGCTCATGAGCCAATCGAGTGATCCGCAGATCAGCAGCGTTCCGGCAGAAACAACAAGCACCGTGCGCGATATCGGCACAATCGCCACTGTACTGACCAGTTCGAGAGCGATCAGGCAAAGCAGAAGATTCACGATGGATCGTCGACTCATATAGGAACAGACAAGAGCCCCGAGGGGAGCCCCTACCGCGACGATGGGAACTGCGGCAAGCCAGTAGCCCATCACGGTCGGCGAGAAATCTCTAAGCCAGAAGAGGTGAAGGAGGAAGCCCGGAATCGTCGCCATCGTCATGAGGATCACGCTGGTCGGAGTCGCGATTTTCTCGTTGATGCGGAAGAGCAGCACCATCACCATAAACGTGACGGAGTTTGCGCCCGATCCGACAAGCGCACTTACGATTCCGCCCAGAAACCCTGCAGCAATCAGGATCACGCGTTCCTGATTGCCGAACCGGGGGAGCTGTAGATTTCGATTTTCTCCGCCCTCTCGATTCAGGAGCAGGAGCGCAATGCCAATGCTGGTAACGAGTACTGTGAATGACGTCCGCACAATAACCGGCGATATAAACGGAGCGATCCATCTCGCACCGAGGACGACGCCGGCGATAGCCGGAATACCGGCAAAGATAACCGCTCTGCGTTCGATCGGGATCTTGAGGAAGAGAATACTTAAGGTCGCTGTGCCCATTCCGACACTCTGAATTGCGAGCGAGAAGTTACGAGCGTCGTAAGGGGAGATATGCAGCAATTTGGTGAAAACAGGAAACGCAACTGCTCCACCTCCTCCGCTGGTCCCGCCCCCGATCAAAGAGCCGAAGACCATCGTCAACCCAATTCTCCAGTCGACGATCAGATGATGGATGGCACTCGTTCCGCCAAGGAGAAGCCAAGCCGCCCACGTAAACAGGGCCAGCACCAAATTAATCCGGAAAGACCGCAATCCCCACCACGGCGCGCCTGTTGGTGCACTGGCTGTCACGGGGATGATCGCAGGAAGCAATTTGTATGTTTTCCTCGTGCCCTGGGGATGTTGAAGAAGCAGGAGAACTGCTTGCTGCATCATCCCGGACGAAGAATGAGTCTGACATCCACCAAACGATGGAGGACCAATCGAGGAAGAGCTTACCCCTGCGCTTCAGGTCGACCAGCCAAGGCCTCCGCTTTCTTCCGTTCTTGCCAATAGATGGCCCAGTCGAACGAAAGATAATGAAAAATCGGACAAGGTCCCCGAGCCAGCAGGCGCTGACCGCGAATCGGTACTCATAAGTCGGCGAGTGTTTAGCGGTTCGGCCGGAGATCGGCCGCCGGAGAAAACTGTCGCGATGCCGTCGCAGGGTACTTTATTCGATCTAGAAATCACTCCCGATGAAGGCTTTAACGAAATTCGAACTGAACTATTCGCAGCGTAGAGCGGTCATGGGATCAATACGTGTGGCGCGGCGGGCCGGGATGATGCAGGCAAGCGCAGCGACGACAATGAGAACGAGCGATACTGTCAGGATCATGAACGGATCGCGCGTTCCAGTCTCGATCCATCGCCCGATCAGCCGATTGAGACCGAGACTTAGAGCGAGTCCCACAGCGATTCCAATTCCGACGCTAGTTCCGGCGGAGAAGCCGACGAGGCGCAGCACGTCGCGGCGGCGCGCTCCGAGAGCGACGCGTACGCCGAGCTCGCTCGTCCGTTGCAGGACGGTGTAAGAGACGACGCTATAGAGGCCAACTGCAGCGAGAGAGAGCCCCAGAAAGGCAAATGCTCCGAAGAGGATCGAAATGAGTCGTCCGCGTTCAAATTCCGGTTCATGCTGGATCCAGCCCTGAAGGTCGCGGATCTCTCCTCCCACCTGCTGGTCAGGATCAATAGTTGCGATCTGCTGTCGAATACTGTGGAGCTGCGCAAGGGGCTCGCCCTGGGTGCGAACCAGGACCTGCGTGAAGGGAGGCATCACCAGCGTGTAAGGCGCGTACATCGCCGGCGCGACTGGCTTGTCTAGCCCGTCATCCACCGAATCGTTCACGACACCGATGATCTGCAGCCACCCTGTAATTCCCTTTGCGGCTAACAGCATGGGAGGAAGTGTTGCGAACCGGGGCACGCGCAGCGAACGCCCCACGGCATCTTCGCCCGCAAGGTAGTGGCGCACGAATGCCTGATTCACGAGGACCAGAGTAGCTCCACGCGCGATCTCGGCCTGATCCCAGACGCGTCCGGTGCGGAACGGAATCCGCAATGTGGAGAAGTATTCGGGGCTGACGAACTCAACGTGCGCCTCCTGGGTTTGAGCGGCGGGCTTACCCAGGATTTCAACGGGAAGCGTAAACCCGCTGTTGGGCGGAGTGGCATTTGTGGAGATTCCGGCAGAAAGGACACCGGGGGTTGCCGCGATCTTGTCCCTGAGTTGGGCGATGAATTGGGCGCGATCTGTCCATGTCGTATGAGCGGTTTCCCCAATGGGAATGATCACGGACATCGTATTCTGCGGCTCATAGCCCAGCGGAATGTTGTTCATTCGAACAAAGCTCTGAATTGCCGCGCCGGCTGCCGTCATCAACAGGAGAGTGAGAGCGATCTGACCCGCGATAAGAGCGGTGTGTATGCGCCTTCCCTTAACGCTTCCAGTGAGGCGGCGAGTACCCGCAGCCATCACCTGGCTGATCTCAGGTCGCGACGATTGCAGCGCGGGAAAGAGTCCGAACACAATCCCGCTGAGGAGCGCGAGGCCCACGCTGAAAAATAGAACAGGCAGGTTGATGTGGAAGTCGGCTTCGTAGGGATACGAGTGATCCGGAAGCCTGGGAACAATGAACCGGATCGACTGATAAGCGACCAGAACTCCCAACCCAGCTCCAATACCAGACAACAGAAGCGCCTCGGTGAGAAGTTGGCGCACGATCCGAATATGGCTCGCGCCAACGGCGGAGCGGATAGCAAACTCATGTTGTCGGGCCGCGCTGCGCGCAAGGAGGAGAATTGAGACATTGCCGCACCCAATCGCGAGCAGCAACGCGACCGCCCCAAAAAGCAGGTACATTGTCTTCTTCAGATCGCGGGTGTAGGTATCCGCCATCCCGCGCACGCTGATTTTGAATTGCTTCGGAAAGACGTTCGGCGTTTGTTTATCGAACTGCTGAAAAAGAGGAGTGAATTCAGCAGCGGCAGAATCGAAACTGACGCCCGGCTTCAACTTGATCTCGGGACCGTACCGATGCGTCTGGTCTGATTCCATTTTTAGCGGGACGTAAACGTCTCCGTCTCTCCAGGTAAAGCGCACCGGCATCACGCCCAGGATCACGTAGGTCTTGTGGTTGAGTTGGATAGTTTTTCCAACAATCGTGGGGTCGCCCCGGTAATGCCTCTGCCAGAACTTGTAGCTCAAAACCGCGACAGGCTGGGGATCTTGCCCATCCGGAGCATCGGCCGGCATGATGTACCGCCCAAGAAGAGGTGTCAGTCCTAGAAACTGAAAGTGGGATCCCGACATCTCGTCAACGATCACGTCGTCTGGAACGTCGCTGCCCGTCACTGTCCGGGTCGTATAGTTGGAGACGACCACATCTTCCACAGCATGGGCCTGACGCAATTGCCGAATCTGCTGGCCAGTGAGGTCCCAGGTTCCTTCATGCCCGGCATTGTCCGTAATCCAGACGTCGCTGATCCGTTCGATCCCGGCATACGGCCAGGGGTGAAGCACAGCGTCATAAAGAATGCTGTAAACCGCGACCGTGGCGCCAATGCCAAGCGTAAGCGAAAGGACGGCAGTGACGGAGAAGGCAGGGTTGCGGATGATTTGCCGGAATGCGAAGCGGATATCCTGGAGCAAAACTCGCATGAGCGCCTCCGGTTGAATGGGAAAGAGGGGGCCGCCGAATATTACAGAGTGAGCATTTCGACTGCCAAGTCTTTTTTCAGCCCACGTCGCGCTGGAGAACGCTCGTATCCAGGGCATGAATCTTGGGTTATGACGTCAGAGACGGCGAGGCAAAGTCCGAATTCCACCGAAGAGCATTAGGAATTTCCTCAAGTTAACTGTACGTGGCCGCTCACCCTTGTTCGCAAATGAACATGCCTCCAGTGAAGACTGGAAATTCAGGTTGACGGGAAGGTCATCGCCAAGTCACTCGTCGAGCCCGAATTTGTATCCGGAAGTCGGCTTGTGGCATGCTTTCCGAGGACCTGAGCGCCCAGCGAATAGGACATCACAGCCAATTCCTCTGATCCTATTCACGTGGCTGGGTCGGATTGCAGTTTGGTGGAGCCCAAAAAGACTCAGATATCGGCAGGACAGCGCTCCTAGTACATCCCCATATCGTTACGTGGAAACAGGCGTGCTCCGTGACGGCTGTCACATACGGGTAGTCGAAAGCCGCCGGCGAAGACTACTCCTTGGTGAACGAGATCACACGACACGGCAAGGCGCTCATGGAGTGTCAGGTCGCGCGTCTGACCCCGGATAATCGCCCGCTCTCCGAAGTCAGTGTTCATGCTGTCCTGCTGAGCTGCGAAACTCGATCCAAAATCGCGCAGCTATCTGGTATGTTTCTTACTTAGAAATAGAATCGTGCGCGTCCAAGTTTCTGTGATGCTCGACGTTTCTGTGATGCTCGACGTTGCTGGCACAACAAAGGTTGAGCCTTCAAGTTTGTCTGAACCCTTGGGAAAACTCCGTATTGTGCACGTCGCACTTTCGAAGAATTTGTTGTTGCAATTTCGAACCTCCGAGGTTACCATTCGACGCATTCGCCGAAAGGCAACTACGGAGGTAACTAACGATGGCACCTAAAAAAGCACCTCGAAAGGCGAAAGAGTTCCTCCAGGGAGATTTGGCTAGCCGCCATACCGACACATTATTTCACCAAGGACTTGGGCTCCAGATGCTGGTGCGCCAGAACTACGATCCACATCCATCAACCGGAACATGCACGGCGAAGAGAATCTGTACGGCGAGCATTCTTTGCCTAATTACAGAAGGTGCCGGCAGAACGGGTTGCACTCCCACGGGAATCTTTCGTTCGGACTGTGCAATTCTGGCGCAGTAACCTTCGAATTTATCCGTGCATTCCTTGCGGCCGCCGCTAACTCTAGCTGGATGCCTTCCGGTTCTCATTCGGCATCGATTGCTATCACCGGCTTCCATCGTCAACGGCCAGATCGTTGTCGAAGACACGAGCTCGAGAAACTGCAATCGGCGAGTTTCCCGGCTGCGCGGTGCCCACTATTTTTTAAAACAATCGACGGGCGTAGCGCATCATGCAACGATGAAGCGTGAAGCAGAGATCTACTTGAGCCTCAGTCAGATCCCCGAGATCGCTCCTCATCTCACCAGGTTCTTTTGCTACGACTCCGAAGAGAATGTGCTCGTTCTCGAATATCTTCGTGACGTGAAGGACCTGTCTCGCCACTTGGCGGAAAGTGGACGAGTCTCGAATACAATCAGCCGTTCCATGGGCGATGTGCTTGGTCTGTTGCATCGGATCGATCTCAGTCAACTCATGGGAGATGTAGCCATGCCCTCCGAACCCCCTTGGATTCTCTCAATCCACCGCCCATCGCTTCAATCCCTCCGCGATGTGAGTCCGGCGAACCTTGACCTCATTCGCATGGTCCAGGCGACTCCCACGATTTCGGAAAAAGCTCGACGAATTGAGAGTCGCATGGCGGCCAGGTGCGATGGTTCACATGGATATCCGATGGAACAATTGGCTCATTCGAGACCCGAGATCGCCGCGAAAAGCTTCACTGATCAAGTTGCTCGATTGGGAGACGGCTTGCGTCGGAGATCCCCGATGGGATATTGGTTGCGGGATCTCTGACCACCTATTGTGGTGGGCTCTGCAGATTCCCGAAAACGGGGGAGAGGCCTCGTCGCGCTATGCGGACAAAGACATAACTCCCGTTTTGCATCGGATCCTTCGGAGTTTCTGGCGCCAATACTGCATAGCGACCAACCTTAAATCTGCGCATCGCGCATCGTTCCTCTCAACTGCATTGGAGTATGCCGGCGCCCGCTTGATTCAGACCGCGTATGAGCGTCTCCAGCGATCGCAGGATCTC
>Ga0070683_100001426_pt1 | contig 18347 bp, 17 predicted proteins | sample KBSC713LmetaG_FD_64662 | JGI IMG/M metagenome (GOLD analysis project Ga0070683, IMG submission 64662) | Corn rhizosphere microbial communities from Kellogg Biological Station, Michigan, USA - KBS C7.1-3L metaG | ecosystem: Host-associated > Plants > Roots > Rhizosphere ... | reverse complement strand
CTGTCGACCAGCGACGAGGCGGACTTCGAGGACGCGGCCCGCGTGGGCAATCGCGTCTACGTCATCGAGTCGCACGGCCGCAGCAAGAACGGAAAGCTCGACCGCGCGCGGTATCGATTCTTCGGGATGGACGTCGGCGGCACCGCCCCCGGTGTCACACTGACCGTCCCCGGCTACACGACCAAGCTGCTCGATCAGATGCTGGTCGCGGCCAACTGGGCCACGCCCAGCACGTCGGTGATCGCGACGCTCACCGCGAAGTCGAGCCTCGGCACGACGACCGACGCCAGCCTGGCGCCGCTCGCCGGGGGCACCAACATCGAAGGGCTCGCCTGGGCGCCGACCGCTGCGCGGCCGGACCAGCTTCTGATCGGCTTTCGCAGCCCGGCGCAGGGCAGCAGCGCGATCGTCGTGTCGCTGCTGAACGCGTCCGATGTGCTGTCGGGCGCGACGGCGCAGTTCGGCGAGGCGGCGCTGCTGGATCTCGGCGGCCTCGGCATCCGCGCGATGGCCTGGTCGCCGCTGCACGCGGCGGTCTTGCTGATCGCCGGCCCCCGCGACGACAGCGCCGGCCCCTTCCGGCTGTTCAAGTGGTCGGGCGCGCCGGCGGACGCGCCCGTCGCCGTCCAGGACATCACCGGCGTGCCGTCCAGCTCGGCGCCCGAGGCGATCATCACGTACCCGAACACGCGCGACATCCAGATCCTGTTCGACCAGGGCGACCACGACGTCGGCGGCGATCCGTGCAAGGACGCGTCCGATTCGAGCAAGTCCTTCGGCGATACGATCGTCCACGTGCCCTAGGGTGCGCGCGATCGTGTTACCGTCGGTGAGGGTGCGTGTGGGAATGACGAGCGATCGGCAGGCGCGGCCGGCCCTCTTGCTGGCGACGGCGTTCGCCGCGGTCCTCGTCGGGTGCGGCCCGCCGCCGCCGTACGTTCGCTACGACGGCGGCCACTACGGACGGGCGCCGAAGCCCGTCGACGACATGGACGTTCTGCGCGCCGGTCCGCCGTCGACGCGCTACCACGACCTGGGAACGGTCATCGTGACCTGTCCCAGCCAGACGACGATGATGCCGGGCCCCTTCGGCATGGCGTCGGGCGTGCAGGACGGCGGCTGCAACTACTCGTGGGCGGTGCGGCAGGCGTGTGCGCGCGCGGCGTCGGCCGGTGCCGACGGGATTCACTCGATCGAGACGGCCACGAACAGCGCCGGCGCCGTGGTGAGCCTGCGGGCGAGCGTGTTCGTGCGCCTGCCCAAGCTGGTCACGCAGGCCCCGCCACCGCCGAAGCCGCCCGAGAAGAAGCCGGCGCCGACATCGAAAGAGCGGCTGCAGGAGCTGGAAGAGCTGAAGGCCGACGAGCTGATCACGCCCGAGGAATACGCGAAGAAGCGCTCCGAGATCCTCGACGAGATCTGACGCGGTTCAGGGCGCGAAGGCCGCGCGCACGCCGATCAGGATCCACTCGTGAAACGACGTCTTCGCGAGGTCCTGGTCCATCGTGCTCTTGCTGTTCGCGGTGGTGGTCGTCGTGGAGATGCTCTCGAATTGCCCGATCGACACGCTCACGAACGGCGCGATCACGACCTTCGGCGCGACCTTGAAGTCCGCGCCCGTCTGGATGTTGGCGAACTCCCAGCCTGACCAGCCGAAATCGGTGTTGCTGGCGCCGATCGCCGACTGCTGGATCGAGAAGGTTCCCCACTCGTACCCGACGCCAAACCCCAGCCACGGCGACAGCATGGCGATCTGTGGCAGGTGAAAGCGGCCCATCAGACCGAGGCGAACGTCCGACGCCGAGCAGTCGACGTTCGCGTTGCGGCACAGCGCCTGACGGTCGTCGTTCACCACGCCGAACCCGTACGCGAAGGTGCCGCCCAGATACAGCAGGTGGTTGAAGCGGTAGCCCGCGTCCAGCCAGAGGGGAACCTGCCCGCCGACATAGTCGCCCAGCGGATTGTCGGTCCCGTTCGGCGGCGCGCCGAGATGGCCGGCCGAGAAGGCGTACCCGATGCGCAGTCCCAGCTCGACGCCGGACTCCGGTTGTGCGGCGGCCCGGGCGGGCGTCGCCACCAGCAGCGCCCCGGCCAGCGCCGCGGCCGTCACGATCGCACGTGTCATGCGATCAGTCTGCGCCCGAACGCCGAGCGCTGTCTACGAACCGGTCAGTCGCAGGTGGTCCGGCAACGATCGCCGTCGGTCTTGCAGTCCTTGATCATCGTCGCCGTCGAGCAGCTGTTGCCACGCTGGTACGCGCCAGCGCACACGTTGTAGCAGCCGACGTTTCCGGCGGGGTAGTTCGGGCAGCCGCACGCCTTGTAGCCCGGGTCGGACTGGATCGCGGCGACGCACCTGTTCGCCTCGTTCGTCGCGGCCTCGACGCACTGGTTGCGAACGTCGTCGCACGCCTGCCGGCACGCGGGCCCGTCCTTGCCGGCGCCGGAGGGCGCCGACGCGGCGGGGCGTTGCTCTTGCAGCGCCGCGAGCATCGGGCCCGGCGGCTTGGGCGGCTCGTCCTTCGTCGTCGCGCGCGCCTGGCTCGGCGGGCCGCTGCAGTATCCGCCGGCTTCGCACTCCTGCGGGTCGGGGCAGTCCGTGTCCTTCCCGCAGCGTCGCCGCTCGGGCGCGACCACGCAGCGGCTGCTGATGCACGCGCGCCCGTTGCGGCACTCCCTGTCACCGGTGCAGCCGGCCGGCGCGGCCTCGCTGAGCGTGTCGTCCTTGTGCCCGTCCTTGCGTCCTTCGATCTTCGCCGCCTGCTCGGGCTTCTCCTTGGCGAGCGGGGGCAGCAGTCGGCCGCCGCACTTCGTGAACCCTTCGGTGATCACCGGGCGGCGCGCGTCCCACGCCGGGTGATGCGGCGACGGGTAGGTCGACATCGCCAGCAGCACGGCCTGGAGACGCGACGGCGTCATGTCCGCCTTCGCCATCGCGCAGCCGGCCCACGCGTCCGCGCGCAGCTCGCTGTCCCAGGTGTCCTTCATCCACGTCGCCTTCACGCCGGTCGCGTCCAGATGGTGGCCGAGATCGTGCGCGAAGATGCCGAACATCGCGATCGGCCCGAAGTTCGAGCGCACCGAGCTCGCGAAGCTGGGGCTGTACGAGATCTTCGAGACGCCGGCGCCGTCGGTCACGGTCGCCGTGTTGGGCGTGGTCGCGTTCGCGAACAGCAGCACCTTGCCGCACCCCTTCGAACACAGCAGCGACGTGATCTTGGTGAGGTCCGCTTTCGCGCCCGCGCTGGGCGGCATGTCCGCCATCGGATCGTAGGGCGTCACGGGACCCAGCGCGCACAGCACCTGCGCCTGCGCGCGCGACGACAACAGCATCGCCGCGATCGACAGCAGCGAGAGGCTCAAAATCTTCTTCATGACCAACCTCCGGGACAAAGGCATTTCACCGCACGCGGCGCCCGCGACCTAGTGTGAGTAGTCACTCCCGGGCGATTGCATTCGAAAAATTGTGCGGCGTGATCCCGCCCCCAAACGTGCGTCCGTCAGCTCAGCCGGGACATCAGCGTTCGCATGTAGGGCGACACCTGAAAGGCTTCGTCCAGGTCGCCGACCTGGTACGCGCACCAGTGCCAGATCGTGTGGCGATGGAGCGGGACGTTCTGTCCCAGCAGCGCGAGCAGCCTCGGCAATCTGGGATCCTCGTCGACGGAATTGGGGAGCTGCTCGAACGACTGGAGGATCGTCTCCATCAGCGTGAAGCGTTCGTCGTCGGTCAGCGCGCCGCTCTCGTATGCAGCCAGGAACTCGTCGATGCGGGCTTCGTCGGCGACCTCCCACTCCCAGTCCTGCATGCCGGGGCGGTTCTCGAGGCCGAATCTCTTCGCGAGTGAATCGATCGCCTCCCGGGTCGGATAGCGCGGCTGGGGCTCGGGCACCGGCGGCAACGGATCGCCGGCGAGACGAAGCATCAGCATGTCGCCGAAAGCGCCGGGATTCGTGCCGACGCGCTCGAAGCCAAGCTTCTCCAGCACGCGGACCGACGCGGCATTGACCGCGTCGACGCTGGCGACGATCCCGTCGGGGAAACATCGGCGCCACTGCCCCTCGAAGATGCAGAGGCGCGCCATCTCCGTTGCCAGGCCGCGGCCGGTGAAGGGCTCGCGCAGCGCGTACAACAGCTCCGGCGTCGCGTGGACCTCGGGCAGGATCAGGTAGCCGCAGAAACCGACCAGCTCGCCGGTCCCGCGCTCGTGCGCCAGCCACAGGCCGACGCCGAGGCGGTCGAACAGCGCCTCGCTCGCGCGGATGTGCCCGGCGCTCCACGCGGGCGGGAAGATCTTGCCGTCCATCATGTAGCGGCGGATGTGCGGGTCCTGGACCAGCGACGAGAACGCTTCGAGATCGGACGATTCGATCGGCCGGTATGTCAGGCGCTCGGAACGCACGCGGACGCGTATGCTAGCAAGCCGACGATCATGAAACGCTATGTGGCGCTGCTGCGCGGGATCAACGTCGGCGGGAACAACCTGATCAAGATGACCGCGCTGAAGGCCTGCTTCGAGAAGCAGGGCCTGCTGAACGTGGTCACGTACATCCAGAGCGGGAACGTCGTGTTCGGTTCGCCGGACGCCGCGCCGGACAGCCTGTGCGGGCGGATCGAACGCGCGCTGGCCGCGAGCTTCCGCTACGACGCGAATGTGGTCCTGCGATCGCAGAAGGAGATGCAGCAGGTCGTCGGGCGCGCGCCGAAGGGGTTCGGGACGCAACCCGAGAAGTACCGCTACGACGTGATCTTCCTGAAGCACCCCCTGAAGGCGCCGGTCGCCATCAAGAGCGTGCCCACCGCGCCGGGCGTGGACGAGGCGCACGCGGGGACGGGCGTGCTGTATTTCTCGCGATTGATCGAAAAAGCCTCGAAGAGCCGGCTCGGCAAGATCGTGTCGTCGCCCATCTACAAGAGCGTGACGATTCGCAACTGGAACACGACCACCAAGCTCGCGCAGCTGCTGGACGCCCCGTGAGGGTGCTCGTCACCGGCGCGACCGGGCAGTTCGGGCGCGCGCTGGCGCAGGCGGCGCGCGCGCCCGGGGTCGTGCTGAGGCTGCAGGGGCGCGGCGCGGCGGCACCCGATTGGGCGGTGCCGTTCGAATGGGCGTCAGCGGACTTCACCGACGGCCGCGGCGTCACCGAGGCGGTCACGGGCGTCGACGCGATCGTGCACGCGGCGTCGGACCCGGCGCGGGCCGCCGAGGTGGACGTCGAAGGGACGCGGCGCCTGGCCGCTGCGGCCGCCGTGCATTCGGTTGCGCACCTGCTCTACATCTCGGTCGTCGGCGTCGACCGCATCCCGCATCCGTACTACCGGCACAAGCTCGCGGCCGAAGAGATCGTCGCGGGCGGCCGCGTGCCGTGGTCGATCCTGCGGCTGACGCAGTTTCATTCGTTCGTCGCGCACATCATCAAGCGGGGGGCGCGCGCGCCGTTCGCGATCCTGCTGCCGACGCGCTTCCGTTTTCAGAACGTCGACCTCGCGGATGCGGCGGCGCGGACGCTGCGGGCGCTCGCGGAGGGGCCGGGCGGGCGGCTGCCGGATTACGGCGGGCCCGAGGTGCTGACGCTGGCGGAGGCGGCGGCGACCTGGCGGCGCGTGCGGCGCGTGCGCAAGCCGATCGTCAACTTGCCGATGTTCGGCGCGCGGGCGGCGGCGTTTCGCGCTGGCTTCAACACCGCGCCGGACGGCGAGCGCGGCGCGGTCACGTTCGCCGATTGGCTGGTCCAACGCTACACTCGCGCGCCATGACCCAGCCGAAGCCTGCCGCCTGCGGCGTCTGCGAATCGCTGGCCGCTCCGAACCTGCACGAGGACGATCTCTGGTGCGTGCGCCACGCCGAGCCGGCGGGCGTGCCCGGGTGGATGTTGCTGATCAGCAAGCGGCACGTCGGCGGGCCGGCGCACTTCGACGATCGCGAGGCGGCCGCCTTCGGCCCGGCGCTGCGCCACTTCGAGCGCGTGCTGGAGCAGGTCACGGGCGCGCTGCGCATTTACACCGCCGCGATGGGCGAGAGCCACCCGCACTTCCACGCCCACATGGTCCCGCGTTACGCGACGATGCCGCGCGACGCGAAGGCGTGGAGCGTCTTCGATCTGCAGCGCGCGGTGGGCGCCGGCGAGGTGCCGGTGGATCGCGCCGAGGTCGCGCGCATCTCCGAGGCGTACCGCCGGGCGCTGGCCGCCGCGCCCCGGCCCTGGTGACGGCCGCGCGTGCGCGCATTCGGGTCCGGCTTCCTGTTGTCGCTGTCGCTGTGCCTGGATCTCGGGCTGGTGAACGTCGCGATCGTGCGGACCGCGCTGAACCGCGGCGGCCGGGCGGGGTTTCTCGTCGGCGTGGGATCGTGCCTGGGCGATCTCGCGTACTTCGTCGCCGCGTTGCTCGGCGTCGGGGCGCTGATGCGGTGGGCGCCGGCTCGGTGGGCGATCTGGATCGGTGGAACGCTGGTCCTGCTGGTCCTCGCGGTGAAGATGATCCGCGAGGTGCTGCGGCCGCGGCAGCTCGCGCTCGCCGAGGATGACGGCGGCCCGCGCAAGGGCGCGCTGCAGCTCCTCGGCTGGGGCCTGGCGCTCGCGCTCGCGTCGCCGACGGCGATCCTCTGGTTCGCCGCCGTCGGCGGCAGCGTGATCGCGGCGTCCGGCGGGGCGCGCGCGCACCTGATCCCGTTCGCGGGCGGCTTCTTCTCGGCGGGCGTCGTGTGGTCCGCCGTGGTCGCGGCGGCGGCGGCGCTTCTCCAGCGCGTCGGCGGGCAAAAGGTGGCGCGCGCGCTCGCGCTGGTGTCCGCCTTGCTGTTCCTCTACTTCGCGGGCGTCGTGTTCGTCCGCGGCTGGCTCGACGTGCGCGCCACGTAGCTCACCCCGACCCTCTCCCGCAAGCGGGAGAGGGAGAAAGATCCTATCCGGTCCCCTCGCCCCGCGAAGCGGGGAGAGGGTTAGGGAGAGGGGTCTCGCGTTCAGTTCGGCGGCAACGCCACCATCAATACGGTCAGGCACATCTCGTTGCGGGTGCCCCAGCCGGGGAGGACCGGCTCGGTGTCGGCGCTGGTGTTGTACTCGCACGTCACTTGCACCAGCGACGACGCCGACATCTTCACGGGCGTCTTGTAGAAGTAGAACTCCTGCCAGTGGAAGTCCCAGTTCTCGAGGTGCGACGCGCACGCGAGGCTGCCCGGCGCGCCGATCATCATCTTCTGGCGGACGCCGCGCCCGTGCATGTGCGGCATGACGCCGACCAGGTCGACGGTCGTGTTGCCCGAGAGCCCGATGTCGCGGCCGCCACGCATCCACGTATACGTGACGTTGGCCTGCCCCGCCGCGAGCGTGTCCGGCGTCGCGTTGCCCAGCGTGTCCAGCAGGCCGTCGGGCAGCGAGAACGCGATCGCCCGGTTGACGCTGCTCGCGAAGCGCAGGTGGACGGCGGTGCTGTCGGTCTTGCCGGCGGACGCCGGGTCCGCGAGGTTGTAGTGGATCTGGACCACCACCTTGTCCGTCGTCTTGATCGGCGCGCCCATCCCGGTCGGGTACTCGACGATCCCCTGGCCGGGCGCCCAGGTCACGGGCACGCCGTCCACGTTCACGTTGTCCCCGGCCCCGCCGAAGCAGGGCCAGCCGAGACGATCGGGCGACGCGTCGTCGAGCGCCTGCATGATCGCGCCGTTCGTTCGTCCGTCGTCTCCGGTCGCCGCGGGATCGACCACGAACCCGATGACGTGGTGAACGATCGACGCGTCGCCGGGCGTCACCGCGTAGCCGGTGAGGAATGAATCCGCGGCGATCGGCGCGTCGAGCGCGAAGCAGCGGTACTCGTCGAACTCGGCCTCCACACCACCTTGGGCGACGGGCGCGAACAGCGGCGTCGTCAGGTCGACCGCGCCCGCCAGCGTCGGCTGCGGCGGCAGCGTCAGCGTGACGGCGGTCCCCTCCGGTGCGCCCTGGTCGACCCACGCGGCGATGATCGCCTTCTGGTTGTCGCTCAGCGTGGTGTCGTCGACGAACGACTGGCAGCTGCCGTCGTGGACCATGAAGTAGGGCGGCATCGTCCCTTCGCTGGTTCGCTGCTTCTCGAGCGGGGCGTTTGCCTTCGCGTCGTCGTACGCGTCGAGACGGAACGGCGCGATGCCGCCTTCCTGATGACAGCGGACGCACTTGTCGTTGTAGATCGGCGCCACGTCCTGCCAGAACGTGACGTCGCCGATCGTCGGGCTGGACGACCCTCCGCCGCCGCACGCGATCACGTTCACGGCTAGCAACAGCACCATCGCAATCAGATCCCTGCGCATCATCACGACGACCTCCTTTGTAGCCGATGAGACCGGGCGGCGCCGCGGTCAGTTGCCTTCGGACCGCGACGTTTCATGCGTGTTACTGTCGTCACGTGGGCACCAAGCTGCACGAAGGGGCGGCCGCCACGTGGGCGCCGATCGTCGGCCGGTTCCGTCTGCGCGTCGTCGACGGCGGCGCGGGCGCCGCGACCGCCTGGGAGTCGTCCGGCGACATGTGCTCGATCGGGTCGGCCGAGGGAAACGATCTGCAGATCGCCGACGAGACGGTTTCTGGATTCCATTGTGAGATCCGGGTCGCGGCGGATCGCGTGCACATCGTCGATCTCGGCAGCACGAACGGAACGGTGGTCGACGGCGTTCACGTGAAGGAGGCGTTTCTCCGCAGCGGCAGCCTGATCCGGCTGGGCGCCACGAAGGTGCGGTTCGAGCTGGCCGACGGCAACAACCGCCTGCTGGTGTCCGATCGCACGGCGTTCGGCGAGCTGCACGGGACGTCCGTGCCCGCGCGCGCGTCGTTCGCATTGATGGAAAAGGCGGCGGCGAGCGACGCCACCGTGCTGCTCGAGGGCGAGACCGGCACCGGCAAGGGCCAGGCCGCCGAGGCGATCCACCGCGCCAGCGCCCGCGCGACGAAGCCGTTCGTCGTCGTCGACTGCGGCGCGATCCCGGCGAACCTGCTGGAGAGCGAGCTGTTCGGTCACGAGAAGGGCGCGTTCACCGGCGCCCAGACCAAGCGCGCCGGCGCGTTCGAGGAGACGGCGGGCGGCACCATCTTCCTCGACGAGATCGGCGAGCTGCCGCTGGACCTGCAGCCCAAGCTGCTGCGCGCGATCGAGAACCGCCACGTGCGCGCGCTGGGCACCAGCGTCTACCGCCCGGTCGACGTGCGCATCATCGCGGCCACCAACCGCGACCTGCGCGCCGAGGTGAACCAGAACCGGTTCCGCGCCGATCTGTTCTTCCGGCTGTCGGTGGTGCGCATCGTGATGCCGCCGCTGCGCCAGCGCCCGGAGGACCTGGAGATGCTGGTCCGGAAGCTGCTGCGGGGCCTCGGCGCCAGCGCCGCGATCATGGCGCGCTTCTGCGAGCCGGAGTTCGTCGCGGGCCTGTCGCGGTCGGCCTGGCCGGGGAACGTCCGCGAGCTGCGCAACTACCTCGAGCGCTGCCTGGTGTTCGAGGAGCCGATGCCGCTGGGCGAGGAGGCAGGGGCGATCGCGGTGCCGCCGTCGCTGGCCGCGTCAGCGACGGGCGCGGCGAGCGCCGTCGATCCGGCCGTCGAATATGCCGAGGCGCGCCGTCAGGCCCTGGAGGCCTTCGAGCGCGCCTACGTTCGCGAGCTTCTGAACGCGCACGGCGGCCGGGTCTCGGCCGCCGCGCGTGCTGCAGGTATCGGGCGCGTCTACCTTTACCGTCTGATCCGGCGCCACGGGGTGGCCGTGGCGCGGGGGGACGGCGAGGGCGACGACGCTTCGTAGCAACGTGACTAGAACGCCGCCGTCGCGACCTGGGCGCTGTTCACGTCGATGGCCGGGTTCAGCAGGTTGTAGACGCCGCAGTTGAACCCGAGGAACGACGAGCCCGCGTCGGCCGCCGCGACCGTCCAGGTGGTGATGACGGGCAGCGACTCCGTCGAGAGCACCGAGCCGTTCGGCGCGATCGTGCGCTTCGTGAAGCTGCTCAGGTTCAGGTTCGCGCCCTGGGTCTGGCAGAAGACGCGCACGTCGTCGCAGTTGTCCATCGAGATCTCGCTGCCGGGAATGTTCATCGACACCTCGACGGCGGGCACGGTCGTCCCGGTCGTCAGGCACTGCAGCGACATGATGCCGGGCTGCGACGCGAAGCCCGACCAGCGAAGGCGCACGCGACCGTTCGCCTGCTCCGGGCTCATGTTCATCGTGCCGTAGATCCAGTCGCGGTAGGCGTACACGTCGACCAGCTCGGCCTGCTTGTTGGCAGCGATGCAGTCGTCGCCGCTGCTGCTGTCGATGTTGCTGGTGATGCCGACCAGCTGCGCGCGCCCGTCGAGGATCTCGACGAAGCCCGAGCCGCTGTCGCCGTGGCACAGGCTGCCGGCCGGCGGGCTGATGCAGATGAAGCCGTCGGGCCCCGTGCAGGTCGGCAGCTGCGGCGTGCGGACGATCGACACGTACCCGGCCGGCGCGTTGCTGTGGTTGTTGGTCGCGATGGTGCCGGTGCGGCCCGGGTTCGCGTAGAAGCGCGGCAGGGCGGCGGTCTGGATGTTCTTGTTGACCGTGAACGGCGTCGCGAGGCGGATCAGCATGATGTCGTTCTCGGGCTGGCCGAAGCCGCTGTCCGCGACGTAGCCGGGGTGCTGGAACATGCCCCGCTGCGCGCCGGCCTCGTCGAAGCGGCGCGAGTCGGTGACCTGCTGGCCCGTCGTCGGGTCGGTGCGCGTGTAGCTGACGGTGCCCGCGTAGGGACCCTTGCAGTGCGCCGCGGTCAGCACCCACTGCGGGTGGATCAGCGTCCCCCGGCAGTTCAGGCCGCCCGTACCGCTGATGTAAACCGACCAGGGGTGGTTGCGCTCGTAGTCGGTGCCGGCCGGGGGCGGCGCGGGCGTGAGCGGCGCGCTGGGCACCGTCGTCAGCACGACGGTGGTGGTCGGCGTCTTGGTGACGGTCGTCGTCGTGCGCGAGGTGGTGACGGCCGTCGTGTCGACGTCGATCGCCGTCGCACGCGTGAGCGCGCCCGTCGCCGACGACACGTCGGCGTCTTCCGGCTCGCCCTGGGTTCCGCAACCCGTGAGCTGCGATCCCGCGAGCGCACCAAACAGCAGCATCGACGTGAGCGACTTGAACGATGGCGTCTTCATTTCCGTGTCTCCCTTTTGTTGGTTGGCGTTGCCTTGCGGATGGCGGATAGAGCAACGCGCGGACCAACCCGAAAACCGCGGCGTTTCGCGGTGTTTCGGGGCGCCTTGTATACGGGCGGTATACCGGCGCGGGCGGGCGCCGGGTGGCTGTAAACGGGCAGGCGACAGTCGCGGCCGGTCGCGCAGTGCCGCACCCGCGACCTATAGTCGCGGCATGAGCAAGGTGCTGGTCACCGGCGGTTCTGGATTCGTCGGCAGTCATTGCATCGTGCAGCTGCTGGCCGCCGGCCACGAGGTCCGCACGACCGTGCGCAGCCTGGGGCGTGAGGCCGATGTTCGCGCGACGCTGAAGGCGGGTGGGGTGGATGCCGGCGCGCGGCTGACGTGCGCCGCCGCCGACCTGACCGCCGACGCCGGGTGGGCGCAGGCTGTCACCGGCTGCGACTTCGTGCTGCACGTGGCGTCTCCGTTTCCCGCGCGCGCCCCGCGCCACGAGGACGAGCTGATCACGCCCGCGCGCGAGGGCACGTTGCGCGTGCTGCGCGCCGCGCGCGACGCGGGCGTCAGGCGGGTCGTTCTGACGTCGTCGTTCGCGGCCATCGGCTATGGCCACCCGCCGCGCCCGACGCCGTTCGACGAGACGGCGTGGACCGACACGACGGCGCCGGTGTCGGCGTACGTGAAGTCGAAGACGCTGGCGGAACGGGCGGCCTGGGACTTCGTGTCGGCGGAGGGCGGCGGAATGGAGCTGACGGCCGTCAACCCGGTCGCCATCCTCGGGCCGGTGCTCGGGCGGGACTACGCGAGCTCGATCTTGCTCGTCCGCCGCATGCTGGACGGCGAGGTGCCCGCGCTGCCGCGCGTGCTGTTCGGGATCGTCGACGTGCGCGACGTGGCCGACCTGCACCTGCGCGCGATGGTGACGCCCGCCGCCGCGGGCCAGCGCTTCCTCGCTGTCGCCGGCGACTTCATGTCGGTCTCGGAGATCGCGACGGTCCTGAAGACGCGCCTCGGACCGATCGGGCAGCGGGTGTCGACGCGGCAGGCGCCGGACTGGGTGATCCGACTGGCAGCGCTGTTCGTGGCCGAGGCCCGCACCGCGGTGCCGGAGCTCGGCAAGACGAAGAACGCGACCAGCGACAAGGCCCGGCGGGTGCTCGGGTGGGCGCCGCGCACCCGCGAGGACGCGATCGTCGCGACCGGGGAGAGCCTCGCGCGCCTCGGCCTGCTGAAGCCGGCGCGCTGAGCTCGACGGCGCGCACGGTCGCGTCGTTCGGGGAAAGTTCTTCGGGGCGCGCTCGTAAGGTCGGGGCGGGCACGCGCGCGATCGGGCGCCGCCTTCGGTGACGAATGTGACGTTTCGTCGTCAGGCGGCGAATTGAGGGAGCGTTCGGGACCAGCCGTCGTGGCCGTCCCTAACTTCCTTCTGTTCAATGACCGAGCTGACTGACCGCGAGTTCGCGCATGAGCTGAAGACGTTGCGCGAGAAACTGTCCGCGATGGCGGAGCGCGCCGCCGAGCAGATCGCGCTGGCGATGGAGGCGCTCACCGCGCAGGACGACGAGCTGGCCCGCCAGGTGATCGAATCCGATCAGATGATCGACAACGCCGAAAACGAGATCGATCGCCTCGCGATGCACATCCTGATGACGCGCCAGCCGGTCGCGTCCGATCTGCGGTTCGTGACGATGGCGCTGAAGTTCGTCGTCGACGTCGAGCGCATCGGCGATCTCGCGGCCGGGATCGCCAAGCGGGCGCTCGAGCTGAACCGCCTGACGAGCCTCGAGTGGCGCGGCGATCTCACCCGGCTCGCGACCCTGGTGCAGCGGAACCTGCACCTCGTGATCGAAAGCTTCGTGAGCGGCAACATCGACGAGGCCTACGCGGTCATCAAGTCGGATGAGGAGATCGACCGGCTGAATCACAGCCTGCACGCGCTGCTGATCGCGCACGTCGCCGCCGACGCGGCGACGGTCACCCGCGTGCTCCCGCTGACCTCGGTCAGCCGCTATCTCGAGCGAATCGGCGACCACGTCAAGAACCTGGCCGAGGAGGTCATCTTCATGGTGTCGGCCGCCGAGGTCCGGCACCTCAAACCCACTCACGCGAACTGACTCTGCACACTGCGCTCCAGGAGATCGAACATGATCAAGACATCGCGAATTGGCCTTGGGCTGGCCCTGCTGGGCATGGCCTGGCTGGGCGCTGCGTCCGCGGCGGGGGGCGTCACCCTCAACGGCAGCGGCTCGACGCTCTCGAAGCCGTTTCAGGAAGTGGCGATCGACGCGTTCAAGAAGGTGCACAGGGACGTGACGGTCAACTACGGCGGCGGCGGCAGCGGCAAGGGCCGCCAGGACCTCGCCGACATGGTCGTCGACTTCGCCGGCTCCGACTCGCCGTTCAAGGAGAGCGAGCTCGCCAGGGCCAAGGGCGGTCCGATCCTTTACTTCCCGATCCTGCTGTCGCCGATCGCGGTCACGTACAACGTCGGCGTGGACAAGCTGCAGCTGTCGGCGCCCACGCTCGCGAAGATCTTCCAGCGCGAGATCAAGAAGTGGAACGATCCAGCGATCGCCGCCGACAACCCGGGCACGAAGCTGCCGGACACCGACATCGTCGTGGCCCACCGCGCCGACGGCTCGGGTACGACCCAGAACTTCACCGAGTATCTGACGATGGCGGCCAAGAAGGACTGGAAGCTGAAGAGCGGCTCCACCGTCGAGTGGCCCAGCGACACGCAGGCGGGGCAGGGCAACGCCGGCGTCGCCCAGATCGTGAAGTCGACCAAGGGCGCGATCGCCTACGTCGATCTGTCGGACGCGAAGGCGTCCGGCCTCAAGTTCGCCACCATCAAGAACCGGTCGGGCCACTTCGTCGAGCCCACCTCGGCCGCCGCGTCCGCCGCGGGGCAGGGGATCGAAGTGAAGGACAACCTCATCTTCAGCGCGCTGGATGCGAAGGGCGACAAGGCCTATCCGATCACCGCGCAGACCTGGGTGATCGTGTACGCGAAGCAGATCGATCGCGCGAAGGGTGACGCGCTGAAGGCCTATCTGACCTTCCTGCTGAAGGACGGCCAGGCCTTGCTGGACGAGATCGACTACGCGCCGCTTCCCAGGAGCTTGCAAGACAAGGCGGTGAAGCAGATCGACAAGATCAGGGTCGCCGCCCACGCCAGCCTGCCATGATCGACCTCGCGGGAAAGCGCGCCTACGGCGATCGCGCCTTCCGCGGTACGTCCGCGGTCGCGGCGGCGCTGGTCCTGCTGCTCCTGGGCCTCATCGCCGTCACGATGACCCGGCGCGCGCTGCCGGTCTTCCTGCAGATGGGGGGGCGGTTCTTCACGACGACCCGCTGGGCGCCGCCCGACGATCTGTACGGCGCGCTCCCCTTCATCTGGGGAACGGCGTTCACCGCCGCCATCGCCATCGTCATCGCCGTGCCGATCAGCCTGGGCGTCGCGCTGTTCATGACGCAGGTGGCGCCGCCCTGGCTGGCGCGGCCTCTGGTCTACCTCGTGGACCTGCTGGCGGGCGTGCCCTCGGTGGTCTTCGGGTTGTGGGGCGTCCTGGTGCTATCGCAGCACTTCAACCTGGGGCGGTCGTTCCTCACCGCCGGGATCATCCTGGCGATCATGATCATCCCGATCATCACGTCACTGGCGCGCGAGGTCATCGACACGACGCCCGTCGGTGACAAGGAGGGCGCGCTCGCCATGGGGGCGACCCGCTGGGAGATGATCTCCGCGACCGTCCTGCCGCACAGCAAGGGCGGCCTGGTCGGCGCCGTGATGCTGGGGCTCGGGCGCGCGATGGGCGAGACGATCGCCGCCGCGCTGGTCATTGGCTCGGCGCTCGGGCAGATCACCCTCGACGTCTTCGCCCCGGGCAACTCGATGCCCGCCGTCATCGCCAACGAATGGGGCGAGGCGCAGGACCTGCACAAGTCGGCGCTGATCGCGCTCGCCGTGACGCTGTTCGTGATCACGATCGCCGTGAATCTGCTCGCGACCGGGATCGTGCAGCGGTCCGTGAAACGGGGGCAAGGGTCGTGAGCGCCGGCGATCTCTCGGCCGGGATCATCACCCCGTCCGATCTCAGCGCGAGGCGCAGCTGGCGCTCCACCAAGAGCGCGCTCATGACCGCGGCGATGATCGCGGCGGTGCTGATCGTCGCGCTGCCGCTGGTCGCGGTGGTGTCGGCGGTGTTCTCGCGCGGGCTGCGGGTCGTGCTCGCGGGCTTTCCCGACTTCTTCATCAAGGAGATCCCCGTCATCGGGCGGCGGCCCGGACCGGGGATGGGGCCGGCGATCCTGGGCACGTTGCTGGCGACCGGCGCCGCCACGCTGATCGCCGTGCCGCTGGGGGTGCTGGGCGCCGTCTACCTGCACGAGTACGGCGGCGGCCGGCGCTTCGCCCGCCTGGTCCGCTTCATGGCCAACGTGATGACGGGCGTGCCGTCGATCGTCATGGGGTTGTTCGTCTACGTCACCTGGACGCTGCGGTTCGGCTATTCAGCCTTCGGCGCCGCGCTGGCGCTGGCGTGCCTCATGCTGCCCGTCGTCATCGGGGCGGGCGAGCAGATGCTGCGGCTGGTACCGAATCACCTGCGGGAGGCGTCCTACGCGGTCGGCGCCTCGAAGAGCCGCACGATCCTGACCGTGGTGTTGCCCGCCGCGATGCCGGGCATCGTGTCGGGGTCGCTGCTGGCCGTCGCGCGCGCGGCCGGCGAGACCGCGCCGCTGCTGTTCGCGATCGGCGCCGCCACCGCCTACAACCCCAACCTGTTCCAGGAGGCGAACACGGCGCTGTCGATCCAGATCTTCGCCAACGCGACGTCGTCGTTCGTGGCGGCGCAGGACCGCGCCTGGGGCGCCGCCCTGACGCTGGTCGTGCTGACGTTCTTCATCACGTTCATCGCGCGCGTCGTCACCGCGCGCTTCGCGCGCGGGAGGTAGCAAGCCATGGTTCGCGACACTGCCAACGAGGGCCCGGCGAGACACCCGGAGGTGCGGCTTCCGCCACCGCCGCCGGCCCACTTCGAAAGCTGGCAATCGGGCACCCGGCCCGACACCACGGTGGTCTTCGAGCTGCGGGACCTGGAGGTCTACTACGGCGCCTTCCGCGCGGTGCGCGACGTGACGATGAACATCTACAACAACGAGATCACGGCGTTCATCGGCCCGTCGGGCTGCGGAAAGACGACCGTCCTGCGCTGCTTCAACCGCATGCACGACGTGACGCCGGGCGCGCGCGTGGCCGGGCACCTGCGCTACCGCACCGCCGACCTCTACGATCCGACCGTGTCGGCGACCGAGGTCCGCCGCCGCATCGGCATGGTGTTCCAGAAGCCGAATCCGTTTCCGAAGAGCGTCTACGACAATGTCGCGTTCGGACCCCGATCGAACGGCGTCCACGACAGACACGATCTGGACGCGGTGGTCGAGAAGTCGCTGCGCAGCGCGGCTCTGTGGGACGAGGTCAAGGACCGGCTCCGCGCGTCCGCGCTCGGCCTTTCCGGCGGGCAGCAGCAGCGGCTGTGCATCGCCCGCACGATCGCGGTCGATCCCGAGGTCGTGCTGATGGACGAGCCCTGCAGCGCTCTGGATCCGGTGGCCACCGCCCGGATCGAGGAGCTGATGCGCGAGCTCAGGAGTCGCTTCACGATCATCATCGTCACGCACAACATGCAGCAGGCCGCCCGCGTCAGCGATCGGACGGCGTTCTTCACGACCGAGGTCGACGCGAACTTCGGCCTGCGGACGGGGACGCTGGTCGAGTACGACTACACGTCCAAGCTCTTCTCCAACCCGCGCGACGAGCGATCTGAACGGTACATCACCGGACGCTTCGGTTGAGGGTGCCCGGCGGTCGGGGTAGGTAGCGATTGTTGTTCTGCACGTCGGACTTCGGCAGTGTACTGTTCGTCTTGCGACATGGGTTCCACCGTCGGGGATCCGCCTGAAGGGCGGCTCGCAGCCAGCGAGGCCGAGTACCGGCGGCTGGCCAACGCTCTGCCGCAGATCATCTGGACCTGCAACGCGCAGGGCCAGCTCGAGTGGGTGAACGACCGCTGGACCGACCTGACCGGGCTCACCCGGGAGCAGTCGATGGACAAAGGAGCGCTCGTCGCCGTGCACCCGGACGACGTCGCCCACATCCACGAGCGGTTCGGGCGGGCGCTCGCGACGTCCAGCCCATGCGAGCTGGAGTACCGGATCCGCACCCGGGACGGCGCGTACCGCTATCACGTCTGTCGGGTCGTGCCCGTGAAGAACGAGGTCGGCGCCGTCGAGCGCTGGGTGGCGGCGGCCTTCGACATGGACGATCGGCGGCGGGCCGAGGACGCGCTTCGTGAGTCGGAGCGGCGGTTCGAGACCGTCTTTCGCGTCAACCCGCAGCCCGCCGCGATCACGCGCCTGGCGGACGGCCGGTTCCTGAACGTGAACGACGCGTTCCTGAGGATGGCGGGCTACACCCGCGAGGAGATCGTCGGCAAGACCACCATCGAGCTCGGCTTCATGTCGCCCGAGCGGCGCGCGACGGTGCTGGGGCCGCTCCGGAGCGCCGAGACGACGCGCTTCGAGGTCACGCTGCCGACGAAAGAGGGGAGGCCGCTCACCATGGAGGTCGTCACCGCGCGCATCGACTTCGGCGGCGAGCCTTGCCTGATCAACGTCGCCATCGACGTGACCGAGAGCCGCGAGACGGTGGCCGCGGTGCGGACCAGCGAGGCGCAGGCCCACGCGCGCGCCGACGAGCTGGCCGCGCTCATGGATGCGGTGCCGGCGGTCGTGTGGATCGCCCAGGATCGGGATTGCCGCGAGGTGCGCGGCAATCAAACCGGGCGCGAGCTGCTGCGGGGGCACGATGGGCGGAACCTCTCGAAGACCGCCGACCCGAGCGGGAACCGGCACTTCCACGTGTTCGTGAACCAGAAGGAGGTGACGCCGCAGGAGCTGCCGCTGCAGCGGGCGGCGCGCGGCATCGAGGTCCGGAACTACGAGGAGGAGATCCGTTTCGAGGACGGGCAGATCGTCAACCTGTACGGCAGCGCCATCCCGCTGCGCGATCTGGCCGGTGCACCGCGGGGAGCGATCGGCGCCTTCGTCGACGTCACGCGGTTGAAGCAGGCCGAGGCGGCGATGCGCGACGCGGATCGCCGGAAGGACGAGTTCCTGGCGCTGCTGTCGCACGAGCTGCGCAACCCGCTCGCGCCGATCCTGAC
>Ga0070683_100001424_pt1 | contig 18350 bp, 11 predicted proteins | sample KBSC713LmetaG_FD_64662 | JGI IMG/M metagenome (GOLD analysis project Ga0070683, IMG submission 64662) | Corn rhizosphere microbial communities from Kellogg Biological Station, Michigan, USA - KBS C7.1-3L metaG | ecosystem: Host-associated > Plants > Roots > Rhizosphere ... | reverse complement strand
AAGGCGCTGGAGTCGGACGATCGCCTCTGCTTCCTGGTGGCGCAGCGCGATCCCAGCGCCGACGACCCGACGCCGCAGCAGTTCTATCGGGCGGGGACGATCGGGATGATCATGCGGATGCGGAAGCTGTCGGAGGGCGGCCTCAAGGTCCTGGTCCAGGGGCTTTGCCGGGCGCGCATCCAGCGCTTCGTCGCCGACAGCCCCTGCTACCGCGTGCGCATGGAGCGCACCGAGGATCGGTTGCTCGGGCGCTCGCTGAACGTGGAGGCGCTGCTGCGATCGGTGCGCCAGAACATCGACAAGCTGTCGGGCCTGGGCAAGACGATCCAGCCCGAGCTGTCGATGGTCGTCCAGAGCGTCGACGATCCGGGCCGCATGGCGGACCTGGTCGCGTCCAACCTGACGCTGAAGGTGCCGGAGGCGCAGGAGCTGCTGGAGCTGGACGAGCCGGTGCAGCGCCTGACCCGCATCAACCAGACGCTGGAAAAAGAGATCGGCATCCTCGAGGTGCAGTCGCAGATCCAGAACCGCGCGCGCGAGGAGATGTCGAAGACGCAGCGCGACTACTACCTGCGCGAGCAGCTGCGCCAGATCAAGAACGAGCTGGGGGACGGCGACGTCCACGGCGAGGAGATGGAAGAGCTGCGCGCCAAGATCGGGCGCGCCGGGCTGCCCGACGAGGCGCGCGTCGAGGCGGAGAAGCAAGTGCGGCGCCTCGATCAGATGCACGCGGAGAGCGCCGAGGCGGGCGTGCTGCGTACGTACATCGAGTGGCTGAGCGAGCTGCCGTGGAACACGTCCAGTGAGGACATGCTGGACATCGACGCCGCGCGCCGGATCCTCGACGACGACCACTACGATCTCGAGCACATCAAGGATCGCATCCTCGACTACCTGGCGGTGCGCAAGCTGCGAGGCGGCGCGCACGGGCCGATCCTTTGCTTCCTCGGGCCACCCGGCGTGGGCAAGACGTCGCTGGGGCGATCGATCGCGCGCGCGATGGGCCGCAAGTTCGCGCGGCTGGCGCTGGGCGGCGTGCGCGACGAGGCGGAGATTCGCGGCCACCGCCGCACGTACGTGGGCGCGCTCCCGGGGCGCATCATCCAGGCGCTGAAGCAGGCGGGCACCAACAACCCGGTGCTGCTGCTCGACGAGGTCGACAAGCTGGGCGCCGACGTGCGCGGCGATCCGTCGGCGGCGCTGCTGGAGGTGCTGGATCCCGAGCAGAACCACACCTTCCGCGATCACTACCTGGGCGTCGCGTTCGATCTGTCGAAGGTCCTGTTCATCGCGACCGCGAACCTGCCCGAGACGATCCCGGCGCCGCTGCGCGACCGCATGGAGACCCTCCGTTTGAGCGGTTACAGCGAGGAAGAGAAGCTGGTGATCGCCGAGCGGTACATCGTTCCCAAGCAGATCGGCGAGGCGGGCCTGACCGCCAACGAGATCGTCGTCGGGCGCGACGTCCTGCGGCGGGTCGTGGGCGAGTACACGCGTGAGTCGGGGCTGCGCGAGCTGGAGCGGCTGATCGCGACGCTGGCGCGCAAGGTGGCGCGGCGCGTGGTCGAGCAGGCGGCGCACGCGGCGACGGCCGCGGCGGCGATGGACGGCGGCGGCAAGGCGCGCGGGCCCGTGATAGGCGCCGACGAGGTGCCGACGTTCCTCGGCCCGCCCCGCTACCTGGACGACGAGCTGCACACGGCGGCGGAGATCGGGACGGTCAACGGCCTGGCGTGGACCCCGTACGGCGGCGAGGTGCTGCACGTCGAGGCGCAGACGATGGCGGGGAAGGGATCGCTGATCCTGACCGGCCAGCTGGGCGACGTGATGAAGGAATCGGCGCAGACGGCGCTGTCGTTCGCGCGCGCGTACGCGCTGACGCTGGGGCTGTCCAGCGAGTTCTACGCAGGGCGCGAGATCCACATCCACGTTCCGGCGGGCGGCATCCCGAAGGACGGGCCCTCGGCGGGCACCACGATGGCGTGTGCGCTGGTGTCGCTGATCGCCGGCATTCCGGTGCGCCACGACATCGCGATGACCGGCGAGCTCACGCTGCGCGGCAAGGTGTTGCCGATCGGTGGGTTGAAGGAGAAGCTGCTCGCGGCGGCGCGCGCCGGTATCACGACGGCGATCATCCCGGCCGCGAACGCGCCCGAGCTGTCGGAGATCCCGCCGCACGTGACCGCGAAGCTGACCGTGAAGCCGGTTCGCACGATGGACGAGGTCCTGGACATCGCGCTCGTCGGGTCGCTGGCCGCGATGAAGAAGGTCGTGGCCGCGAAGGCGACCGAAGAGACGCCGCCCCCGCGCCGCAAGACCGGCGCCCGCCCCGGCATCGCCTAGCGCGTCAGCGGCGGAGGCCCCTCACCCTGACCCTCTCCCCGCTTCGCGGGGCGAGGGCAAACGGCTGCGGCGGTTCGGCGCTCGCCGGCGCGTCGTCGGATCTTTCTCCCGCTCCCCGCGGGAGCGGGGAGCGGGCAAACGGCTGCGGTGGTTCGGCGCTCGCCGGCGTGTCGTCGGATCTTTCTCCCGCTCCCCGCGGGAGCGGGGAGCGGGGCAAACGGCTGCGGTGGTTCGGCGCTCGCCGGCGTGTCGTCGGATCTTTCTCCCTCTCCCCGCGGGAGCGGGGAGGGTCGGGGTGAGGGGCCGCGTCGGTGCAGCCATCCGCGCCAACAAGGTGACGATCGATCGCATGCGAATTTTTCGTCACGCGTGTTGGTCTCAGCTCAAGCCCGCCGATGCAGGCGACGATTTTTTCGAGGCCCACCATGACGACGTCGTTCAAGCTCACCGTCATCGCAGCGGCGCTCGCCGCGTCCACGTTCGCGGCGCTGCCCGCGCAGGCGCAAAGGCCGCGCGGCGGGGGGCGCACGCTGCCGCCACCGCCCGGGACCGGCCGGCTCCGTAATGCCGCGCAAGGGATGTGCCTCGATGTAGCCGGATGGGCGGCGCAGGGCGACTCGAACGTGCTCCTGTGGGAGTGCAACGACGATCCCGACCACGTCTGGTCGTTCACGCGCGGCGGCGAGCTGCGCAACGCGCTGAACGGAACCTGCCTGGACGCGGCCGGGTACGAAGGCCAGCAGGGCGCGAACGTCGACGTCTATCGCTGCGAGTCGATGGACGACCAGCGCTGGAAGCTGGTCCCGCGCGGGCACGGCACGTTCGAGCTGCACAACATCAAGCGCGGCCTGTGTCTGGACGTCAACGGCCGTGCAGGCGCGCGCGGCGACAACGTGCTTCTCTGGGCGTGCGACGGCGGCGCCGATCAGCTCTGGAGCTTCGAGGCGTACGCGCCGCGTCCGGTGCCGCCACCCGAGGTCATCGTTCCGTCACCGCGTCGCATGCGGCCGCCGCTGGACCCGCCGCCGCCCGCGCCCGAGATGGAGGTGCCGCCCCCGCCGCGACCGCGCGCGATGGAGGAGGGCGCGTTCCGCGTGCTGGTCGGCAACGTGCGCAACGAGAGCTTCTCGGATTCGCAGCTGACCGTCGTCCAGCAGGCGGCGGGCAGCAACTGGTTCCGAGTCGGCCAGGTGAAGAGCCTGATCGACCTGGTGCCGTTCTCGGCGACGAAGCTGCGCGTGCTCGAGCTGTGCGCGCCCCACATCCTCGACGGCGAGAACGCCTTCGAGCTGCCCGACGCGTTCACGTTCACCGCCGACAAGGAACAGGCGCGCCACATCCTGCGCCGCAACCGGATCTGACGCGCCCGGGGGCACGGTCCCCGCGGTCCGATACGGCGGCGAAAAACCGGTGGTTCCCCGCCGCCGGTTAATTGGATAAGCTCATTTACTAATGGGCCTAGGGGCTGGAAAAAGGCTCGTCGCGCTGTTGCTGGTCGCGGGCTGCACGTCGTCGACGGGCGGCGGCGCGTCGGGCACGGGCGGCGGCGCCGGCGCGTCGGGGACGGCGGGCGGCCGGGGCGGCGCTACGCCGGGATCCGGTGGTGGCTCTGGAAACGAAGGCGGTGCGGGCGCGGGCGGAGGCGGGTCCAGCGGCGCTGGTGTTGCCGGCGCCGGCGGCGCGGCAGCCGGCGGTCTTGCGGGAGCGGGTGGGGGCGTCGCCGGCGCGGGCGGCGGCGGCACTGCGGGAGGTTTCGCGGGAGGCGGCGGCTCAGCGGGCGCGTCCGGCGCCGGTGGCCGCGGCGGCTTGCAAGCCGGCACAGGCGGTGGCGCCGACGCAGGAACGCGCGGCGGCGCGCAGGCAGGAACTGGCGGCGGCGGGCGGGGCGGCGGCGGTGTGTCCGGCGGCGCCGGCGGTGGCGCGTCCGGGACGGGCGGCGCGTCGGGAGCCGGCGGCGGCGCCGTCGCCGCGCCGATCGTCCTCTCCGAAGACGGCGGCTGGTGCTGGTTCGAAGCGCCGCGAGCGCTGTTCCAGGGCAGCCGCCTGATCATCGGAGCGGTCGCGTCGGGGTGGAACGACGCGAGCCGCAAGGGCGACATCGACGCCATCGTTCACGACCTCGCCACGGGCACGACCACGACGATCGAGCTCCACAACCAGCTCGAAGAGGACGACCACGACGCGCCCGCGTTTCTGCTCCGTCCCGACGGCCGCCTTTTGACCCTCTACGCGAAGCACGGGACCGAGAACCATTTCTATTATCGGCTGTCGAACGCGAACAGCCCGACGACCTGGGCGGCGGAGCAGACGTTCACGCCGACGGCCGCCACCCAGTTGACGTACAGCAACCTCTACCTGCTGACCGGCGAGAGCAACCGCGTCTACGACTTCTATCGCGGACTCGACGGCAGCTACAAACCGTCGTACGCGTACTCCGACGATCTCGGGCAGACGTGGCACAGCGGCAACGTGATCGTCAACGTGCCGTCGACGGGGACGCTGCAGCGCCCGTACGCGCGCTACGTCTCGAACGGCACGGACACCGTGCACATCACGTACACCGAGGCGCACCCGCGCGACTACGACAACAGCATCTATCACGTGTACTACAAGGGCGGGACGCTCTACCGCAGCGACGGCACGGCGATCCATCCGCTGACGCAAGGGCTGGCGACGCCGGACGAAGGCACGCGCATCTTCCGCGGCGACGCGAACAACGTCGCCTGGACCGTCGACGTGATCCTGGATCCCGCCAACGGGCGACCGCACGTCGTGTATTCGGTGCAGATCGGATCGGCGGGCCTGCCGACCGGGCAGGGCGGTGACGACATGCGCTACCGGTACGCGCGGTGGGACGGGACCGCGTGGCGCGACCACCCGCTCGCGTACGCGGGGACGCGGCTGTACTCGGGCGAGGACGACTACACGGGGCTCGCCGTGCTGGACCCGACCGATCCGTCGGTCATCTACATCTCGACGAACGCGAACCCGACGACGGGCGCGGCGCTGATGAGCACGGCCGACGGAAAGCGCCACTGGGAGATTTTTCGCGGCGAAACGACAAATTCGGGCGACAGCTGGCAATGGACTTCTGTGACCGCGAACTCCCGCCTCGACAACCTGCGACCGATCGTCGTCTCGGACGGTGGCGCCAGGAAAGTGTTGCTCTGGTTGCGCGGGACCTACCGCGCGTACACCGATTTCCAGCAGCAGGTGCTGATGCAGATCCTGGCGGGAGGCGGATCGTGAGGCGGGCGCCGGCTCTCGCGCTGCTCGCGTTCGCGGCCCTGGGATGCGGCGGCACGTCGTCGAACGGGACGGGCGGTCGCGGCGGCGGCGCGGGCACGACGTCGGCGGGGACGGGTGGCGCAGGCGGCGTCGGTGGCTCGGCCGGCGGCGCGTCGGGCATCGGCGGAACGGCCGGCGTGTCGGGGGCGGCGGGCACGGCGGCGGTTGCCGGCGCCGGTGGCGGCGGTGGGATGACGGGCGCCGCCGGCACGACGGGCGGCGGCGGGACGCCGGGCAGCGGCGGGGCGACGGGCGGCGCGAGCGGGACGGCGGGCGCAACCGGCGCTGCCGGTTCGAGCGGGACGACGGGCGCCGGCGGCGGCGCCGGTCGGGGCGGCGCGGGGGGCGCCGCCGGTTCGGGCGGCGGCGGCGCGGGGGGCGGCTACGTCCCGCCGGCGAGCGCGCGCACCGACACGCTGATCGACACGGGCTGGAAGCACCTGCGCAGCGATGCGAGCGGCGCGAGCGCGAGCGCGTTCAACGACGCGTCGTGGTCGTCGGTCACGCTGCCGCACACCTGGAACGCGACCGACGGTCAGGACGGCGGCAACAACTACTACCGCGGCATCGGCTGGTACCGGCGCCATTACACGCCGCCGACCAGCGCCGCGGGCAAGCGAATCTTCCTCCAGTTCGATGGCGCGAACATCGTCGCGACCGTCTGGGTGAACGGCACGATGGTCGGCACGCACCGCGGCGGCTTCGCGCGCTTCCGCTTCGACGTGACCGCGACGATGACGGCGGGCGCGGACAACGTGATCGCCGTCCAGGTGTCGAACGCGGCCGCCGCGGACGTCGCCCCGACGTCCGCCGACTTCACGTTCTTCGGCGGCCTCTATCGAGACGTGCACGTGCTGGTCACCGATCCGGTCCACGTCGACGCTCTCGACTTCGCCTCGCCCGGGGTCTACATCAGCGCGACGAACGTTAGCGCGGCGAACGCGATGCTGGCTTCGAACGCGCGCGTGCGCAACGACCAGACCGCCACCGCGGCGGTCAGCGTCGACACCGTCGTCGTGCGCGCCGACGGCACGGTCGCGGCGCGGCTGTCGGCGGGCGGCAACCTCTCGGCGGGCGCGTCGGCGCTGCTGTCGGCGAACGCCGCGTTCCCGAACCCGCACCTGTGGAACGGGATCGCCGACCCGTACGTGTACACCGTCTACGCCGAGGTCCGCGTCGGCGGCGTCGTCACCGACGTCGTCTCGGTGCCCTTCGGCTTTCGCTTCTACAGCGTCGACGCCGCGCAGGGCTTCTCGCTGAACGGCCAGTACCTGGACCTGCACGGCGTCAACCGCCACCAGGATCGCCTGAACATGGGCTGGGCGATCACCGACGCGCAGCACGACGAGGACATGGCGCTGATCCGCGAGCTCGGCGCGACCTTCGTGCGGCTGTCGCACTACGAGCACGCCCAGCATTTTCACGATCTCGCCGACCGGGCCGGCATCGTGCTGTGGGCGGAGATCCCGCTCGTCAACGAGAACGCCAACACCACGGCGTTCATCAACAACGCCGTCCAGCAGATGACCGAGCTGATTCGCCAGAACTTCAACCACCCCTCGGTGCTCTTCTGGGGCATCGGCAACGAGCAACGCAGCGACGACACGGTCACCAACAACCTGCTGACCGCGCTGAACACCCTGGTGCACCAGGAAGATCCGGGGCGGCTGTCGACGTATGCGCAGTGCTGCACCAGCGACACAGGCGGCCTGCCCGCGCACACCGACGTGGTGGGCTACAACGAGTACTTCGGCTGGTACGACGCCTTCGGAAGCGCCGATCAGTTCGGTGCCTGGGCCGACAAGCTGCACGCCGCCAAGCCGACCTGGAAGATCGGCATCAGCGAATACGGTGCCGGCGCCGGCATCACCCAGCACGCGGACAACCCGACCGCCCCGGATCCTTACGGCACGCCCCATCCCGAGGAGTGGCAGAACCTGGTGCACGAATCGCACTGGAAGCAGATGAAGACGCGCCGCTATCTGTGGGCGAAGACGATCTGGAACATGTTCGACTTCGCGGTCGACAGCCGCAACGAGGGCGACACGCCCGGACGCAACGACAAGGGTCTCGTCACCTACGATCGCCGGACGCGCAAGGACGCCTTCTACTGGTACAAGGCCAACTGGACGACGACGCCCTTCGTCTACGTCACCTCGCGCCGGTTCACGCCGCGCACCACGGCGACAGTGACCGTCAAGGTCTACTCGAACATGGACTCCGTGCGCCTGCAGGTGAACGGCACGACGATCGGCACCGCGACCAGCACCGACCACATCTTCCAGTGGACGAACGTGGCGCTGGCGACGGGCGCGAACACCGTCGTCGCGACCGGGACGAGCGGCGCGACGACCGCGACCGATTCGATCACCTGGATGCGGAACTAGCCGCTCTCGCGCGAAGCGCGAGAGTGCGGCTACCTGAAAGAACAATAGTCGCACACCGCGCCTGCGGCGGCGCGGAGCGACTAGTCGGCGGTCACCGGCATGTGGATCGTGCAGCCGCCGTTGCCGGGCGTCGTCTGCATTCCCGCCGAGTCGATCGAACCGGGCGCCATCGCGGTCTTCGAGTCCTGCGCCACGACGCCGTCGGGGATCCGGAACGAGAACGGCTCGCCATCCGTGCCCGGACAGATGAACTGCGTCTCGGTGATCCCGTCGAAGCCGAGGGTGCACGACATCGGCGCGGCGCCGTAGTCGAGCGCCGGTATCGCGCCGGTCGGGTGCACCACGCGCTCGCTGTACCACGCGTCCACTGTCACCCCACCGCCTTCCCTCGGGCACGACATGAACGATGCGACGACCGGCGCGTGCGCCGGCGAGAAGCGCGAGCCGCGCACGCCACCGTCGAAGGCGAAGTAGGTTGGCAATGTGTACGCGGTCGACGGCGGCAGCGAGATCGCGTACCAGGCGCTCGGGTCGAGGCCCGGATCCAGCTGCCTGTCGATCATGACGATCCCGCCGGGGACGACCGTGTTGGGCAAGGCCGCGGCCAAGCCGGTGAGGATCGTCTGCCTCGTGGGGACCTCGACGTCGTCCGGCCAGGTGGCGACCCTGATGTTCGAGGAGACCGTGTCGATCACATCGGACGAGACCTCGCCGTCGGCGCTGATGAGTCGAATCGCGGCGACCTGCGCGCTGGTGGTTCGGTCGGACGTGAAGAAGACGGCCTGGGGTGTCGGCGAGGAGCCACCGCCCCCGCAACCCGCCACGAGCGACGCGATCACCAGCCCCTCCATGCCCACCCGCGCTCGAATCATCACCTCACCTCTCTCGTGCGTTCACCAGCCGGAGCGGGACCACAGGTGAATCGGCTTGCGACGCGCCGTCGTCGACCACGGCCGCTTGCAGCTTGCGGTCGTACAGATGCGACGGATTCACGTTGCCCAGCGCCGCCAGCATCGTCTGGCGCAACGTCGGGTGCTTGCGCTCGAGGTCCGTGAGCAGCGCCTTCATCTGCTTGCGCTGGGCGCCGTCCTGCGACCCGCACAGCCGGCACGGCAGGATCGGGAACTGGCGCTCCTCGGCGAACGCCGCCAGGTCGCTCTCGGCCGCGTACGCGAGCGGCCGGATCACGACGAACCGCCCGTCGTCGCTGACGAGGCGCGGCGGCATCGAGGCCAGCTTGCCGCCGAAGAACAGGTTCAGCAGCAATGTTTCCAGCGCGTCATCGCGGTGATGGCCCAGGGCGATCTTGTTACAGCCGAGGTCGGCCGCGGCGCTGTACAGGATGCCGCGCCGCAAGCGCGAGCACAGCGAACAGTAGGTGTTCCCCGCCGGAATCTTCTCGGTGACGATCGCGTAGGTGTTCTCGTGTAGGAGCTTGTGCGGAATTCCTTCCTTCGCGAGCCAGTCGGCCAGCGGCGCCCCGTCGTAGCCGGGCTGTCCCTGGTCGAGGTGCACCGCCAGGAGGTCGAACCGGACAGGTGCCCGCGCCTGCAAGTCGCGCAGCAGCACGCACATGGCGTAGCTATCCTTCCCTCCAGACATGGCGACGAGGATTCGATCTCCTGACTCGATCAGCCGGTGGTCGCCCACGGCGCGGCCCATGTCTCTAAGAAGGCGGCGTTCGACGTCCATTTTCAGTCCGGCCCCCATGTTAACCTCGTTTTAGATGCGCAAGCGTCGTCCGACGAACTGGTTGTTCGGGTTCGCGGGTTCCGCGGTCTTGCACGTGTGCGCCGTAGCGACGCTGTTTGTGTTTGGCCGTCCCGATCGCCGAGCCGACGCGGCCAATCGCCAGGCCGCCGCGGCCGACACGATCGCGCTGTCGACCGTCGAGGCGACGTTCGCCAACCTCGACCCGCTCGCCGCGGCCATTCCCGTCGACGTCGAACCGCCCGCACGGGCCTGGGACGCGCACGAGGGCGATCGCGACAGCCTGACGCCACTGTCGGTTGCTCCCAGCAATTCCGACGGCCGGCAGCGGCTCGCCCCCGCGCCCGACCACGGCGAGGCGGGGGGACACCCGCCCGATCACGCCTATCGGCGCGACGAATCGACCCTGCGGTCGCGGCTGACCGACGGATCCGCCGAGTGGCAGCAAGCACGGACCCACATCTCGGGTCGAATCTCCTCGCCGCAAGCCATCCGCCGCGAGCCGGTCGTCGGGATTGGCGACTCGGTGCGTTCGCGGATGCCGCACCGGGCCCCCGCGCCGTCACCGACGTCGTCCGTCGCGCTGGGCGGCCCGTACGGCGCCGCGCCCACGGAGGCCAGCGCCGAGGCGGCGGCAACGGCGGAGGCGCCGATTCCCGTTCCGTCGGCCGAGCTGGCGGCAGCCGCTGCGCCCGCGCGCGCCACCGGGCCCCTGGACGCCGATCAGGGCACGCGCAGCTTCGACACCGAACGACCCGGGAAGGCCGCCGACAACGCCACCCTGCGGGCGGCGTCCAACGAGCTGCACCCGGGCCTGACGGACTTCACGCGCCCGTCGGCGCCGGGGGCGACGGCGAGCCGCGATGGTCGCGGGCCCGGACTGCAGGCCGGCGCCGTGGCGCGGCCGGCGGCTGGGACTGCCCCCACCCAGCTGGGGCTGCCGGACCGCGACGCAGTCGCCGCCGAAGCGAACGAGCGCGCGCGCGAGCGCCAGTACGCGCGCTATCAGCTGGAAATCAAACAGCGCGTCAACCGGGTCCTCGAATTCCCGAAGCCGCTCGCGTTACGCCTGGAGCAAGGGGAGACCGTCGTGTATTTCGCGGTCGGCGCCGACGGACGGCTGGCCGAGGGCCCGCGCGTGCTGAAGTCGTCGGGATTCGCGGAGTTCGACAGCGCCGCCATCCAGGCGGTCCGGCGGGCCGCGCCATTTCCGGTGATGCCCTTCGCTGTCCCAATGCGAATGGCCGTTACATTCGACAATCCAGTGATCCGATGACGGTTTGGCCTCTCGAATTCCTCTCACGGCAGCGCTACATTTGAAGACGCTGGCCGGGCCGCGACATGCGTGATTCCAGCCGAAATAAGCAACGCTCCTCCGGAAGGCGAATCGGGTTTTGGCTCGGCGTCGCGGTGGTGCTGCACGCGGAGGTGATTCTCCTCGTCGGTGTCGGGATCTACATGTTCGCGCCGCGCGACGCTGACCTCGCGCGCGCGCTCGCCGGGCGCGGCGGCGCCGAATCGATCGAGGTCGGCATGCTGGACGAGGACGCGGCCCGCGAGATCATGGCGGACCTGGATCGCCAGGACGCGGAGCGGAAGAAGGAAGAGGAGAAGAAGGAGGTCGAGTCGATGAAGGCGCCGGGTCAGGTCGTCGACCTGCCGACGCCGCGGGAGGAGAAGCGGCCCGACGACGCGAAGTTCGTCTCCGAGCACGACAGCTCGGTCGAGCACGAGACGAAGAAGTACGGCCGCTTCGAGGACAACGCGCGCCAGGGCAATTCGGCCGGCACGGCGGCGGTGCCCCGCCCGGCGCAGCCGGCGGGTGACGGCAAGCTGGCGATGCGGACGCCCGATCTGGGAAAGTTCCTGCGCGGACCCGGCACGCCGGGACCTGCCGCGCGCGCCGGACGTCCCGGCAGCGCGTACGGTGTGCCGGACCCCGGGCAGATGGAACAGGGCGGTACGATTCCCGAGCTGGGCGCCGAGGGCGTGTTGCGCCCCGGCGGCGGCGGGCCGCGCGGCGGCACCGGACCGTCACTGATGCCCAGCGAAGAGCAGCTCGCGCGCGCGATCGGCGGCGGCACGCAGGACCACCTGCGCGACATCGACGACGGCGACGAGACAGCGTTGAATTCGAAGCGCTGGCGGTTCGCGTCCTTCTTCAACCGCGTCAAGCGCCAGGTGGCCGAGCACTGGCACCCAGATGAGGTTTATCGCCAGCGCGACCCGACGGGCGCCGTCTACGGGCACAAGAACCGTTACACCGAGCTGCGCATCCAGCTGAGGCCGGACGGACGACTGAGCAACGTCGCGCTCGCACAGCCGTCGGGGCTGGAGTTCCTCGACGATGAGGCCGTCGAGGCGTTCAAGGAGGCGGAGCCCTTCCCGAACCCGCCGCGCCAGCTCATCGAGAACGGCACGATCAACTTCGGTTTCGGTTTCCTCTTCGACCTCAACGGTGCGCCCCAGATGCGCTGGTTCCGCTATAACAACTGACGGTTGTGCTGCTGGCACCGCTCTTGCGACGGAGCAAGAGGTGTACAAATTCGGCATCGGGGCAAGCGGGGAGGTCGTAATGGTGCTTGGCGCGCGGTGCTTGGGGGGATTGGGGTTGGGTCTATTGCTGACGGCGCCTGCGTGGGGCCAGCCGTCCGATGCCGTGTCGGAGCCCGCGCCGCCGCAACCCACGGAGGCCACCGCGACGCCGACGCCGCTGCCGGCCGCGACGCCGTCGGATTCGCTGTCGCCCGACCGCCTGATGGCGGGCCCGTCGCTGCGTGAGACGGGGCGCATCGCGGTCTCACCGGTGCCGATGCCGTCGGCCGGGATCGAGAACGCCGTGGACACGCCGGTGTCGCCGATGGAGAAGTCGATCACCCGTGCCGCGTCGACGATCGACCTCGCGCCCGTGCGGCGCCAGGGCGCCATCGATCAGCGTGTGCTCGACAGGGAGGTCGCCGCGCACTTCGCGGACATCGGCAGCTGCCGCGTCGACATCGCGCGCGCGAAGCAGATCAAGCCGCCGCAGGTCGTCGCCGACCAGCTCCTGCTGCGCTGGACCATCGACACGGACGGGTCGATCAGCGGGACCGAGATCGTGGCGATCACGCCGGTCGATCTCGGGATCATGGACTGCGCGAAGCGCGCGATGAGCCAGTGGACGTTCTCGCGACCGCGGGGCGGACCGGTGGCGGTCGAGCGCAAGTTCAAGTTCCCGTCGAGCGTTCCCGGCGAGAAGTAGCCGGTCAGTCCGCTTCCAGGGCGAGCGCCCAGTCCTGCCATTGCTTCTCGAAGCGCGGCATGTCCGGGGCGCCGAGCACGCGGACCAGCGTCTTGTAGCCGGTCGGATCGCCGGCGACGCCCGCCGAGAACCCGTCGTAGTAACGGTGCAGGAGGCCCTTCTCCTGCAAGTAGAGACAGAGGTAGCGCGCCTGCGCGTATCCCGTGCTGGACGCGTAGAAGCGGGCGTCGCTGTCACTGGTCATCATCGCGAAGGAGGGGAGCTTCCCCGCGCGAATGGCGCGCTTGAGCCCGGCGAGCCGCCAGTTGGGAACGCCCCACATCTGGCCGTGCTGCTCGCGGACCGCCTCGTAAAGCGACGCGAGCCCTTCGTTGAACCACGCCGGCGCGGACGGGAAGCTGGCGGCGATGAACGGGTGGACGAGCTCGTGCACCAGCGTGCCTCCGCCCGTGCCGATGTTCATGAACAGCGCCTGGTGCTCGGGCAGGAAGAACCCGTACGGCGTCGACGGGCGCTTGCCGTACAGGCGGAGGGCGTTGTCGACGTAGCTGTCGGCGCTGCCGAGCAGCCAGACGTCGATGACGTTCCGCGGCTCGCGCATGTGGAAGTCGCGCTTGAGGTGGCCGATCGTCCAGTCGACTGTCTGCGCGTGGTGCTCGAGGAGAGAGGCTGATTCGTCGCCGATGACCAGGAATGGCCCGGCGATGCGGGTCGCGAAGCCGTCCGGGATCTCCGCCTTCTTCTTCAGCTTCATCACATGCTGGGCGTGCGCGGCCGGTGTGACGCTGGCAAGTGCATCGATCGGCTCGCGGACGTCGATCTGGCCGGGCTCCATGACGACGCGGATCGCGAGCCAGGTGTCGCGCGCGTACTTCAGCGGCCACAGCTCGCGGAAGCGCGCGCTGGGCATGCGTTTGTACGCGCCCTGGTCCTGGCCGGGCTCGTGATAGATGATTTCGTCCGTCGCGCGGTCGAAGCCGAGGACCAGGCGGAAGTGCTCGGGTGAATTGGGGCTGCGATCGTAGTGCATGCAGACGATCGACGGCACGCCGCGCGCCAGGTCGGCGAGCATCGCGTCCTGCTCGCGCGCGAGCTCCGCGGCGGCGTTGCGCGCGGCGATCGGGTGCCACACCGGGCCGGGCCGGAAGCCGAACGCCTCGACGGCGCGTTTCAGCTCCGGCGTGTTGACGCCGCGCCCCAGGCGCGGGTCCAGGCCGGCGCGATCGAACACCGCGCGCTGGTCGACCGCGTAGCCGAGCTTCCGCAGATACATCGCCACGCATGCCTCGCCGCAGAAATCGGGCTCTTGCCGGATGTGCGGCACGCCCGCGATGAGGAGCGGCCGATCGTTCACACTGGGCCGCGTGGCGCCCGTCAGCAGCAGCGCCGCGAGCCCGAGCCAGACGCCGTAACCAAGACGTCGCATGCTGCGCCTCCCAGTCTGTAGGGACACCGCCGGTCCTTCACCGGTTCCCGATCGGACGAATTTTTCCGGCGACGGTCGCGCGGAGGTTCCCGGACCCCTCACCCTAACCCTCTCCCCGCTCCGCGGGGCGAGGGGACCGGAGGCTGCGGGCGAGGGGACCGGAGGCTGCGGGGCGAGGGGACCGGAGCCGGATCTTTCTCCCTCTCCCGCACGCGGGAGAGGCTCGGGGTGAGGGCAAGCCTTGCTCTCACCTCCCTCTCCCGCTTGCGGGAGAGGGTCGGGGTGAGGGGAAGCCTTGCGAGAGAGAGCCGGCGTTCGCGGCGCTACACGTACTCGCTGATGTCCGGGCAGGTGCAGAAGAGCTTGCGGTCGCCGAGGACGTTGTTCAGGCGTCCGACCGAGGGCCAGAACTTCGCGGCGCGCACGTACGGCAGCGGGAAGGCGGCGCGCTCGCGGGCGTACGGGTGCGCCCACTCGGCGGCGAGCAGCGTGCCCGCGGTGTGCGGCGCGTTCTTCAGCAGGTTGTCCTCGCGCGACATCTTGCCCGCCTCGATCTCGGCGATCTCCTCGCGAATCGCGATCATCGCGTCGCAGAAGCGATCCAGCTCGGCCTTCGATTCGCTCTCGGTCGGCTCGATCATCAGCGTGCCCGGAATCGGGAACGACATCGTGGGCGCGTGGAAACCGTAGTCCATCAGGCGCTTCGCGACGTCGTCGACCTCGATGCCGGCGACCTTCTTCAGCGGCCGCGCGTCGACGATGCACTCGTGCGCGACACGGCCCCGCGCGCCCTTGTAGACGACGGGGTAGTGCGGCTCCAGGCGCTTGGCGATGTAGTTGGCGTTCAGGATCGCGACCTGCGTCGCGCGCTTGAGTCCCTCCGCGCCCATCAGCCGGATGTACGTCCACGAGATCAGCAGGATGCTCGCGCTGCCCCAGGGCGCCGCCGACACGGCGCCGATCGCGCGATCGCCGCCCGTCGCCACGACCGGGTGGCGCGGCAGGAACGGCGCCAGGTGCGCGGCGACCGAGATCGGTCCCATGCCCGGGCCGCCGCCGCCGTGCGGGATGCAGAACGTCTTGTGCAGGTTGATGTGGCAGACGTCGGCGCCGATGTCGCCCGGCCGGCAGAGCCCGACCTGCGCGTTCAGGTTGGCGCCGTCCATGTACACCTGGCCGCCGTGGTCGTGGATGATCTTGCAGATGCGCCGGATCTCGGCCTCGAACACGCCGTGCGTCGACGGGTACGTGACCATCAGCGCCGCCAGCGCGTCCTTGTGCTGCGCCGCCTTCGCTTCCAGGTCGCCGAGATCGACGTTGCCACCGTCGTCGCACGCGACGACGACGACTTTGTAGCCGGCCATCACGGCGGACGCCGGGTTGGTGCCGTGCGCCGACGACGGAATCAGGCAGATGTCGCGATGTCCCTGGCCGCGGCTCTCGTGAAACGCGCGGATGACCAGCAAGCCCGCGTACTCGCCCTGCGAGCCGGCGTTCGGTTGCAGCGACGTCGCGGCGAAGCCGGTGATCGACGACAGCATCTTCTCGAGGCTGGTGAAGATCTCGCGGTAGCCGCCCGCCTGCTCGGCGGGCGCGAACGGGTGCAGGCGCCCCCACTCGGGCCACGTCACCGGCATCATCTCGACGGTCGCGTTCAGCTTCATCGTGCACGAGCCGAGCGGGATCATCGAATGCGTCAGCGACAGGTCCTTCGCCTCCAGCCGCCGCATGTACCGCAGCATCTCCGTCTCGGAGTGGTGCGTGTTGAACACCGGGTGCGTCAGGTACGCGCTCTGGCGCTCGTTGCCCGCCCACGGCGGATCGATCGGCTTCGAGCTGCTGCCCATGTTCGGGCCCGAGTCGAACACCTTCCACAGCGCCTTCACGTCGTCGTCGGTCGTCGTCTCATCGACCGCAATGGTGATCGCCGTGTCGGACAGCCGGCGCAGGTTGATCCGGCGCGCCGCGGCCACCTTCAGCCAGCGCTCGATGTCGCTGACGTTCCCGTCGACGCGGACGGTGTCGAAGAAGCGGTGGTGCTTGATCCGGATCCCCAGCTTCTCGAGGCCGACGGCGAGCGTGCTCGCGCGCCGGCCGACGCGCTCCGCGATCGCGCGCAGCCCCTTGGGGCCGTGGTACACGGCGTACATCCCGGCGATCACCGCCAGCAGGACCTGCGCGGTGCAGATGTTGCTGGTCGCCTTCTCGCGGCGGATGTGCTGCTCGCGCGTTTGCAGCGCCATGCGGTACGCCACGTGGCCGTGCACGTCCTCGGTGACGCCGATGAGGCGGCCCGGCAGCTTGCGCACCCAGTCGCCGCGCGTCGCGAAGAACGCCGCGTGCGGGCCGCCGTAGCCCAGCGGCACGCCGAAGCGCTGCGCGCTGCCGACCGCGACGTCCGCGCCCAGCTCGCCGGGCGGCGTCAGCACGGTCAGCGCCAGCAGGTCCGTCGCCATCGCCACCAGCGCGCCCGCGTCGTGCGCGCGCTTGCAGAGATCCCGCCAGTCGGGCAGGGCGCCGTCCGTCGCCGGGTACTGCACCAGCACGCCGAACACGCGCTGCCCCGCCGAGAAATCGAACGACGCTGCGTCGCCGACGCGCACGTCGATGCCCAGCGGCTTCGCCCGCGTCCGCACGACGTCGATCGTCTGTGGGTGGACTGTGTCGGAGACCAGGAACGTCCCCGCGCCCACATTGGCGTCGTCCTTCTCCAGCGCGGGCGCCAGCGCGTGCAGCATGTGCATCGCCTCGGCCGCCGCCGTACCTTCATCCAGCAGCGACGCGTTCGCGATCGGCAGCCCGGTCAGATCCGCCACCATCGTCTGGTAGTTGATCAGCGCCTCCAGCCGGCCCTGCGAGATCTCCGCCTGATACGGCGTGTACTGCGTGTACCAGCCGGGATTCTCCAGGATGTTGCGCTGGATGACCGGCGGCGTGACGCAGTCGTAGTAGCCCATGCCGATGAACGACTTCCAGAGCTGGTTCTTCGCCGCGAGCGCGCGCAGGTCCCCCAGCACGGCCGCTTCGTCGACGGGGGCGGGCAGGTCCAGCGCGCCCGCGAAGCGGATGTCGGCGGGCACCGTCTCGGCGGCCAGCTCGTCCAGCGTGCCGACGCCCAGCAGGCGCAGCATCGCCGCTTCGTCGGTCTCGTCCGGGCCTATGTGTCGCGCGGGAAAGTCCGCCATCGACTACTCGGCCTGATCGCGCAGGAACGCCTGGTAGGCCTCGGCGTCGAGCAGCGCGTCCAGTTCCTTGGCGTTGGTGACCGCCACCTGGATCATCCAGCCCTCGTCATACGGATCCTCGTTGACGTACTCCGGCGAATCCGACAGCGGCGAGTTCACCTTGACGATCTTGCCGGTCACGGGCGCGAACAGATCCGACACGGCCTTCACGGACTCGACCGAACCGAACACCTCGGCCACCTTGACCGACTCGCCCTCCTTGGGAAGGTCGACCTGCGTGACGTCGCCCAGCTGTTCGACCGCGTAGCGGGTGACGCCGATCGTCGCGACCTTCGTGCCGTCGCGATCCTCGATGCGCGCCCACTCGTGGTCCTTCGTGTAGAAAAGATCGTCGGGATACTGGGCGCTCATGACTCTCCTCGTTTTGCTCGCTTGTAGAACGGACCGCTGACCACCTCGGCGCTGACCCGCTTGCCGCGGCAGTCGATCGAAAGCTTCGTCCCGGCCGCAGCCAGCCGAGTGGGGACATACCCCAGACCGATATTCTTCTCCAGCGTCGGCGCGGGCCCGCCCGACGTGACGGTGCCGGCGGCGGCACCGTCGGCGTCATAGATCGGGTACCCGTGGCGCGCAATCCCGCGCTCGGTCATCACGAACCCGGTCAGCTTGCGCGCGACACCGGCGGCGGCCTGCGCGCGCAACGCATCGCGGCCGATGAAGTCGTCGCCGTCCAGCTTCACGACCCAGCCGAGCCCCGCCTCGAGCGGCGT
>Ga0070683_100001422_pt1 | contig 18364 bp, 17 predicted proteins | sample KBSC713LmetaG_FD_64662 | JGI IMG/M metagenome (GOLD analysis project Ga0070683, IMG submission 64662) | Corn rhizosphere microbial communities from Kellogg Biological Station, Michigan, USA - KBS C7.1-3L metaG | ecosystem: Host-associated > Plants > Roots > Rhizosphere ... | reverse complement strand
TCACGTCGAGAACGTTCACGCCGTCGGTTCCGTCGGCCGGCACGCGGTCCAGCAGCTCGAGCGCTCGCTCCAGGTGGCGCTGCGCCTCGGCGTAGGCGTGCACGTCCTCCGCCTGCGCCGCAGCGTCCAGCGAGGCGTCGAGCGCCGGGCCCAGGCGGCCCGCCGCGTACCAGTGCAGCGCAAGCTCCGCCGCCACCTCGGCCGAGCCGGCAAGCTGGGCGTCCTCGGCCAGCGCCTCGCCGAGCGCGGCGTGAAGCGCAGCCCGCTCACCCGGCAGCAGGTCCGCGTACACGGCCTCCCGCAGCAGCTCGTGACGGAACGTGTAGGCCGTGCCGTCGTCGGTGGGAACGAGGATGCGCTGGGTGGCGGTCTCGCGCACGGCGTCGCGCAGCTCGCTCTCTTCGAGATCACTGACCGAGGCGAGCAGGGGATGCTCAACCGGGCGGCCCACCGCCGCCGCCACCTGAAGCGTGCGCCGAGCCGGCTCTGACAGCCGCTCGACGCGGCCGAGGAGCGCATCGATCAGCGACTCCGGCAGCACGCCCTCGTCGGCCGCCGCCAGCAGCTCCTCGGCGAAGAACGGGTTGCCCTCGGAACGCTCGAGCAGGCGCTTGACCAGGCGCGGCTCAGGCTCCTCGCCCAGGATTCCCGCGAGCTGTTCGCGCAACTCGGCCTGGTCGAATGGCGCCAGCGTGATCCGCTCCGCGCGGCCGCTGCGCTCGAGCTCGGACACGAACGGGTGCAGCGGGTGGCGGCGGTGGACCTCGTCGGTCCGGTAACTCGCCACGAAGAGCACACGCTCGCTCCGCGAATTGCGGATGAGGAACGCGAGCAGGTCGCGGGTGGAGCGGTCGGCCCAGTGCATGTCTTCGACAACGAGCGCGATCGGCTGCTCGGCGGCGGCGGCAGTGATCAGGCGGTGCACTGCCTCGAACAGCTGGCCCTGCACGAACTCCATCGGCGGAGCCGTGGCTGCCGGATCGGCGAGCTCAGGCCAGAGCCGCGCCAGGACAGCGCGTGCGGCGGGGTGCACCGAATCGAGCGGCTGGCGCGCCAGCGGGCGCAGCGCGGCGACGATCGGCCCGTACGGCAGCTCGCCCTCCGCCAGCTCCAGACACTCGCCGACGAGAACCTGCGTGCCGGCCGCCCGGGCGCGCTGCTCGAACTCGGCCACGAGACGGCTCTTGCCCATGCCGGCATCGCCGCCCACGAGCACGGCGGCGGAGCGGCCGTCCGACGCGCGCGCGAGTGCGGCGTCGAGCACGGTCAGCTCTGCCGCGCGCCCTACGAAGCGCGGGCTGGAGACGCGAACGGGCACGTCGCCATTATGTGGCGCGCGCCCGTTTTCGACTACTGCCGCGGGTTCGGGTAAGCGCCGAGCCCCCGACAGGCCCGGCGCTAGCCCGATTTCGCCCCTCACCCCCGCTTCACGCGCACCCTCGCGTGGGTGGCGAAGGAGTGTCCGGCGGAGTCGTGCGCCCGTACGGTGACGCTGAAGCGACGCACCTTGCGCAGCTTGCGCCGCACGGTCACCGACACGAGCTTGGACCGGCCCGGCCCCAACTTGAAGCTTGCGTGGCCTGCCCGACCGCTGTGGTGTGCGGCCTTGAGGGTCAGCGTGCCCTTGCAGTAGCGCTTGGCGTGGCGCGGGCAGCTCACCCGGACGCGCAGCTTGCCGTGCCGGAGGCGGAGGCGGCCACCGCGGATGTGAACGCCACGGAAGGCCTTCGCGTCGCGCGAGTGCTGGCCGCCGGCGGAGCCGGAGCCGGAGTGCTGCGGCTGTGCCGGCGGCTGGGTCGGCTGGACCGGCGGCTGCTGCGGCTGGGTCGGCTGCGGCTGCGTGTCGGGGACCCACTCGTCGGCGCCGATGTCGGGAGCGGAGCCGAGGGAGCGGAGATCGCCGTCGATGTCGGCGGCGCCCAGGTTCGCGCTGGCCACGCCGGCGTCAATGGTCGGTGAGGTCGCGAGCTGGTGGAAGTCGCCGTGGGCCGGGTCGACGAACTGCGGCTCGGCCGTCTGGTTGCCGTTGGTCCCCTGGTCCGTGATGTAGCCGACGCCGCGGTAGCTCGAATGCGAGGCGTCCACGAAGAACTCGATGCCGCCCCAACCTCCCAGCCACGTGTCCGACGCGCCGCCCTGCAGGATCGAGTTCTCCATCTGCACCTCGACGTCGCACGTCTGCCCGTTGTCGCAGCCACCGTAGACCTGGAGGCCGTAGGCGTGGCCGGAAGCGACCGCCGTGACGTTCTCGAGCCGCAGGTGCACGGTGCCAAGCGTGAGCGGCACGGTGGCGTAGATCGCCGCATTCGCCGGCGTGTTGGGCGCCCACGCCACGGTGTCGCGGATCAGGGCGTCCCCCTCGGTGCGGATGCCGATGCCGTCGTCGCCCTCGGCGATCACGTCCTCCACGGTCTCCTGCTCCGAGTCAGCCGTGTTGAGGATCCTCAGCGCGGGGGTGCCCGGAGCGCCGCCCGACTCGACCACGCGCACGTGCGAAAGGCTTCCCTTCGGGCTATTGAGCACGACCGCGGGATCGCTGGGGCAGCGAGGGTCGGTGCAGCCGCTGTGGTCGTTGACGATGGTGGGGCGGGGCTCACCGGCCTGGCCATGCACGTTGAGGTCCCACGCTATTTCGACCGGAAAACCGCTCGAGTAGGTGCCGGGCGCGAGGACCACCTCGCCGCCGGACGGTGCCGCAGTGATTGCCCGCTGCAGCTCACAGGGCTGAGCCGCGTCGGTGCAGTTGGAGGAGTTCGCGCCGGTGGGGCTCGCGTAGGTGGTCGTTCCGCTTGCCCATGCCGGCGAGCTGGAGAACAGCGCGATGCCGGCGGCCACAACGGTCGCGGTGAGAGTGGATTTGGAGATCATGTCGGGGCTCCTTGGTACGGAATCGGGGTATGCGGCCAAGCTACGGCTAAGGCGGGGAGCCCCACATCGGGTAAGCGCGCGCAGTTGCCCCTTAGATTTCGGCCGTAAGTCCTTACGCCGGCGGCTCAGCAAGCGTTCGTGGCGGCCTGCGTGCTCAGGCTGAGGATGATCCGCCCGATTGATTTAGCCCATCGCAAAGAGCGCAATGTAAGATCGCTTGCGCCGTGGCAGAAATGCGCGCCGTGCGGCTCCACGAGGATGGCCTCCGGATGGATCGACTCCCGATCCCCACGCCCGCGGCGGGCGAGGCCCTGGTCCGCGTTCATGCCGCCGCGATCACACGCGACGAGCTGACCTGGCCGGCCGACCGGCTGCCCGCGATTCCCTCCTACGAGCTCTCGGGGGTGGTCGCTGAGACCGGACCCGGTGTCGGCGATCTGGCCACCGGCGATGAGGTGTTCGCGCTCACGCCGTTTGACCGCGACGGCGTCGCTGCCGACTACGCGGCGATCCCGACAAGCGCGCTCGCGCCCCGACCGCGCGCACTCACGCACGTGGAGAGCGCGGCGCTGCCAATGCCCGGGCTCACGGCCTGGCAGGGCCTCTTCGAACACGGCCAGCTCCGGGAGGGAGAACGCGTGCGGGTACTCGGGCAAAAGGGCGGGGTGGGCCATCTGGCAGCGCAGCTAGCGGGTAGCCAACTGGCGGGCGAGGAGGAGCCGAGCGAGCTGATATTCGACACCGTTGGCGGTGAGGCGCTCGCGGCAGCGATCGGCTCGGCGCCGCGCGTCGTGTCCGTCGCCGAGGAGGCCGAGGGCGTGAGCTACTTCATCGTGGAGCCGAATCGCGAAGAGCTGCTCGAGCTCGCCGAGCGGGCTGACACCGGCGAGCTTAGACCTGAGATCGACTCGGTCTTCGAGCTGGAGGATGCGCCCGCCGCCTTCGCCCGCGTCTCCGAGCGCGGCAAGCACGGCAAGGTCGTCCTGCGAGTCGCAGCCGACTGAGGAGACAATTCGGCAGGACGTGCCGATGGCCGCCAGTAGCGGCACTCGTCCAAGGGGCACGCTCCAAAACGCAGGTCCACGCGAGGAGTGTGCGGCCGCGGAAGGTCTACGCCGCCCAACGAAAGCCGGTGGCCTCGGGACGCGGCTCGAGCGGGCTGGCCGGCAGCTCGCCCGTCGGATCGTCCTCGTTGTAGGCGCTCGGCGCTACGTCGTTGGGCGCGTCGGCGTGGAGCAGGGCGGCCAGCAGCTCGATCTGCCCACGGCCGACGCCCAGCTCTCCCATCCCACCGCCGTACATCGGTCGCCCCTCCCGCGCGCAGCGCGCGTACACCTCGAACAGCGCACGCAGGCTGCCGATGCGCGAGGGCTTGACGTTCACCGCGCGCCCCGGAAGCGGAGTCGCGTCGATGTCCTCGGCAGCGTGGATCGGCGCGTCGTAGGACACACGCTCGACGTGATCGCCGAGCCGGCGCGCCATCTCGGGCAGGTCGTGCGGATCCTCCAGGTACGCGTCCGGGAACGCCGCGAGCACGCGGTCGTACAGCGCGCCGAGCGCCTCCGGATCCTTCACCTCCAAGCCGTACTGGCCTTTGAAGTCGATGATGTCTACCGCGCCGGTCGCCGCGACCTCGTCGACGAGCGCGGGCGACCAGGTCGCCTCCGCGTCGAGCTTGAAGCGCACGTCCGGTGAGCGGGCGAGCCGCCGGCGCACCGGCTCGATCGAGGGCTGCTCGCCGAGGCCCAGCGAGTTGACGAAGCGCACCGGCCGCGGCTCGAGTCCGAGCACGTCGTGCAAAGCACGGCCGGCCTGGCGCAACGCGAGGTCCAGCGCCGCCGATTCGAACGCCCAGTTGCGATAGCTCCGGGCCGCCTCCCACTCCGGCGGCTTGGGCCACAGATCGAGCGTCGCGAGGTGATCGCAGAAGCCGGAGAGCGTCCACTCGCCCGCGAGCGACAGCGCGAGCTGCGTCTCGTGCAACGAGCCGCCGTCCTCGACGTGAACCGAGACGTCCTCCCCGAGCCCGTCGGTGCCGGCGCCGACGAGCCGCACGTGCGTCGTCACGCGCTGAAACTCGTGCGCGAGGACGGCGTGCAGCCGGTCGTACTCGCACGACTCGACCACGAGTGGCAGCTCCGCCAGCCGCGACCAGAGCGATTCCATGTGAGCCATCGCCGCAGCCTCAGTCGGCTGTGGCCGGTGCGTAGTGCGGTCGCCCGGCGGGCCGGTAGACCTGGATCATCACGCCCTTCGAGTCCGCTCGCGAGTCGACCAGGTCGAGGCCAATGTCCGGGCCGGCCTCGGGGAACAGCCGCGTACCCTGGCCGAGGACGGCGGGGACGATGAGCAGCTGGATCTCGTCGACGAGTTCGTTGGCGAGCAGCCAGCGAATCAGGGCACCGCTGCCATGCACCTGCAGCTCATCCCCCGGCCTGGCTTTGAGCTCGCCGATGGCCGCCGCGACGTCACCCGAGAGGAGGGTCGTGTTTGCCCAGCGCAGTTCGGTGAGCGTGTTCGATGCGACGTACTTGGGCTTCGTGTTCAAGGCGGCTGTGATGGGGCTGCCCGGATTCTTTCCCGCGCCCCAATAGCCGGCGAAGAGCTCGTAGGTCCGCCGGCCGAACAGGAAGGCGTCGGCGCGCTGATAGGTCTCGTTGATGAAGCTCAGGGTGTCGTTGTCGAACACCCCCATGGCCCATCCGCCGCGCTCGAATCCGCTCCTGCGGTCCTCATCCGACGCGCCGCCGTTTCCCTGCATCACGCCATCGACGGTGACTTGCGTCATGGTCATCAGTTTCATGCGTTTGTCCTCTCGCGGTGGTCTTCCCGTTATGACCCCATCGAGGGGCGGATCTCATCGGTCGTGCGTCGCTCGGTGCCGCGAGTGCATCCACGAAGCCGCACGCGCGGGCCCGGCGCCCAGCGAAGCCGGAGACGTGATCCTCGCCATCGACGCGGGTGCGACCAGCCCCGACGAGCTCGTGCACCTCGGGGTCAAGATCGGCCGCTCGGGATCGGCGTCAGCGGGATTTGCGCAGGAGGGCCGACACGCGCTGCCTCGTGACGCCGAAGTGCTCTGCGATCTGCTCCATGGTCATGCCCTCGCCGTGCAGCGCCAGTGCCTCCGCGCGGCGCACCATCGCGCCGCAGGTGTCGAGCGCCGTCGCGCTCTCCGTGAGCAACTGGACGATCAGCGGCCCGTCCTCGTCGGCGACGGTGTCCGAGTACTCGGCACCCCGTTCTCGCGCTCTCCGAATCCGGGCCATCCGCTTCCTGATGAGCGTTGCCCTTCTCTCGTTCTCGCCGATGACGTCCTCCAGCGCCGTTAGAGCGTCGAGAAACGCATCTTTTGCCATCCGGCTTCCTCTCGGGTTGCATGAGGTTTAAGCAATAGCCATTGCGGCAATAGCTATTGCAGCAATACCTGTGACTGCAATAGCTGTTACGTAACCGCTATTGCCCGAACTTACACAAACAGACGGACACCGCAGGGCGCACTGGCTGCGCAGCGGCCCACTACTCCCACACGACAATCCAGGACGGAGCCACCGATGGTCACAACCGGATTCGCACCACGCCAGCTCACCACGGAGCCCATCCCCACCAGCGCGCGGCCCTTGGGCGACAGAGCGGCTGCCACACGCCAGGAGCGGTTTTTGTTCCGCCGCTACCAAAGCGAGGGCGATCTGGCCGCCCGCCGCCAGCTGATCGAGCGCTACCTCCCTCTGGCCCGAAGCCTCGCGCGCCGCTACGACGGCCGCGGCGAGTCATTCGACGATCTCGTGCAGGTGGCAAGCCTGGGGCTCGTGAAGGCGATCGACCGCTTCGATGCCGAGCGCGGCTTGAGCTTCTCGAGCTACGCGGTGCCGACGATGCTCGGCGAGCTACGCCGGTACTTCCGCGACACCAGCTGGTCGCTGCACGTGCCGCGCGCCATGCAGGAGCGAGTGCTGAAGGTCAACGGGGCCCTGGAACGGCTGTCCGGCGAGCTCGGCCGCTCACCGAGCCCGCAGCAGGTGGCCGACGAGCTCGGCCTGCCGGTCGAAGAGGTGCTCGAGGCGATCGAGGCGAACACCGCCTACGCCACCTCGTCGCTCGACACCCCCATGCGCTCGGCGGATGACGGCAGTCAGACCATCGCCGAGACCGTCGGTGCGACGGACGACCGCTTCGAGCTGATCGAGGGCTGCGCCTCAATCAGCCAGGCGCTCAAGACACTGCCCGAGCGCGAGCGCCTGATCCTCCAGCTCCGCTTCGTGGAAGACCTCACGCAAAGCGAGATAGCGCAGCGCATCGGCGTCTCCCAGATGCACGTCTCCCGCTTGATCAGGCAAGCGCTGGAACGGGTACGCGCCGCAGCCGGTTAGGCGGGTCAGCGCCGGCGGCTGCCTACGCCCGTGCCGGTCAGCGGTCCAGGGTTTCAACACGGCAGGTTCGTACAACCCGTAAGCCCAGCTCAGCGTAGCCGTGGAGGTCTCGGCAGGGTGCGCAAACGATTCGCCGGCCGTCGGGTCGCGTAGAAGTTCGCGCCTGCGGTCGGACCCTGGCGAATCGCGCGCAGTAGCCCGCGCCAGCGGGCGCGGGGACCGGCACCGGACTGCGCGGCTTGCGCGAGCGGGCGGGCGCTCAGCGCGGCGGCCTGCAGGCAGGCCCGACTCCCGACGGCGGCTGGCGTCTACGTGCGGTCCTGCGCGAAACGGCGGTCAGCGGTATTTATCTGGGTCACGATGCCGGCTGACCACACCAAGCGATCCCTCCACCAACGGCTGGTAGACCGGGTCCTCCAAGGACCCGGCGAGGCGCCGTCGGATCTTCGCGCGCGAGCGTTCGCGAACGCCGAGTTGCCCGAAGCCCTCCATCCGCTGCTCGACAAGGTTGCCAGCAGCTCCGCTCAGGTGACCGACGCCGACTTTGCCGCCGCGCTGGAGGCGGGTTTCACCGAGGACCAGCTGTTCGAGCTCGTGGTGTGCGCCGCGGCCGGTGAGTCGACGCGGCAGTACGAGGCGGGGCTGGCCGCCCTGGACGGGGCCGCACAGTGAGGCCGGGCGTCCTCGACCACGGCTACGGCATCGGGCCGAAGCTGCTCTTCAGGCTGATCCGGTTGGTGTCCCGCCACCCCGTGCCGGACGCGGCCAAGGTCACCTTCTACCGGCCGGACTTCTACGGGAACCACGCGAAGAAGTTCACCCAGGCCGCGATGCGCGGTCCTTCGGAGTGGTCGGTGGGCGACCGCGAGCTGATGGCGGCCTACGTATCGAAGGTGAACGACGCTCCGTTCTGTATCGCCGCGCACACCGCTACTTCCTCGCGCGCGTATGAGGATGAGGCGACCGTGGGCGCGGTGCTCGCGGATCTCGACTCCGCTCCGATAGGCGAAGCTCTCAAGGCCACGCTGCGGCTGCTCGGCAAGCTGACGCGAGAAGGCACCGTGAATGCCGACGACGTGCGGGCAGTGCTTTCCGCCGGCGTCTCGCGCGCGCAGGTAGAGGACGCGCTAGCCGTCGGCTTCGCCTTCAACACGACCGACCGGCTGGCCAACGCCTTCGCCTTCGAGATGCTGAGTCAGGACGGCTTCGAGGCGGGCGCGAACTATCTCCTCAAGCGGGGCTACGCATGACCATGGTCGACTGGGGCGCAGGCTCATACGAGGAGACGGCGCGCCGGCTCGAGCCCGCAGCTCGCGTGGTCGTCGAGCGCGCAGCGCCGGCGCCAGGTGAACGCGTGGTGGATGTGGGCTGCGGCACCGGCAATGCGGCACTGCTCGCCGCCGAGCGCGGCGCGACCGTGACCGGCGTCGATCCCGCGGCGCGGCTCCTCGACGTCGCGCAGCACGAGGCCGCGGCGCGCAACCTCGACATCGCCTTCGCGCCCGGCGATGCTGCCGCGCTCCCGCTTGCTGACGCCGAGGCCGACGTCGTGCTCTCGGTGTTCGGGCTGATCTTCGCGCCCGATCCCCAGGCCGCCGCCGCCGAGCTCGCGCGTGTAACCAAGCCGGGCGGCCGCATCGTCTTCAGCGCCTGGATCCCCGAAGGGACGATCTCCCAAGCGGTGCGCGCCGCCGGCGAGGCTGTCCGGAACGCGCTCGACCAGCCGCCGCCGAGCGCGCCGCCGTTCCCCTGGCACCACCTCGATGCGCTCACCGAGCTGTTCGCGCCTCACGGCTTCGAGGTCACGGTCGACGAGCACCAGCTCGCGTTCACGGCGGTGTCCGCCCAGGACTACCTCGACGAGCAGGAACGTCACCCCGCGGCGCTCGCCGGGCAGGCGGTCCTCGGCCCGCGCGGGGAGAGCGACGCGCTCCGCGAGCGGCTGCTGGCGATCTACGAGGCGGGCAACGAGGAACCCGACGGTTTCCGCGTCACGTCCAGCTATGTGGTGGTGACGGCCCGCATACCGCCCAAAAGACCAGGAGGTACTTAACTTTTGAGAGTGCGCTAGCCGCCTCTGGTGCGAAAAGCTTTGGCCTGTATACAGGTCCGGCTGCTTGCCCCGACCCTGAGGAGGAGAAGGCGTGCGCTTCGAGGTGCTTCCGTTCGACCGCACTGTCGAGGAGGTCGAACGACTGCCCCTGCCTCTTCAGCTCACCGTCACCTGCTCGCCCAAGCACGGGCCGGACCGCACGGTCGAGATATCCGAGCGGCTGCGCGCCCTGGGGCACTCCGTCATACCGCACATCGCCGCCCGCATGGTGCGCGACGAGGCTCATCTAGACGCGCTGCTCGATGGCATCGCGGACGCTGACCTCGACGGCCTCTTCCTGATCGGCGGCGACGCCGATCCCCAGGGCCCGTACGAGTCCGCGGGCGAGCTGCTGCCTTTGATCGCGGACCATCCCCGTCGCCCAACCACGATCGGGATCGCCGGCTACCCGGAGGGCCACCCGCTGATCTCAGACGAGGCGCTCGATGCAGTGCTTCGCGAGAAGAGCCGGTTCGCCGACTACGTGACCACGCAGATGTGCTTCGATCCTGATGCGGTGCGCAGCTGGGTCGTTCATCAGCGCGAGAATGGAGTGGACCTGCCGGTGATGATCGGCTTGCCCGGCAAGGTCAAGCGCCGCCGCCTGGTCGAGATGTCCGCGCGGATCGGCGTCGGGCAGTCGATCTCGTTTGTACGCAAGCAGCGCGGCATCCGCCAGCTCTTCTCGGGCCGCTCGACCGTGGACAGCCTCTACGACGCGCTGGTCCCGGCGCTCGGCGACACCGAGCTGCGCCTCGCCGGGTTCCACTTCTTCACGTTCAACCAAGTCGTAGACACGTGGGAGTGGTACCGGCAGAAAGACGACGCGCACCCAACCCCGGCCGGCACGCCCACCGGCCTCGACGCCTACCAGCTACACCACGAGGAGACCAGAGCATGAGCGATCCCCAGAACCTTCAGGAAGTCCTCGACCACGCGGACAACACCGTTGAGCTGCTGAGGAACTCGCAGCTCGGCGCGTACATCTACCCGGTGGTCCCGTACGAGTTCAGCAACTGGCGCAGGGAGCAGAAGGCGTGGCAGGAGACGGCTGTCCTCTACGACCAGTCCCACCACATGGCCAACCTCTTCCTGCGCGGGCCGGAGGCGATCAAGCTGATCTCGGACACCGGCATCAACAGCGTGGCCAACTTCCCGGTGGACATGGCCAAGCAGTTCGTTCCCTGCACGCACGCGGGACATGTGATCGGCGACGGCATCCTCTTCCACCTGGACGATGAGGAGTATGTGTGGGTGGGCCGCGCGCCGGTGGCCAACTGGCTGCTGTACCAGGCCGAGACGGGTGGCTACAACGTGGAGGCCGAGAAGGACGACCGCTCGCCGTCGGCTCCGTATGGCAAGGCGGTCAGCCGCAAGTACTGGCGCTTCCAGATCCAGGGTCCCAACGCCTGGCAGGTGATCGAGAAGCTGCACGGCGGGCCGGTGGAGCAGGTCAAGTTCTTCCGGATGGGCCACCTCAACGTGGCCGGCCAGCAGGTGCGCACGCTGCGCCATGGCATGGCGGGCGAGCCGGGGCTCGAACTGTGGGGCCCGTACGAGACCTACGACGAGATCCGCGGCGCGATCCTCGAGGCGGGGCAGGAGTTCGGTATGGAGCCGTGCGGCGCGCGCGCGTACGCGTCCAACACGCTCGAGTCCGGCTGGATTCCGTCACCGCTGCCGGCGATCTACACCGGCGACGAGCTCCGCTCGTATCGCGAATGGCTGCCGGCACAGGGCTACGAGGCCACCAACGCACTTGCCGGAAGCTTCGTGTCCGACGACATCGAGGACTACTACCTCAACCCGTTCGAGCTCGGCTACGGCCACATGGTCAAGTTCGATCACGAGTTCATCGGGCGCGAGGCGCTCGAGCAGATCGAGCCGGAGACGCAGCGCAAGAAGGTCACGCTCGCCTGGGAGGCGGAGGACATCGCGAAGGTCTACGCCTCGCTGTTCGACACCGAGAGCGTGGGCTACCAGTTCTTCGACCTGCCGGTGGCCAACTACGGCTCGTCGAACTTCGACTCGGTGCTCGACCACGACGGCAACGTCGTGGGCTACTCGATGTTCAGCGGCTACAGCGCCAACGAGAAGCGCGCGCTGTCGCTCGCCACGGTCGACCCCGAGGTCGAGATCGGCAGCGAGGTGACCGTGGTGTGGGGCGAGCCGGACGGCGGCACGCGCAAGAAGACGGTGGAGCCGCACGAGCAGCTGGGCGTGCGCGCCGTCGTGAGCCCCGTGCCGTACTCCGTGGCGGCGCGACTCGAGTACGCCGAGGGCTGGCGGACCGCCCAGCGATAGGAGCGATATGAACCGACCGATCTACGGACACGAGCTCGACGCGGTAACCGCCGGCCGCAGCGATCAGGCGGAATGGCTCGAGGGCGAGCTCGACCAGCTGCATGGGCCGGCGCGTCTTGCGAGTCATCCGCTCATGAAGGACTGGTTCGTTGGCAAGCTCACCGCCCCGGACCTGCGGGTGTTCACGGGCGAGCACTACCACGCGGTTGTGGCCCTCGAGTCGGCGGCGCGGCGAGCGGCCTCGATGTCCGACGGCCTGCTGGCCGAGCAGCTCGGGCTGTACGCAGACGACCAGGACGAGCTGCTGACGCTGTGGTTCGAGTTCGCGGCCGACGCCGGCTGGGGACGCTCTGCCTGGTACTTCGGCGAGGACCCGCTGCCTGCCACCGTTGCCTGCACGCGGGTGCTGGGAAGGGAGAGGCGTGAGCTCGCCGTTCACCTGGTCACGATCTATGCGTTCGAGTCCGCGGCGTGCGAGCTCGCTCCGCTTCAGCTCGCGGCGCTGACGAACCGCTACGGGTTCGAGGCCTCCTCCACGCGCTACTTCGCTCTCCAGGCGGAGCGCTCGCGGAGCGCGGCGCTGACCGCCAAGGCGGCGCTCACGGGCCTGCTGCCGGTGCCCTCGCCGGGCGCGCTGGCCCGTCATGCCGAGCGCGTCTATCGCTCCTACCTTGGGCTGATGGATGGAGTGCGTGCGTTCGGGCGCGGCCCCACACCCTTCGTACTCCGGAGTGGCGACGCCGTGTGAGTGACCGCAGCCTGGAAGAGCTGCTGAGAGCGAGCGGTAACCCCGTCGAGCTCCTTCGCAACGCCCAGGTTGGGCCGAACGTCTATCCCGGCGTGCCGGCCGAGTTCACGAACTGGCGGGACGAGCAGCTCGCCTGGCAGCACACCTGCGTGCTCTTCAACCAGTCGTTCCACATGGCCGAGCTGGCGGTGGAGGGACCGGACGCGCTCAAGCTGCTGGCGCGGCTGGGCGTGAACAGCTTCGAGAACTTCGCGCCCGGCAAGGCCAAGCAGTTCGTGCCGTGCACACCCGCCGGCCAGGTGATCGGGGACGTGATCCTGTTCGCGCTCGGCGAGAACGAGTACAACCTGGTGGGCCGCGCGCCGGTGCTCAACTGGGTGACCTACCACGCGGAGACCGGCGGGTACGACGTGTCCGTCGAGCTGGACCAGCGATCGGCGATGCGCAGCGACGGCCGCCGCAAGCACTACCGCTTCCAGATCCAGGGGCCGAACGCGATGCAGGTGATCGAGAAGGCGCTCGGTCACCCGCCGGAAGACCTGAAGTTCTTCAACATGCGCACCGAGCGGATCGCCGCGCGGGAGGTGTGCGCGCTGCGTCACGGCATGGTCGGTCAGCCGGGCTGGGAGCTGTTCGGTCCATGGGAGGACGGCGACGACGTGCACGAGGCGCTCGTCAGCGCCGGCGAGGAGCTCGGCATGCGGCTCGTGGGCGGCCGCGCGTACTCGTCGAACGCGCTCGAGTCCGGGTGGATTCCCTCGCCGCTCCCGGCGGTTTACACGGGCCACGAGCTGAAGGCGTATCGCGAGTGGCTGCCCGCCGCCGGCTACGAGGGGTCCGCGTCGGTCGGCGGCAGCTTCGACTCGCCGGACATCGAGGACTACTACTTCACACCGTGGGACCTGGGCTACGGGCACCTCGTCAAGTTCGACCACGACTTCATCGGTCGCGAGGCGCTCGAGCGGATGGCTGATGGTCCGCACCGGACCAAGGTCACGCTGGCGCTCGACGACGAGGACGTGGCGCACACGATCGGGGCGATGTTCCGAAAGGAGGACCGCGCCAAGTTCATGGACTGGCCGTCGGCGGTGTACGCGATGCACCCGCTCGACAAGGTCGTTTCGGCCGGTTCGACCGTCGGCATCTCCACATGGATCGGCTACAGCGCCAACGAGGGCAAGATGCTCACGCTGGCGGTGATGAACGAGGACCACGCCGAGCCCGGCACCGAGGTGACCCTCGTGTGGGGCGAGCCGAATGGCGGCAGCGCCAAGCCCACGGTGGAGCGGCACGTGCAGGTGGAGATCGGGGCGGTGGTGAGCCCGGTCCCGTACACCGAGGCGGTGCGGCGGTCGTACGCTCCAGGGAGCTGGCGGACGGCGCGGGCGTAACGTTCTACTCGTAGAACAGAAGTTCCCGACTACGAGGACAGCTCAGATGGAAAGACGCAACCTGGGGAGCCAGGGGCTCGAAGTGTCGGCGCAAGGCCTGGGGTGCATGGGCATGACCTGGGCGTACGGTCCAGGAGATGAGGACTCAGGCCTGGCGACGATTCATCGCGCGCTGGAGCTCGGGATCACCTTTCTGGACACTGCCGAGGTGTACGGCCCGTATACGAACGAGGACCTCGTCGGGCGGGCGATCGCCGGTCAGCGCGACCGCTTCCAGATCGCGACCAAGTTCGGATTCGTGATCAATCCCGACGGCCCGAACGACCGCGCCACCGACGGAAGTCCTGAGAACGCCCGCCGGGCCTGCGAGGGATGCCTCAAGCGTCTCGGCGTGGACCACATCGACCTCTACTACCAGCACCGTGTGGACCCGAACGTCCCGATCGAGGAGACGGTCGGGGCGATGGCTGAGCTCGTGGAAGCCGGCAAGGTGCGCTACCTCGGGCTGTCGGAGGCCTCGGCGGAGACGATCCGGCGCGCCCACGCCACGCATCCGATCACCGCCGTGCAGAGCGAGTACTCGTTGTGGACGCGTGATCCCGAGGACGACGTCCTGGCGACTCTGCGCGAGCTTGGCATCGGTCTCGTTGCCTACTCGCCGCTGGGACGCGGATTTCTCACCGGACAGATCCGGTCGATCGACGACCTGCCCGACGACGATTGGCGCCGTACCAATCCGCGCTTCCAGGGGGAGGCGCTTCAAGCCAACCTCGCGCTCGCCGACCGGGTTAGGGAGCTGGCCGACGAGCGCGGCGTCACGCCTGCGCAGCTCGCCCTCGCGTGGGTGCTCGCCAAGGGCGACGACATCGTGCCCATTCCGGGGACGAAGAGCCCGCGCCGCCTGGAGGAGAACGCGGCAGCGGCCGACGTGGAGCTGTCGGCTGCGGAGGTGCAGGAGCTCGATGAGGCCGTCTCACGCGAAGCGGTGCGGGGAACGCGCTACACCGAGCAGATGATGGGGCTGCTCAATGGCTGACTCACCGCTGCCTTCCGCTTGGCGGCTCGCGTTCGATCCCTCAACGCGGATCGACTGCGCGGGATGACGCCCAGCGAGGTCAGGCGGGCGACTGTGGAGGCGCTGGAGGTGGTCATCCCATAGCGGAGGTCGAACACCCGCGCTTCGCGCGCATGTATCTGAAGGCCTCCGAGCGGATGGAGCGCCGGGGTGTCGGTGAACACCGGCGCAAGCTGCTCGCGGGCCTCAGCGGTCGCGTTGTGGAGGTCGGCGCCGGCAACGGGCTCAACTTCGCCCACTACCCGGAGACCGTGACCGAGGTGATCGCGATCGAGCCGGAGCCGACGCTACGCGAAGCCGGGGAGAAGGCGGCCACGGCGGCACCGGTGGCGGTCACCGTTCGCGATGGCACCGCCGATGCAGTGCCGCTCGGCGACGGCGAGGTTGACGCCGCCGTCGCAAGCCTCGTGCTGTGCAGCGTGCCCGACCAGGCGCGGGCGCTCGCGGAGCTGCATCGCGTGGTCCGCCCCGGCGGCCAGCTGCGCTTCTACGAGCACGTGATCGCGCGCCGCCAGCCCAAGCGCGCCCTGCTTCAGTTCTTCGACAGCAGCGGCCTCTGGCCCAAGGTCGCTGGCGGCTGCCACCCGGCGCGCGACACCGGCGCGGCGATCGAAGCCGCCGGCTTCACGATCGAGGAGTGCGAGCGCTTCGGCTTCAAGGCGAGCTTTTTCGAGCCCACGATCCCGCACATCCTGGGCCGAGCCAGCCGCGTCTCCTAGAGGTCCTTCTCCATCCAGTGCGCGGCCGAGCGCGCGTGCTTCGCCCTCGAGGCGGGCGAGCAGGAACGTGCCTCGCGGAGGGATCATCTCGTCAGCGTCGACTGCGCCGCCTTCCCGCGTGCCGAGGACGATTCCCTGCGCGGAGAGCTCGACCTCGTAGTCCGCGAGCAGGCGGTCAGAGTCGGATCGTCAGACCGCGCGGTCCTGAATGAGGCGGGATGTGTTGGACGGACGTGTCACAGACGGACCTGCTGTCTTGTCTTGTAGACGATGACCAGATTGGAACAACTTCTGGAAGAGCTGCGACCGGTGTCGTTCGCCATCGCGTACCGGATGCTCGGCAGCGTGTCCGAGGCTGAGGACGTGGTGCAGGAGGCGCTGCTGCGCGTGCATCAGGCAATCGATGCGGGCCAGCAGATCGACTCGCCGCACGCGTTCGTAGCCACGGTGACCACGCGCCTCGCGATCAACCAGCTGCGGTCCGCGCGGGTCCGTCGCGAGCGCTACGTCGGCGAATGGCTGCCGGAGCCGATCATCACGGACAGCGGCGATGACCCCGCGCAACAGGCCGAGATGGCCGACTCGCTCTCGGTGGCGATGCTGGTGCTGCTGGAGAGCCTCTCGCCGGAGCAGCGGGCGGTCCTGCTGCTTCACGACGTGTTCGACTACGGCTATCCGGAGATCTCGAAGATCGTCGGGAAGGGCGAGGACAACGTCCGTCAGCTCGCGACGCGCGCCAGGCGCCATGTCGAGCAGCGGCGGCCGCGTTTTCAGACCACTCGTGAGCAGCGTGACGAGCTGACGGCCCGCTTCTTCGCCGCCGTCGAGCAGGGCGATCTGGCGGGGCTCGAGGCGCTGCTCGCCCACGACGTGGAGATGATCGGCGACGGTGGCGGCAAGGTGCCCGCGATCACGGAGCCGCTGCGCGGACGCAGCCGCGTGGCGAACATGCTGATCAACTCCCTGATCGCCCGCCGTCCCGAACTGTCGTCGCAGCTGGTCGAGGTCAACGGCGGTCCGGGAGCGCTCTATCTCGACGGACAACGGCAGCTGATCAGCGTGATGACGCTCGAGATCGGCGACGGCAAGATCAGGAGCATCAGGTCGGTCGTCAACCCGGACAAGCTCGCGCACCTCGGCCCGGTTGGGGATTTCAAAGCTCTGTTGAGCTAGCGTCTGAGCGCCCGGACCAGCAGGATGTCGTGATCGGTGTGCAGGGCCGGGATGACCTTGGCCGTGGGCGAGCGGAAGGCGCGGGTTCCGTAGACCTGCTGGCTGCCTGGGTCCTGAAAGGCCGAGCCGTCGGAGCGGGTCCAGAAGCCGGCCGGCGCGCAGGGCGAGAGGCGGTTCACGTCGCCTCCGAAGATCACCGCGTGGCCCCGGGACGCTCGCCGCGCGAGCAGCGCCTTCAGCTCGGCGCACTGCGGCGCGTTGGCCGGCGCCTCCTCCGGCTCGTGGGTGGCGAGGTGCGCGGTGCACGCCTCGACCTTCGCCCCCGTGGTGACGCAAATCCACTGCCGGCGCTCCGGCCCGGACTGGGCCTCGAACGGCTGCGCCTGGCTGCTTGCGATCGCCGCCTTGGTGAGAACGGCATCGCCGAAGAGGCCGCGCCCGCCGGGCCGGATGCAGGGAAACGGCTTTCGCGCGTAGATCACCTTCGAGAAGCGCAGGTGGTAGCCGGTACGCCGCGCGATCTGTGCCACGTCGCCCCCGCAGGCCTCGTTGAAGGTGACCGCGTCCGGATGCTGCGAGCGGATCCGTGCCACCGCCTCGTCCAGCACCGCCGGGTACGCGGTCTTCGGGTAGCAGCCGGCCACGCCCGACAGGCAGAGGTTCATCTGCATCAGGGTGTATCTCGCGCGCGCGCGTGTAGACGCCGGCGATTGCGTGCAGCCCGCCACGGCCAGGACACAAGCGGCAAGCGGAACGAGCCGGGCCACGAGTCTCACGCCTAGACCGACGCGGACGCCCTGCCGGATCTTCCGCGGCGGGATCAATTTGCGAGCCCTCCGCGTCTAGTTCTGGCATGGTGAGAGCTGTGCACGTCGAGGCGCACGCCTTCTGGCTGAGCGCGCCGGGCCGCGGCGAGATCCGGCCCGTGACGCTGCCCGAGCCGGGACCGTCCGACGTGCTCGTGCGCACGCTGCGGTCGGGCGTGAGCCGCGGCACCGAGACGCTCGTGTTCAGCGGCCGCGTGCCGCCTGGCCAGTACGCCGCGATGCGGGCGCCGTTCCAGGAGGGCGACTTCCCGGCGCCGGTCAAGTACGGCTACCTGAGCGTCGGCGCCGTGGAAGAGGGACCGCCGGAGCTGCGCGGCCGGACGGTGTTCTGCCTGTATCCGCACCAGAGCGCCTACGTGGTGCCGGCCGGTGCGGTGGCGCTCGTGCCCGAGGACGTGCCGCCGGCCCGGGCGGTGCTCGCGGGGACCGTCGAGACCGCCGTCAACGCGCTGTGGGACGCGGCGCCTCTGGTCGGCGACCGGATCGCGGTCGTCGGAGCCGGCATGGTGGGCTGCTGCGTCGCGCGCCTGCTGAGCCGGTTCCCGGGAGTGCACGTGACGCTCGTGGACGTCGACTCCACCCGGGCCGACGTGGCGACCACGCTCGGCGTGGGCTTCGCGCTGCCGGAGGACGCAGCCGGCGATCGCGACCTGGTGGTGCACGCCAGCGCGACGTCCGCCGGGCTCCAGCGCTCGCTCGACCTGCTTGCACCCGAGGGCACCGTGATCGATCTCAGCTGGTACGGCGATGGCGAGGTGCGGCTGTCGCTCGGCGGCGCGTTCCACTCGGGCCGCCTG
>Ga0070683_100001420_pt1 | contig 18387 bp, 20 predicted proteins | sample KBSC713LmetaG_FD_64662 | JGI IMG/M metagenome (GOLD analysis project Ga0070683, IMG submission 64662) | Corn rhizosphere microbial communities from Kellogg Biological Station, Michigan, USA - KBS C7.1-3L metaG | ecosystem: Host-associated > Plants > Roots > Rhizosphere ... | reverse complement strand
CCATCTGGATGTGAAGACGGACGCTCTGCGGCTCGATCAGCGGCTCCATCGTGATGGTGTACCCCAGCACCAGAGCCGAAGGTGTGCCCGTTGCGTGCCGAATTCGCTCCGATTCCGTGGCGGCTCGCTGCGCCCCGAGCCGGAGGCGGCGAGGCGGTGAACGACGCCGCCACAAACGAATCCGGACTTGACACGTCCAAGCTAATACGCCAAAACTCACACCTGAATCGGGTCTCAGGTTTCGGCTGATTTCGGGAACGCCTCATCTCACTAGGGAGGATCCGTCTTATGCGTCATCGCGTCACCAAGGTCTTCGTCGGGCTGGCGTTGTTCACGCTGCTCGGTGGGACAGCGACTGTCGCGGCACAGTCGCAGCACTCGACTGCCTCGTACGACGTCGGCATCGTCTACTCGCGCACCGGCCTGCTCGCGGCCTACGGGGCGGAGTACATCGAGGGCCTGAAGCTCGGCCTCCGGTATGCCACGAACGGGACCAACAAGGTCAACGGCAAAGCGATCAACCTCAAGCTCGTCGACGACAAGACGGACCCTGCGACGGCGGTCAACGCTGCGAAAGACCTGATCGGGCAGGGGTACAAGATCCTCGCGGGCAGCGTCTCCTCGGGCGTGGCGCTCCAGGTTGCGCCGCTCGCCGCGCAGAACCACATCCTGTTCATCTCCGGGCCCGCTGCCTCCGATGCCATCACCGGGGTCAACAAGTACACGTTCCGCTCGGGGCGCCAGACGCTGCAGGACGTGGAGACGGTCACCTCGTTCCTCAAGGGATCGGGAAAGAAGGTCGTCGTCTTCGACCAGGACTCGGTCTTCGGTCACGGCAACTACGCGGCGGTCAAGGCGATCGTCGGCTCCAAGGGCCACAACGTCTCCGAGATCTCAGTGCCGTTGACCGCGACGGACTTCACGCCATTCGCGCAGCAGGCGAAGAACGCGAACGCCGACCTCGTCTTCGTTGCGTGGGCCGGCACGACGGCCGGTGCGATGTGGAAGGCGCTCGACCAGCAGAACGTGTTCAACGGCACCGACGTCGTCACCGGGCTCGCAGAGCATGCGACGTGGGCGGCACTCGGTGACGAGGCGACGAAGATCCACTACCTGTCGCACTACGTCGCCAACGCGCCGAAGAACAAGGTCAACGACTGGCTCGTGAATCAGATGCGCAAACGGGGCCAGACGCCGGACCTCTTCACGCCGGACGGCTTCAACGCCGCACTGATGATCGTGCATGCGCTCAAGGTCGGCGGCGGGGACGTCGACAAGATGGTCAGCTCGCTCGAGGGCTTCAAGTTCCTCGGCCCGAAGGGATACGAGGCGATTCGCCCGCAGGATCACGCAACCCTGCAGCCGATGTTCCGCGTCCAGCTCGTCAAGGGCAGCAACGGCAAGCTCCAGGCGAAGGTGCTCGGGACCGCGAACGCGTTCCAGACGGCGCCGCCGATCGCGAAGATGCAGGGCTAGGGAAGGCCGGGTACCGAAAGCGCGCGCGTGAGCGCATCCCCGGTCCTCGCCACGCGGGACCTCGGGCTCGAGATCGGAGGCGCGACGATCGTCTCCGGTGTCGGGCTCGAGGTCCGCGAGGGCGAGTTGCTCGCCGTGATCGGGCCGAACGGCGCCGGCAAGACGACGCTCTTCAACCTCATCTCCGGGTTGCTTCGGCCCACGTCCGGGCGGGTCGAGCTCGACGGGGTCGACGTGACCTCCCAGCCGCCGTTTCGGCGAACGCGCGCCGGGCTCGGACGGACGTTCCAGGTCTCGAACGTGTTCCCGCAGCTCACGGCCGAGGAGAACGTCCGGCTCGCGGGCGAGGCAGCGCTCGGCGGAACGATGCGCGTGTGGCGTCGTGCGACGCACGTGTGGGCGGCGGTCGACAAGGCGAAGCTGTCGCTCGAACGAGTCGGTCTCGCGCAACAGGGTGCCGTTGCGGCCGGGCTCCTCTCGCACGGCAACAAGCGCAAGCTCGAGCTCGCGATGCTGCTCGCCGCAGATCCACGCATCATCCTGCTCGACGAGCCGATGGCGGGAGTCTCGATGGAGAACGTCCCCGAGCTCGTGGAGCTGATCGCCTCCGTGCACGCCGACGGCAAGACGGTGCTGATGGTCGAGCACCACATGGAAGTGGTCACCGGTCTCGCGCAGCGCATCGCGGTGCTGCACCACGGGAGCCTGCTTGCCGTCGACACGCCCGACGCGATCATGCGCAACGAGACCGTCCAGCAGGCCTATCTCGGTGAGGCACTGTGACCGCCCTCCTTGCCGTCAGCGATCTGCACGTTCACCTCGGCGAGTCGCACGTCCTTCAGGGCGTCAGCTTCGATGTCGCCGAGGGCGGCGTCACCGCGCTCCTCGGCCGGAACGGCGTCGGCAAGACGACCACGCTCCGCGCCCTGATGGGCCTCGTCGACCGGCGCGGCGCGATCCAGCTTTCCGGCGACGACATCGCATCGGCCGCGACGCACAAGATCGTGCAGCGAGGCGTGGGGTACGTGCCGGAGGACCGCGACGTGTTCGCCGGCCTGACCGTCGAGGAGAACCTGCGCCTCGCCGAACGCGACCCGCAGCCGCGATACGACCTCGTCTTCGAGCTCTTTCCGGAGCTGAAGCAGCGCGCGAAGCAGCTCGCCGGGACACTCTCGGGCGGGCAGCAGCAGATGGTCGCGATCGCACGGGCGCTCCTCAATGACAACCGTGTGCTGCTCGTGGACGAGCCGACGAAAGGCCTCGCACCACTGCTCGTCACCGAGGTGGCGCTCGTGCTGGAGCGCGTATCCGAGCTGACGACGGTGTTGCTCGTCGAGCAGAACCTCGGGGTCGTCGCGAGGGTTGCGCGAGACGCCGTCGTCCTCGACACCGGCCGCGTCGTCCACGTCGGCCCCGCCGCGGAGCTGCTTGCCGACCGTCCGATGATCCACCGGATGCTGGGGGTCGGATGAGCACGCTCATCCTGCTGACGATCACCGGCCTTGGGCTCGGGGCGATGTACTTCCTGATCGCGTCCGGCCTCTCGCTCATCTACGGGCTGATGGGCGTGCTCAACTTCGCGCACGGTGCATTCCTCACCGTCGGCGCGTACGCGGCGTGGTTCGCCGAGTCGAAGCTGACGGGTCTCTCGCTGCTGCCGCGCTTCCTGGTCGGCGCGCTCGCGGGGCTCGTCGTCGGCGCCGTCGTCGCCGCCCTCGTCGAGTTCGTCCTGATCCGCCCGCTCTACCGGCGGCACATCGAGCAGGTGCTCGTCACCGTGGGCCTCGGGCTGGCTGTCTCCGCGCTCGTCGTCGCGATCTGGGGTAACGACGCGCGGCCCTTCGCCGCACCCGGCTGGCTCGGCGACACGACCACCGTCGCCGGGGCGCATATCCCGAACGACCGATGGATCGAGATCGTCACCGCCGTCGTGGTGCTCCTTGCGCTGAACGCCTTCCTTCGCCGCACGCGGTACGGGTTGATCATCAGGGCCGGCGTCGAGAACCGCGCGATGGTCACCGCGCTCGGGATCGACGTGCGGCGCGCCTTCACGCTCGTGTTCGCGATCGGCGGGGTTGCGGCCGCGATCGCCGGGGTGCTGTCCGGCGTCTACTTCGGCACCGTCGATCCGGCGCGCGGCACATCGCTGCTGATCTTCGCGTTCATCGTCGTCGTGATCGGCGGCCTCGGGTCGCTCGGCGGGACCGCCGTCTCCGCCGTCGTCGTCGGGCTCGTGCAGCAGTACGCGAACTACTACGCGTCATCGGGGCTCGGCGACCTGAGCGTCGTGCTGCTGCTCGGGCTCGTGCTCCTCGCGCGGCCGAGCGGCCTCTCCGGGAGGCTCGCATGAGACGCCTCGTGGTCCCGGCCGTCGTGCTCGTCGTGCTCGCCCTCGTCCCGCAGGTCTCCGTCGACATCCCGTATGTCTTCGATGGATCGATCGACACGCCCGGGACGTTGCAGCTGCTCGCGCTCTGCCTGCTCTTCGGCGGGCTCGCGATGACCTACGACCTGCTCTTCGGATTCACCGGGCTGCTCTCGTTCGGACACGCGCTCTACTTCGCGGCGGGGGTCTACGTCACCGACGTCGCGATCACGAAGTGGCACTGGAGCTTCGTCGAGGCGATCGCGTTCGCGGCGCTCGTCGGCATCGTGCTTCCGCTCGTGCTCGGAGCGGTGTCGCTGCGAGTGGGCGGCATCGCCTTCGCGATGGTCACGCTGGCATTCGCCCAGGCAGGCTCGATCCTCGTGCTCAAGAACCCGCACAACTGGACCGGCGGCGAGGAGGGCCTTGGTGCCGACTACACGAAGCTGCCGCAGGGGCTGATCGGCATCTTCAACACCAAGCATCTGTACTGGGTCGCGCTGGCCTTCGCGGCAGCGGTCTTCGCGATCGTGCAATGGGCGGTTCACTCGTCGCCCGGCCACGTCTGGCAGGCGATCCGCGAGAACGAGCTGCGCGTGCAGGTGCTCGGGCTGCGCCCGTTCGGGTACAAGCTGATGGTCTTCGTGCTCGCGTCGTTCCTCGCGACCGCGGGCGGCGTCGTCTATCTGCTGCTGCTCGGCGGAGCGACGCCCGACGTCACCTCGCCGAACTTCACATTGACGCTGCTCGTCATGGTCGTGATCGGCGGGACGGGGACGCGCTGGGGAGCGCTCGTCGGCGGCGCGCTCTACACCTGGGCAAACCAGCGGCTCGGCGACGCCTCCTCCTCGCACGCCGTCTCCTCGCTGCCCTCGGTCCTGCGGACGCCCCTCGAGCAGCCGCTGTTCGTGCTCGGCGTCCTCTTCATCCTCGTCGTCTTCTTCGTCCCCGGCGGCCTCGTGCGCTTCGGTCGAGTGCGCAGGCTGAAGGAGGCGTTCCAACGATGAGGATCGCCTGGGACGAGCACGGCCGCGGGGCGCCGCTCCTCCTCGTGCAGGGCCTCGGCTACGCACGCTGGAGCTGGGAGCCCGTGACGGCGGGACTCGCCGAGCACTACCGCGTGCTGTCGTTCGACAACCGGGGCATCGGCGAATCGGACAAGCCTGCCGGCCCGTACACCGCACGCGAGATGGCGCGCGACGCGCTGCAGGTGCTCGACGAGGCGGGGGTCGAGCGCGCGCACGTGCTCGGTGCGAGCCTCGGCGGCATGATCGCCCAGGAGCTCGCGGCCGCAGAACCGCAGCGTGTCGACAGGCTCGTTCTCTGCTGCACGACCCCGGGCGGCAGCGGCTCGGTCCCGATGCCGGAGGTCACGGTTCGGCTCTTCAGCGAGTCCGCCTCGCTCGAGCCGCTCGTCGCGCTCCGCCGGTTCGTCGAGAACGCACTCGGCGAGGCGCCGCCGCCCGAGCTCGTGGAGCGGCTCTTCGCGCTCCGCGTCGCCAACCCGCCCGACCCTGCCGGCTGGCAGGCACAGGCGGCCGCCGGGACCACGTTCCGCGGCGTGGACGCCGAGATCGACATCCCGACCCTCGTGCTGCACGGGACCGCAGACAACGTGGTCGACTATCGCAACGCCGAGCTGCTCGCCCGGCGAATCCCGGGCGCACGGGTCGAGCTCCTCCCGGGGGCAGGCCATCTCTTCTTCTGGGAGCAGCCCGACGCCGTCGTCAGGATCGTCACGGAGTTCCTGGGATGAGCGAGCACACGATCGACACCATCATCCGCGACCGCGCGCGCATCACCCCCGACCGGGTGGCGATCGACGAAGGTGGCCGTGCATGGACCTACGCCGAGCTCGACCGCCGCTCGGACGAGCTCGCCCGCGGCCTGGCGCACGGCCAGCGCATCTCGACGCTGACCGGCAACTCCGGCGAGCACGTCGCGTTGCTCTTCGCCTGCGCCAAGGCGGGTGCGATCCTCCATCCGATCTCCTGGCGGCTCGCACCCGCGGAGATCGCCTACCAGCTCGACGACGCCGAGCCGGCCGCCTTCCTGGTCGAGGATGCATACCGCGAGCTCGGCGAGGCCGCGCGCAGCCTCGCGCACGTCGATCCGGCACCCGAGCTGCCGGGCAGCAGCCTGTTCCACGGGCACGCGTCGGACACGGATCCGTTGTTCCTGATCTACACCTCGGGGACGACCGGCAAGCCGAAGGGCGCGCTGCTCACGCACGCGAACTGCTTCTGGACGAACCTCTCCTTCGACCTCGCGACCGGGATCCGTCCCGACGACGTCGTGCTGCAGGTGCTGCCGCAGTTCCATTGCGGCGGCTGGAACGTCCAGACGATCCTCGCCTGGTGGAAAGGCGCCCGGGTCGTGCTCGAGCGAGGGTTCGACGCCGCGCGTGCGCTCGAGCTGATCGAGCGGGAGCGGGTGACCACGATGATGGGCGTCCCCGCCAACTATCTCTTCATGTCGCAGGAGGAGAGCTTCGCGCGCGCAGACCTTCGGTCGCTGCGGCTCGCGGTCGTCGGCGGCGCTCCGATGCCGGAGGCGCTGCTCGACGTATGGGCCGCGCGAGGCGTCGACATCGTCCAGGGCTACGGACTGACGGAGGCCGCCCCGAACGTGCTCTGTCTGCCGCCGGAGGACGCGCGGCGCAAGGCAGGGTACGCAGGCAAGCCGTATCCGTACGTCGAGTGCGATCTCACGGCGGAGGGGGAGCTGCTCGTGCGCGGCCCGAACGTCTTTCCCGGCTACTGGCGCGACGCAGAGGCGACGAGAGACGCATTCCGGGACGGCTGGCTCCTGACGGGCGATGTCGCCGAGCGCGACGACGAGGGCAACTACCGCATCCGCGGGCGGCTGAAGGACATGGTCGTGTCCGGCGGCGAGAACGTCTACCCGGCCGAGATCGAAGCCGTGTTGCACGAGCATCCCGACGTCGCCGACGCCGCCGTCGTGGGCGTCCCCGACGAGCGCTGGGGTGAGGTCTGCATCGCATTCGTCGTGCTCGATCGGCCGGTGGGCGCCGAGGCGCTCCGCGCGCACTGCATCGCGCGGCTCGCGCGCTTCAAGGTGCCGAAGGCGTTCAGGGTCGTCGACGAGCTTCCCCGCAACTCGCTGGGAAAGGTCGTCAAGTCCGCGCTCGAGGTCACGGCATGACCGACGGCGTCGTCGTCACGAACGTCGACGGCCGCCCGCTCTCGCGCCGCGGCCTCGACACCCGCCGGCGCCTGCTCGACGCGGCCGAGGTCGTCTTCGGCCGGGTCGGCTACCACGATGCATCCGTCGTCAAGCTGGCCGAGCACGCGGGCGTCGCCGCCGGGACGTTCTACCTCTACTTCGACTCGAAGAAGGCGATCTTCGACGAGCTCGTCCGCGACCTGAATCGCCGCGTTCGCCACGCCATGAAGGAGGGGTCGTCGAAGGGCGCGAGCCGCCTTCAATCGGAGCTCCTCGGCTTCGAGGCGTACTTCCGGTTCACCTCGGAGCATCCAGCGCTCTACCGGATCATCCGTCAGGCCGAGTTCGTCTCGCCGGAGATGCTCCGCTACCACTACGACCGCCTCTCCGAGGGATACATCGAGGCACTCGGCTCCGCCGTCGAGTCCGGCGAGATCGGCCGGCTCGATCCCGAGACGGCCACCTTCGCGCTGATGGGGATCGGCGAGATGATCGGCATGCGCTGGATCCTCTGGGGCGACGGGATGCCGCTCCCGGCCCGCGTCCTCGCCGAGCTCGAGCGCATGATCGGCTGCATCCTCGAGGTCGAGGCCGAATGAGGCGTGTCGGCCTGGTCGCGACCGCTTCGTACCTGCCGGAGCGGTGGATGACCGCTGCCGAGGTCGCGGAGCGCTCCGGCATCCCCGAGCGGGTGATCCTGGAGAAGTTCGGGCTGCGCGGGAAGCACATCGCCGCACCCGACGAGCACGTGAGCGACCTGTCGGTGCGTGCGATCGAGCGCCTGTTCGAGGAGACCGGCATCGACCCTGCGGAGATCGACGTCGTCATGTACTACGGCTCGATGTGGCGGGACTATCCGGTGTGGCAAGTCGCGCCGCACATTGCTCACCGCGTCGGCGCGACGAACGCGTTCGCGGTCGAGTACGCGAACGTCTCGCACGGCACGTCGATCGCGCTGCGTCTGGCACGCGATCTGCTTCGCGCCGAGGAGGAGCTGCAGACCGTCCTCATGGTCGCCGCATGCCGTGAGTCGTACCTGCTCGACTACACGAACGAGCGGTCGCGCTTCATGTTCAACTTCGGGGACGGCGCGGTCGCGGGTCTCCTGCGAGGCGACTCCGACCGGAACGAGCTGCTCGGCGCCCACACCATCACGAACGGCGCGTACTCGATGCAGGTGAAGGTCCCGGGGGGTGGCTCGCGCGACCCGGACGGCTACCGGTTCCTCGACGTGCAGGATCCGGCCGAGATGAAGGGCGGTCTCGACCGTGAGTCGCTGCCGAACTTCGTCGCCGCTGCGCGCGGTGCGGTCGAGCGCTCCGGGCTGACGCTCGAGCAGGTGGACGTCGTCTGCCCGCTCCACACCAAGCGCTCGATGTTCCTCTCGTTGCTCTCGGGCCTCGGGATGCGCGAAGATCAAGCGGTGTACCTCGACGACACCGGGCACATGAGCGGCGTCGACCCGCTGCTCGGGCTCGACCGTGCGGTTCGCGACGGGCGTGTGACCGACGGCGACGTCGTGCTGCTCCTCTCGGCCGGCACCGGCTACACGTGGGCGGCTGCGGTCCTGCGCTGGGGAGCGGCGCGGTGAAACCCGGCGACACGTTCGGCCCGTCGAGCTGGATCGAGATCTCGCAGGAGAAGATCGACGCATTCGCCGAGGCGACCGGCGACCACCAGTGGATCCACGTCGACCCGGAGCGCGCCGCGGCCGGCCCCTTCGGCTCGACGATCGGCCACGGCTACCTGACGCTCTCGCTGCTCCCGGTTGCCTCGTACGAGGTGGTCCCGCGCCAGGGCGGGATGGGGATCAACTACGGGCTGAACCGTGTCCGATTCCCCGCGCCGGTCCCGGTCGGATCGCGCGTGCGTGCCTCGTTCGAGATCGTCACGGTCGACGAGCTCGACGGCGGGGCGGCGCAGGTGACGATGGCGGCGACGGTCGAGCGGGAGGGCGGCGAGAAGCCCGTGTGTGTGGCCGAGGTCGTCTTTCGCTACTACGCCTGACGTGAGCCGCGTCGCTCTCGTCACGGGCGCGCGCGGCGGGATCGGAGCCGCGATCGTCTCGCGGCTCGAGCGCGACGGCTGGAGCATCCACGGTGTCGACCTCGAGGACGGCGACCTGACGACACGAGAGGGCAACCGCGCCGTCGTGGCCGACGCGCTCGACGCACACGGCAGGCTCGACGCAATCGTTCCGACCGCCGGCTTCCAGCACGTCGCCCCGGTGCGCGAGTTCCCCGAAGAGGAGTGGGACCGGCTGCTCGCGCTCCTCCTCACCTCGCCCTTCCTGCTCGCGCGCTACGCCTGGGACGCGCTCGCCGCATCGGGGGACGGGCGGATCTGCGTGATCGCCTCGGCCCATGCGCTCGCCGCCTCGCCGTTCAAGGCCGGGTACGTCGCGGCGAAGCACGGCGTGCTCGGGCTCGTGAAGACGCTCGCGCTCGAGGGTGCGGAGGTCGGGATCGCCGCCACCGCCGTCTGTCCGGGCTACGTCAGGACGCCGCTCGTCGAGGCGCAGCTCGCCGCGCAGGCGACGGCGCACGGGCTGCCGGTCGAGCGGGTGCTCGAGGACGTGCTGCTCGCGCCGCAGGCCGTGAAGCGGCTGCTCGAGCCGACAGAGGTGGCCGACGTCGTCGCCTTCCTGCTCGGCCCTGCCGGGCGGGGGATCACGGGCGTCCCGGTGCCGATCGACCTGGGCTGGTCGGCACATTGACAACCGCCGCCGGGCCGGTACGGGATACTCGCAAGCGGCATGGGTAATGCAGCGCACGAGATGCTCTCGCGGGAGGCGCTCGACTTCGTCGACCGGCTCCACCGCGAGCTGAACCCCGAGCGCGAGCGGCTGCTCGCGGAGCGCGACACGCGCCGCGGCGAAAAGCCGCGGTTCGTCCGGGCGCCGGAGGACTTCACGGTCGCGGCGGCACCCGCCGACCTGCGGGACCGGCGCGTCGAGATCACGGGGCCCGTCGAGCGCAAGATGATGATCAATGCGCTCAACTCGGGCGCGAAGGTCTTCATGGCCGACTTCGAGGATGCGAACTCGCCCACCTGGGACAACGTGCGCGAGGGCCAGCAGAACGTCTACGACGCCGTGCGCCGCACGATCGAGCTCGACACCGGAGAGAAGCGCTATCGCCTGAACGACGAGACCGCGACGCTCATGATCCGCCCGCGCGGCTGGCACCTGCTCGAGCGCCACCACGAGGTGGACGGCCGCCCGGTCAGCGCCTCGCTGTTCGACTTCGGGCTCGTCGTCTTCAACAACGCGCGCGAGCAGCTCGAGCGTGGAACCGGCCCCTACTTCTACCTCCCCAAGCTCGAGTCGCAGCTCGAGGCCCGTCTGTGGGCGCAGGCGTTTGCCTTCGCGGAGGACGAGCTCGGCCTGCCGCACGGCTCGATCAGATGCACCGTGCTGATCGAGACGATCCTCGCCGCGTACGAGATGGACGCGATTCTCTACGAGCTGCGCGACCACTCGTGCGCGCTCAACGCGGGACGCTGGGACTACATCTTCAGCTGCATCAAGAAGATGGGTGCGGTCCTGCCGGATCGCGCGCAGGTGACGATGACCGTGCCGTTCATGCGCGCCTACAGCGAGCTCCTCGTGAAGACCTGCCACAACCGCGAGGCGCATGCGATCGGCGGCATGGCGGCCTTCATCCCGTCGCGCCGCGACGCCGAGGTGAACGCGATCGCGCTCGCCAAGGTGGCCGAGGACAAGCGGCGCGAGGCGGGAGACGGCTTCGACGGGACCTGGGTTGCGCATCCGGACCTCGTCCCGGTCGCGGCGGCCGAGTTCGACGCCGTCCTCGGTGCGCGCGCGAACCAGGTCGACCGCAAGCGCGACGACGTCACGGTGACGGAGGAGCAGCTCGTCGACTTCGACATTCCCGGCAGCGAGATCACCGACGAGGGGCTGCGCGTGAATGTCAGCGTGGGGGTCCGGTACGTCGATGCCTGGCTGCAGGGTGTCGGCGCCGCCGCGATCGACAACCTGATGGAGGACGCAGCGACGGCCGAGATCTCGCGTGCCCAGGTCTGGTCGTGGGTCCAGTCGGGCCGGTTCGACGAGGCCCGGGTCCGCGAGGAGATCGCCAGGGTGGACGCCGGCGAGGCGGCGAAGGAGGTCTTCGCGGACGTGGCGCTCGCCGTGCCGCTGAAGGACTTCCTCACCACCGAGGCGTACGATCGGCTGCAGTGAAGCTCGAGAGCACCAAGGCAGACGACATCGCGGTCGTGATCGAGGAGGCGATCGTCTCCGGCGAGCTCGAGCCCGGCTCGGTGCTGCGGCAGGAGCAGCTGTCCGAGCGGTTCGGCGTCTCGCGGACGCCCGTGCGCGAGGCGCTCCGACGGGTGGCCGCACTCGGGCTCGTGTCGTTCGAGCCGAACAGGGGCGTCCGCGTCCGCACGCTCTCCCACCGCGACCTGCGCGAGGCATTCCTCGTCCGGGCCGAGCTCGAGTCGCTCGTGACCGAGATCGCGGCGCCGAAGATGAGGCCGGACACCCTCCTCGAGCTCGAGGAGTGCGAGAAGCGATTCGCGCGGCTGACGAAGGAGATTCGCTCGCACGAGCCGGGTGGAAGCCGTCGGTCGCTCATGTCGGACTGGATGCGCGCGAATCACGCGTTCCACGACGTCCTCTACCGGGTCGCGGACGTGCCCTACATCGAGTCGGTGGCGAAGGCGGCACGGCGCACCTTCTCGGGCCCGACCGTCTGGGCGCCGGTCGACGACGAGCTCGAGCGGCTCTACGAGCGAAACCAGGCCGAGCACCGGGCGATCCGCCAGGCGCTCGTCGCGGGCTCCGTCGCCGGCGCGCGCGAGCTCGCGCGCGAGCACGTGATGCACTCGTTCGCGCTCCTCGCGACGATCCTCGAGCACGTCGGCTCCGACTGGGCCGCGCGCGGCGCGTAACGGGAGCTACCGCTCGAGCAGAACGGCGACGAGCTCGCCGGCGGAATGGATGTGCGCCGCCATCTCGGCGCGCGCCTGCGACGCGTCGCGCCGCTCGACGGCGTCGAGGATGCGGTGGTGCTCCTCGATGTTCTCCGCCAGCAGGTGCGAGCTCTTGCTCAGCGCCGCCCACGTCAGGTGGCGCGGGAAGCTCCGGTGCAGATGGGCGATCGCGGCCAGCAGCTGCCGGTTCCCGGCCGCCTCCTGGATCACCTGGTGGAAGACGTTGTTCGCGCGCTCCCATTCGCTCTCGAGCGACCACGGCGCGGGCGGCGACCCTGCGCGGCGCCGCTCGATCACCTCTTCGACCGAGTGGCGGAAGGTCGCCTGCGCCTCGTGCAGCCGGTCGAGCTCCTCGTCGCCGATGAGCGGGGTCGCGAGCTCGGCCGCGAGCCCTTCGAGCTCGCCGCGCACGAGGTAGGCCTCGCGCACCTCACGCGCGGTCGGCCCGCGCACGATTGCCCCCTTGCGCGGCTCGAGCACGACGACGCCCGCCGACTGGAGCTTGCGGAGCGCCTCGCGAACCGGCGTCCTCGAGACGCCGAACTCCGCGGCCAGCGTCTCCTGGCGCAACCGCGACTCCGTGGGGATCTCGCCGCTCAGGATTCGAGCCTGGATCGCCGCGGCGAGCCGGTCGACGAGGCCGGTCGAGCTGAGGGTCTGTGTCATCGCGCGAGCAGACTGTCGCGCACGAGCCGGACGGCGACGATGCCGAGGAAGAGCGCGAAGACGATGCGCAGGACGTGCCCGGGGAGCGCCAGGGCGAGGAGGGCGCCGAGCACGCCGCCGCCTGCGCCGAGCAGCCCGAAGCGAAGCGCCACCTTCAGGTTGCCGACCCCCTTCCGGTGCAGGACGACGCTCGCGACGATCGCGGTCGGCAGGACGACGAGCAGCGACGTCGCTTCGGCCTCGTGCTGTGACATGCCGATCGCGAGGGTCAGGAACGGCACGAGGAGCGTCCCGCCGCCGACGCCGAGAAGTCCGGCGGCGCCTCCGGTGACGACGCCGAACGCGACCAGCGTGACGACGAGCACGGCGCCGGTCACGACCGCACCAGCATCAGGAGCGCGACCGCGCCCAGGAAGAGGCCGAAGACGAGCTTCAGCGGCCGCTCGCCGATCCGCGCGAGCGCGCCTGCGCCGAGGCGGGCGCCGACGATCGAGCCCGCCGCGAGGAGGAGCGCCTCGGTGGGGCGGACCTTGCCGGCGGCGCCGTACGTGATCACGCTCGCGAGGCTGATCGGGATGATCGCGCCGAGCGACATCGCATGCGCGTCCCGTTGCGCGAACCCGGCCCAGAGGACGAGGAGCGGCACCATCACGACCCCGCCGCCGACGCCGAGGAGCCCGGAGAGGATGCCCCCCGCGATGCCGATCGCAAAGAGCCGCGGATCCAGGCCGAAGAGTAGGCGGCGCCGACGCGCGCCCGGCGCGAGTTGCGTCGGCGTGGTCACAGCCGGGGCCTCGATGGATCGAAGAGTACTCGTTTTGGATCCAGTTGACAAGGAAGCGGATCCAATCTAAGCTCGCGTCTCCTCGCCACCCGAGCGGGGACCGTCGCCGTTCGACGACGCGCAACGTCGTCCCACCAAGGGGAACGCACATGAGAGGCTCATTCAGGCGCTTCACGTTGCTGGCACTGGGGCTCGTGCTGCTCGGAGCGCTCACCGCCGCCGTCGCCGCCGCCCGGGGCTCCACGTCGGGCGCCACGATCAAGAACGGCGGCACGCTCACGATCGGGCTTGCCGAGGAGCCCGACGCCCTCGACCCGACGATCGCGCGGACGTTCGTCGGCCGGATCGTCTTCCTCGCGACCTGCGAGAAGCTCTACGACCTCGATTCGCACCTGAACATCGTCCCGCAGCTCGCCGCGGCGCTGCCGCAGGTGTCGAAGGACAAGCTGACCTACACGATCAAGCTCCGGAGCGGGATCAAGTTCAACGACGGCACCCCGTTCAACGCCGCCGCCGTCAAGACGACGATCGAGCGCTACCTGACCTTCAAGGGATCCGTCCGTGCGAGCGAGATCTCGCCGATCAAGACCGTCGACGCCCCGAATGCGACGACGGTCGTCCTCCACCTCTCGTCGCCGTACTCGCCGCTCACGGCGCAGCTTGCCGACCGCGCCGGGATGATCCTCTCGCCGAAGGCGCTCGCCTCGTCGGCGTCCTTCGCGCAGGACCCGGTCTGCGTCGGCGCGTTCAGCTTCAAGGATCGCGTCGCCGGCGACCACATCACCCTCGTGAAGTCGAACGACTACTACGACAAGGCGAAGGTGCACCTGTCGTCGATCGTGTTCAAGATCATGACCGACCCGAGCTCGCGCACGCAGGCGCTCCGGGCCGGCGACATCCAGGTCGAGGACCGCATCCAGTCGACCGACGTGCCGACGCTGCAGAAGGACAAGAGCGTCACGGTGAGCAAGGCGGTCACGATCGGCTACCAGGGCCTGACGCTCAACATCGGCAACAGCAAGGGCGTCGGCAAGGGGTTCTCCAACACCGGGACGCCGATCGCGAAGTCGCAGTTCCTCCGGACCGCGTTCGACGCCGCCCTCGACCGGACGACGATCAACAAGGTCGTGTTCGGCGGGTTGAACCTGCCCGACTGCTACCCGATCGCGCCGGTGAGCCCGTGGTACAAGCCGACGACGGCCGGACTGCAGTGCAACCTGCACGCGAACGTCGCGCTCGCGAAGTCGCTCGTGAAGGCGTCGGGCATCGCCGACCCGACCGTCCACCTGATGCTCGGCGGCACCGATCCCGTCAACGCCCGCCTCGGCCAGGTGATCCAGTCGATGGAGAAGGCGGTCGGCATCAACGTGACCGTGCAGCCGACGGAGTTCACGACGTCGCTGAACACCGCGACCGCCGGCAACTTCGAGGCGTACGCGGTCGGCTGGTCGGGCCGCGTCGATCCGGACGGCAACATCTACAGCCAGGTCGCGACGCCGGGGACGCTGAACTACTCCGGGTACTCGAACGCCAAGCTCGACTACATCCTGAACGGCGCCCGGAAGTCGGTGACGACCAAGTCCCGCGACACGCTCTACCGGGCCGCGATGAAGATCATCCACAACGACCGGCCGATCATCTACCTCTACCACCCGGTCAACTACTACGGGACGTCCAAGAAGGTGTCCGGCGTGCAGATCTTCGGCGACGGCCTGATCCGCGCGCAGTTCGCCGGCTACACGCAGTAGGGAACGGGAAAGGACAGACGATCAGTGGGCGGCTTCCTGCTTCGGAAGGCGGGAGCCGCCCTGATCGTCGTCTTCTGCTCCAGCGTCGTCGTCTTCGTGGGCGTGCGGGCGCTGCCCGGCGACCCCGCCGTCGCGCTCAGCGGCGAGAACCGCGACCCGGCCGTCCTGGCCGCCGTCCGCGAGAAGTACGGCCTCGACCAGCCGCTGCCGGTGCAGTACGTGAAATGGGTGGGGCGCGCGGTGCGCGGCGACCTCGGCGTCGACTCGCGCGACCTCCCCGTTGCGCACACGATCGTGACGCGGATCCCGATCACGCTCGAGCTCGCGCTGCTCTCGGTCGCGCTCGGGATGCTGATCGGGATCACGAGCGGGGTGATCGCCGCGGTGCGGCGCGGCAAGGCCGAGGACCATGCGGCGACGACGTTCGCGCTCGTCGGGCTCTCGTTGCCGCACTTCTGGCTCGGCCTGATGATGATCATCCTGTTCGCCGTCGACCTGCACTGGCTGCCGTCGAGCGGGTACGTCTCGTTCGGGCAGCACCCGATCCAGAACCTCGAGCACATGGTGATGCCGGCGATCGTCCTCGGGACCGGGCTCTCGGCCGTCCTGATGCGGCAGATGCGCTCGTCGATGCTCGCCTCGCTCGGTGCCGACTACGTGCGCACGGCGCGCGCCAAGGGGTTGACCGAGGCGTCGGTGATCGGCAAGCACGCGCTTCGCAACAGCCTGATCACCGTGACGACCGTGGTCGGGCTGCAGCTCGGCGCGTTGATCTCGGGCGCCGTCATCACCGAGCAGATCTTCGTCATCCCGGGCTTCGGCCGGCTGACGCTGGAGGCGATCAACCAGCGCGACTACACGCTGCTCCAGGGTGTCGTCCTCGTCGCCGCGACCGGATACGTGGTCGTCAACCTCCTCGTCGACGTCATCTATTCGCTGCTCAATCCGCGGATCCGGGTGACGGGAGCCGCTCCGTGAGCTTCGCCGACCCGACGATCGCGGTGATCGACCCGCGCGCGCGCCGCCGCCGCCTGCTCCGCCGCCGGTTCCTGCGCCGCCCGCTCGCGGTCGTGGGTCTCGTCGTCTCGACGCTGTTCATCCTGACGGCGATCCTCGCGCCGTGGCTCGCGCCGTACTCCGCGGGCACGAGTGACTTCACCGCGACGCTCGGCCATTCGTCCGGGAAGCACCTGCTGGGGACAGACGAGCTTGGGCGCGACGTGCTGTCGCGGATCATCTGGGGCGCGCGCGCGTCGATCGAGGCGGGCGTGCTCGCGACGATGCTCGCGATGGCGATCGCCGTGCCGCTCGGGGTGATCGCCGGGTACTACCGTGGATTCGTGGACACCGTGATCGCACGCATGACCGACGTGCTCCTCGCCTTTCCGTTCCTGATCGTCGCCGTCGGGCTCGCCGCCATCCTCGGGCCGTCGCTGACGAACGCGACGATCGCGCTCGGCGTCGGGGCCGCACCCGGCCTGATCCGCGTCGCGCGCGGCGAGGCGCTCGCCCTCCGCGAGGAGGACTACGTTCGCGCGGCGGTCGCGAACGGGGCGAGCGACGCGCGGATCCTGACGCGACACGTGCTGCCGAACATGCTCTCGACGCTGATCGTGCAGGCAACCGTCGCGATCCCGACCGCGATCATCGGCGAGGCGGTGCTGTCCTTCCTCGGCCTCGGCGTACAGCCTCCGACCCCGTCCTGGGGCGTGATGCTCGCCGACGCGCAGTCCTACCTCGCTCAGGCCCCGAGGCTCGCCGTGTACCCCGGGATCGCGATCTTCCTCTGCTCGCTCTCCTTCAACCTGCTCGGCGACGGTCTACGCGACGTGCTCGACCCGAGGACGACGCGGTGAGCGTGCTCGAGGTGCAGGACCTCTCGGTCCGCTTCGACACCGACGACGGCCAGGTGCACGCGGTCGACCGGCTGTCGTTCTCGCTCGGCGAGCGCGAGGTGCTCGGCGTGGTCGGGGAGTCGGGTTGCGGCAAGAGTGTCAGCTTCATGTCGCTGCTGCGCCTCCTGCCCGAGACGGCGGTCGTCGAGGGGCGCGCGGAGTTCGACGGCGTCGACCTCCTGCGGGCGCCGGCGTCGCGGCTGCGCCGCATCCGGGGACGCGACATCGCGTTCGTCTTCCAGGAGCCGATGACCTCGCTGAACCCCGCCTTCAAGGTCGGGAACCAGATCGGCGAGGTGCTGCGGCGGCATCTCGGCCTCTCCCGCGGCGAGGCGCGCCGTCGCACGATCGAGCTGCTCGAGCTCGTCCGCATCCCCGCACCCGAGCGTCGGGTCGACGAGTACCCGCACCAGCTCTCCGGCGGCATGCGGCAGCGCGTGATGATCGCGATGGCGCTCGCCTGCGACCCGAAGATCCTGATCGCCGACGAGCCGACGACGGCGCTCGACGTGACCATCCAGGCCGGCATTCTCGACCTGATGCGCGACATCCGCGAACGGCTGGGAACCGCGATCGTGCTGATCACGCACAACCTCGGCGTCGTCGCCGACGTGGCCGACCGCGTGATCGTCATGTACGCGGGACGCAAGGCGGAAGAGGCGCCGGTGCACGAGCTCTTCGCGCAGCCGCAGCATCCGTACACGAACGGGCTGCTCGGTGCGGTGCCACGACCGGGCGTCGCCGGCGTCCGCGGTCGATTGCGCGAGATACCCGGGCGCGTGCCCTCGCTCGCCTCGCTGCCGCAGGGGTGTGCCTTCGCCCCGCGCTGCCCGCGCGCCGACGACCGGACGCGCAGCGAGGTGCCGGAGCTGCGCGAGGTGCGCCCCGAGCACCTCGTCGCCTGCTTCCACCCGGGGCCGGACGCATGACCACCGCCGATCCCGCCGCGCCGACGCTCGAGGTCGTCGACCTCGTCAAGCACTTCCCGGTGCGTGGGATCGGCGCGCGCGGCGTCGTGCACGCCGTCGACGGCGTCTCGTTCTCGATTGGCCGCGGCGAGCTCCTCGGCCTCGTCGGCGAGTCCGGCAGCGGCAAGAGCACGGTCGCGAACTGCGTGATGCGCCTGGTCGAGCCGACGGAGGGCACGATCCGCCTCAAGGGCGCCGACATCACGCACCTCTCGCGCCGCGCCCTGCGACCGCTGCGCGGCGACATGCACATGGTCTTCCAGGATCCGTACTCGTCGCTCGACCCGCGGATGACGTGCGGCCAGATCGTCGGCGAGCCGCTCGACGTCCAGGGCATCGC
>Ga0070683_100001419_pt1 | contig 18396 bp, 15 predicted proteins | sample KBSC713LmetaG_FD_64662 | JGI IMG/M metagenome (GOLD analysis project Ga0070683, IMG submission 64662) | Corn rhizosphere microbial communities from Kellogg Biological Station, Michigan, USA - KBS C7.1-3L metaG | ecosystem: Host-associated > Plants > Roots > Rhizosphere ... | reverse complement strand
GATCGATCTCCCCTTGCGTCGCTGCGTCGAGCCGCGGCAGGTCGAGCCGCTTGGCCATCCGCTCGTACGCGCGGGCCGCGTGCTCCCGCACCCACTCCTCGGGGTCATGGAGGACCGCGAGCACGGCGTCCGCGTGCTCGGTGTCGCCGACGACGCCGAGGGTGCGGACGGCGTTGGCCCGGACGCGCGGCAGCTCGTGGCGGGTGAGCCGTGCGGCCCCGGGACCCGACCCGGCGACGTCATGCTTGGCGCAGACCTTCAGGCACATCTCGGCGGGACGGTAGTGCTCGTCGCCCAGCCCCGTCACCACCGGGCCGGTGGCGGCGTCGTCCCAGCAGTGGAGGAGGCCGCGGGCTCCCCACGTGCGGACCCAGTAGTCCTTCCACACCGTCGGGTCGCGGATCGGGTCGTCCTCGGCCCAGCCGTGCCCGGTCAGGTAGCGCAGCTCCGGGACGTATGCCGTCCGGTCGGCCCCCTCGAGCAGGTCGACGCACACCTCCACGAACCGGGCGCGTCCGACCCGCGCGTCCAGCTCCTGGATGCGGGCCGCGACCGGGCGGTCGCCGGGGTCGGGAGCCGGAAGCGTGCTCACCCGCCCGATCATGCCGTCACCCGTGGACACCCACCGAGCGCCGTCGAGACGTGGGCACCACTAACCTGCGGTGGTGAGCGACCTGATCGAGCGCGCCCGGGCCTGGGCGGCCGAGGATCCCGACCCGACCACACGCGCCGAGCTGGAGGCGCTGCTCGAGCAGGGCGAGACCGCCGAGCTGGCGGACCGCTTCGACGGCACCTTGGAGTTCGGTACGGCCGGTCTGCGCGGCGAGCTGGGCGCCGGCTCCAACCGGATGAACCGCGTGGTCGTGACCCGAGCGGCGGCCGGGCTCGCGGCGTACCTGAAGGACCAGGGTGCGGTGCGCGACGCCTCCGTCGTGATCGGGTACGACGCGCGCCACAACTCCGACGTCTTCGCCCGCGACACCGCCGAGGTGATGACCGGCGCCGGGTTGCGCGCGCTGGTGCTCCCCCGCCCGCTGCCCACACCGCTGCTCGCGTTCGCGATCCGCGAGCTCGGCTGCGTCGCCGGCGTGATGGTGACCGCCAGCCACAACCCGCCCCGCGACAACGGCTACAAGGTCTACCTGGGCGACGGCAGCCAGATCGTGCCCCCTGCGGACGCCGGGATCGCCGAGCGGATAGCCGCGGTCGGGTCCGTCGCCGACGTCCCGCGCGGTGACGGCTGGACGATCCTCGGCGACAGCATCGTGGACGGCTACCTCGACACCGTGGCCGGCCTCGCCGGTGACGGCCCACGCGACCTGCGCCTGGTCTACACGCCCCTGCACGGCGTCGGCGGCACCTCGGTGACGCAGGTGCTCGAGACGGCCGGCTTCGACGCGCCGTACGTCGTCGCGCAGCAGGAGCAGCCCGACGCCGACTTCCCCACCGTGTCCTTCCCGAACCCCGAGGAGCCGGGTGCCATGGACCTGGCGATGGCGCTCGCCGCGGACAGGCAGGTGGACCTGGTCGTGGCCAACGACCCCGACGCCGACCGGTGTGCCGCCGCCGTCCCCGACGTGCACGGCTGGCGGATGCTGCGCGGCGACGAGGTCGGGGCGCTGCTGGCCCACCACCTCCTCACCGGCGGCCACGCGGGCACCTACGCGTGCTCGATCGTCTCCTCGACCCTGCTGAGCAAGATGGCGGCCGCGGCCGGGCAGGCGTTCGCCGAGACCCTCACCGGCTTCAAGTGGATCAGCAAGGTCGACGGCCTGGTGTTCGGCTACGAGGAGGCGCTCGGCTACTGCGTCGACCCCGAGCACGTGAAGGACAAGGACGGCGTCTCGGCGCTGCTGCTGCTCTGCGAGCTCGCCGCCGCGGAGAAGGCGCAGGGCCGCTCCCTGGTCGACGTCCTGGACGACCTCGCGCTCGCGCACGGACTGCATGCCACCGACCAGCTGTCGGTCCGGGTCACCGACCTGGGTGAGATCGCCGCGGCCATGGCGCGGCTCCGGGCGACCCCGCCCCGGTCCTTGGGGGGCCTCCCCGTGGAGTCCGTCGACGACCTGGCCCGGGGCGACGGCGGGCTCCCGCCGACCGACGGCCTGCGCTACCGACTCGGCAGCGGGGCACGGGTGATCGTGCGCCCGAGCGGCACCGAGCCGAAGCTGAAGTGCTACCTCGAGGTCGTGGTTCCCGTGGACGCGGAGGCCGGCGTCGACGCCGCGCGCATCTCGGCGGCCGCTCGCCTCGACGCCCTGCGCGACGACATCAGGGCCGCCGCCTTCGGCGGTTGAGTCCTTCGGTGGTCGAGTCCGTCGGCGGTCGAGAAGGGCCTGCCGGCGGCCCTTCCGGAGTCGAGCCCCGCGTTCCCGGCGCCAGGCAACCGTGACCGGGGTGCGAGACGGCGCGCCTGGTCAACCGGCGAGTGCCACCGTGGCCACGAAGGCGATGGCGAGCACGGTCAGTACGGCGATCTCGAGCCAGGCCGGGCGCCGGACGACCTGCGAGCCGAGCTCGTACTCCTCCTCGGAACGCTCCTCGATGCCCCGGCGGGCGCGATCGCCGGCGGCCAGGTGCGCGATCCGCTGCTCCACGAAGTCGGGGTAGGCGAGCCCGTGCTCGTCGACCTCGGTCTGGATGGTCCCGCCGCTGAGCCGCTCCTCCGACAGGCCCGGCGTCAGCATCTGCGGGTTGCCGCCCCACTTCATCTCGTTCCGCACGGTCTTGCGCAGGGACCGGCTGATGGCCGGGCAGATGTACCTGCGTCCACCCGAGCGGACCAGCAGGTAGCGGCGTACCAGGACGGTCTCCACGGAGGCCAGCGGGATCGAGACGTTGGAGAACAGCGTCTTGATGTACAGGTCGGTGGTCGAGGCGGACACGCCCGGACGCAGCATCACCACCCACACGAACACCGCGGCGAGGGCGCAGCCGACGACCCCGGGCACCGCGACATGCGCCGGCTCGGACAGGATGAAGACGACGGCGACGAACGCACACAGCAGGAGGCCCAGGACACCCATGAACCGGCCGTTCGTCGGCCGGAAGCGTTGGATCTCCTCGGTCTCCTCGTCGGCGGCCATGCGCTTTCTCCTGGTCATCGATGCGGTCCTCGCTCGAATACCGGGCGTCGGACGGTCAACTCTATGCTGGGTGGGTGACGACCACAGCCACCCAGCCCGCCGGCCCAGGTAACGATTGGGCCGACGTCGCCGCGTCCGAGTCGTCCCTGAGGCGGTTCCTGCACGGGCTGCCCGGCGTCGACCAGGTCGGGGCCGAGCAGCGGGCAGCGGGCCTCGGGACCCGCTCGATCAAGACCTCGGCCAAGGCGTTCGCGATCGACCTGGCCATCTCGATGGTCGACCTCACCACGCTCGAGGGCCAGGACACGCCCGGCAAGGTCCGTGCCCTCTCGGCCAAGGCGATGCACCCGGACCCTGCCGATCCCACCTGCCCGTCGGTGGCGGCGGTCTGTGTCTACCCCGACATGGTGGCCACCGCCAAGCAGGCCCTCGGATCCAGTGGCGTCCACGTCGCGTCCGTCGCGACCGCCTTCCCGAGCGGCCGGGCGGCGATGGACGTGAAGCTCGCCGACACCCGAGACGCCGTGGCCGCGGGTGCCGACGAGGTCGACATGGTGATCGACCGCGGCGCCTTCCTGGCCGGTCGCCACCTCCAGGTGTTCGAGGAGATCGCGGCCGTCCGCGAGGCGTCCGGACCCGCTCATCTCAAGGTCATCCTGGAGACCGGAGAGCTCCAGACCTACGACAACGTACGCCGGGCCAGCTGGCTGGCGATGATGGCCGGGGCGCACTTCATCAAGACCTCCACCGGCAAGGTCCAGCCCGCCGCCACACCGCCGGTCACGCTGGTGATGCTGGAGGCGGTCCGCGACTACCGCGAGCAGACCGGGCAGATGGTCGGGGTCAAGCCGGCGGGAGGCATCCGTACCAGCAAGGACGCGATCAAGTACCTCGTGATGGTCAACGAGGTCGCGGGACCCGACTGGCTCGACCGCGACTGGTTCCGCTTCGGCGCGTCCACGCTGCTCAACGATCTGCTCATGCAGCGCACCAGGCTCACCACCGGCCGCTACTCCGGCCCCGACTACTTCACCCTGGACTGAGGAGGGACCCGTGGTCTCGACAACCTCGACCGGCGCACGGAGCGCGTTCGAGTACGCCCCCGCCCCCGAGTCGCGCGCGATCGTCGACATCAAGCCGTCGTACGGCCTGTTCGTGAACGGCGACTTCGTCGACGGGCACGGCCGCAGCTTCAAGACGATCAGCCCCTCGACCGAGGAGGTCCTGGCGGAGGTGGCCGAGGCCGACGAGGCGGACGTCGACAACGCCGTCAAAGCCGCCCGCCGGGCCCACAGCCGCGTCTGGGGCCGGATGCCCGGCAAGGAGCGCGCCAAGTACCTGTTCCGGATCGCGCGGATCATCCAGGAGCGCGGGCGTGAGCTCGCCGTGCTGGAGTCGATCGACAACGGCAAGCCGATCAAGGAGACCCGCGACGTCGACGTCCCGATCGCCGCGGCCCACTTCTTCTACTACGCCGGCTGGGCCGACAAGCTGGAGTACGCCGGCTACGGCACCGAGTCGCTCGGCGTCGCGGGTCAGGTGATCCCGTGGAACTTCCCGCTGCTGATGCTGGCCTGGAAGATCGCGCCGGCGCTGGCCTGCGGCAACACGGTCGTGCTCAAGCCGGCCGAGACCACGCCGTTGACGGCTCTGCTGTTCGCCGAGATCTGCCAGCAGGCCGACCTGCCGGCGGGCGTGGTCAACATCATCACCGGCGCCGGCGAGACCGGCCGGACGCTGGTGTCCCACCCGGACGTCGACAAGGTCGCGTTCACCGGCTCGACCGAGGTCGGCCGGGCGATCGCCAAGGCCGTCGCCGGGACCGAGAAGCGGGTCACCCTCGAGCTCGGCGGCAAGGCCGCGAACATCGTCTTCGACGACGCGCCGCTCGACCAGGCCGTCGAGGGCATCGTCAACGGCATCTTCTTCAACCAGGGCCACGTCTGCTGCGCAGGCTCCCGGCTGCTGGTGCAGGAGAGCGTCGCCGACGACGTGCTGGCGCGCCTCAAGCGCCGGATGGCCACCCTCCGGGTGGGCGACCCGCTCGACAAGAACACCGACGTCGGGGCCATCAACTCCGCCGAGCAGCTGGCCAAGATCCGCGAGCTCTCGGAGATCGGCGAGCAGGAGGGTGCCGAGCGCTGGTCGGCCCCGTGCGAGCTGCCCGACCACGGCTTCTGGTTCGCGCCCACGATCTTCACCGGCGTCACCCAGGCCCACCGGATAGCCCGCGAGGAGATCTTCGGCCCCGTGCTGTCCGTGCTGACGTTCCGGACACCGGCGGAGGCGATCGAGAAGGCGAACAACACGCCGTACGGGCTGTCGGCGGGCGTCTGGACCGACAAGGGCTCCCGGATCCTGAAGATGGCCAACGCGCTCCGGGCCGGCGTGGTCTGGGCGAACACGTTCAACAAGTTCGACCCGGCCAGCCCGTTCGGCGGCTACAAGGAGTCGGGCTACGGCCGCGAGGGCGGTCGCCACGGCCTGGCCGCCTACCTGAAGGGCCGGAGCCTGCGATGACCCGCGTCGACGTCCGCAAGACCTACAAGCTGTTCATCGGCGGCGAGTTCCCGCGCTCGGAGTCCGGCCACTCCTACGTCGTCAACGACGTGCGCGGCCGGTTCGTGGCGAACGCCGCCCTGTCCTCCCGCAAGGACGCCCGCGACGCGGTCGCGGCGGCGCGCAAGGCGTTCCCCGGCTGGGCCGGACGCACGGCGTACAACCGCGGCCAGGTCGTCTACCGGGTCGCCGAGGTGATGGAGGACCGCCGGCCGCAGTTCGTCGAGGCGGTGCGCCAGGGCGAGGGACGGACGGCCGCGGCCGCCGGCAAGGTGCTCGACGAGTCCATCGACCGTCTGGTCTGGTACGCCGGGTGGGCCGACAAGCTCACCCAGGTCGTCGGGAACGCCAACCCCGTCGCCGGACCGTTCTTCAACCTCTCGACGCCGGAGCCGACCGGCGTGGTCGCGGTCCTCGCGCCGCAGGAGTCCAGCCTGCTCGGCCTGGTGAGCGTGGTCGCACCGGTGATCATCAGCGGCAACACCGTGGTCGTCACGTCGTCCGTGCAGCGCCCGCTGCCCGCCGTCACCTTCGCCGAGGTGCTCGCGACCTCCGACGTGCCCGCCGGCGTGGTCAACATCCTCACCGGCTCGCTCGACCGCACGGCCGCCACGCTGGCGTCGCACATGGACGTCAACGCGATCGACCTGACCGGTCTGGCCGGCGACCCCGAGCAGGCGACGGCCCTCGAGGTCGAGGCCGCGGCGAACCTCAAGCGGGTACGCCGCACGCCCGGCACCGAGCCCGACTGGAGCGCCGAGCCCGGCCTGGACCGGATGACCGACGTCCTGGAGACCAAGACGGTCTGGCACCCGATCGGCGTCTGACCCGCCCGGCCCCGGGGTCCGTGCTGGTCGGTGCTGCACGGCTGGGTGGTCGTGCCGATCAGGGTGCCGAGTTCCGGGACAGACCCCTGGCCGGTTCCGTTGTCACCGTGCGCCGGGGCCGGTTCGGCAGGATCTGGCCGGTCGGCCCCCGGGGCCGGTCCGATCCGGTGCTGGGCGCTCCGGCACAATGTCGCGGTGCCTCCCCCGGTCCCGTCCAGTCCGGCCCCGTCCGGTCCGGTCCCGCCCGCCGCGGTCGCCGCCCGCGTCGTGGTGCTGGCCGGGCCGTCGGGAGTCGGGAAGTCGCGGCTGGCCGCGCACACCGGACTGCCCGTGCTCCGGCTCGACGACTACTACCGCAGCGGCGACGATCCCGAGCTCCCCCGCATCGACCACGGCGCGAACGCCGGCCTCGTCGACTGGGACGATCCGCGCTCCTGGCACCACGACGAGGCCGTCCGAGCGATCTGCGAGCTGGCCACCACCGGCCGGACCGTCGCCCCGGTCTACGACATCGCCCGCAACGGACCCTCGGGCACGCACGTCATCGACCTGGCCGGGTCGTCGTTGTTCGTGGCCGAGGGGATCTTCGCCCAGGAGGTGGTCGCGGCCTGCCGCACGCACGGAGTTCTGGCCGTTGCCCTGTGCCTGCGCCAGCACCCGCTGGTGACGTTCTGGCGCCGGCTCACCCGCGACCTGCGCGAGCACCGCAAGCCCCCGTTGGTCCTGCTCCGGCGTGGGTGGGCGTTGCTGCGGGCCCAGCGCCGCGTCATCGCCGACGCCGCCGCGCTGGGGTGTGAGGTCGTGTCCGTCACCGAGGCCGGCGAGCGGATCCGGGCCCTCGTCTGACCGCGTCCTCGTCGGGGGAGGTGCCAGGCACCGGTCCCCCTGCTCCCGGACGCCGACCGGATCGGCGCCGGAGACCACGAGGGGGACGGTGTGGCGACCCAGGGCAGGCTCGACGGGGCTCGCCCCCGCACCCCAGCGTGACCGCGGTCAGACCGCCCGCGGCCACGAGAGGCGTCCGGTGGGCTCAGGCACCGTCGCCGGCGCCCAGCGCGGCGTAGCCGGGCTTGACGACGTCCTCGATGATCGCCAGCCGCTCGTCGAAGGGCAGGAAGGCGGACTTCATCGCGTTGATCGTGAACCAGCGCAGCCGCGCCAGGTCGTAGCCGAAGGCGTCCACGAGCGCCGCCATCTCGCTGGTCATCGAGGTCTGGCTCATCAGCCGGTTGTCGGTGTTCACCGTGACCCGGAAGCGCAGGTCGGTCAGCAGGCCGATCGGGTGCTCGGCGATCGACGGCGCAGCGCCGGTCTGGATGTTCGAGGCCGGCGCCAGCTCGAGCGGGATCCGCTTGTCGCGGACGTAGGCGGCCAGCCGGCCGAGGTGGGCCCGGCCGTCGTCGTCCACCGTGATGTCGTCGACGATCCGGACGCCGTGGCCGAGCCGATCGGCCCCGCACCACTGGATCGCCTCCCAGATCGACGGCAGCCCGAAGGCCTCGCCGGCATGGATGGTGAAGTGGAAGTTCTGGCGCTGCAGGTACTCGAAGGCGTCGAGGTGCCGGGTCGGTGGGAACCCCGCCTCCGCGCCCGCGATGTCGAAGCCGACCACACCGGCGTCGCGCCAGGCCACCGACAGCTCCGCGATCTCGCGGGAACGTGCCTGGTGGCGCATCGCGGTGAGCAGCTGACGCACCACGATCCGACCCCCTGCGTCGACCATGCCCGCCTCGAACCCGGACCGGACCGCACCGACCACCTGGTCGAGGGTCAGGCCGGTGCTCACGTGCTGCTCCGGGGCGTAGCGGATCTCGGCGTACACCACCCCGTCGGCGGCGAGGTCGGCGACGCACTCGCGCGCGATCCGCTCGATGGCCTCCTCGGTCTGCATCACGGCGACGGTGTGGTCGAACGTCTCGAGATAGCGCACCAGCGAACCCGAGTCGGCGGACTCGGCGAACCACCGTCCGAGGGACTCGGCGTCGTCCGCCGGCAGCCGGTGACCGGCCAGCTCGGCCAGCTCCAGCACGGTCTGGGGACGGAGCCCGCCGTCGAGATGGTCGTGGAGCAGCACCTTCGGGGCCCGCAGGATCTCGTCGCGGCTCGGGCGGGTAGGTTCGGGCATGGCGCCCAGCCTTCCAGATCCGACCTCGCAGACCCTTCACCGCCGGGAGAACCGATGCGCGTCCTCGACGACCTCGACGAGCTGGCCGCCCTCAGCGGCGAGCAGCTCGGCACCAGCGAGTGGCTGGAGGTCGACCAGGACCGGGTGAACGAGTTCGCCGACGCGACCGGTGACCACCAGTGGATCCACGTCGACGTGGAGCGCGCGGCGTCGGGTCCGTTCGGCGGGACCATCGCGCACGGGTATCTCACGCTGTCCCTGATCCCCTACCTCGGCAGCCAGGTCTTCTCCCTGGAGACGCCGGGGGCGAAGCTCAACTACGGCGTGAACAAGGTCCGCTTCCCGAGCCCGGTCCGCGTCGGCTCCCGCATCCGCAGCCACGTCGTCATGGGCGAGGTGACCGACCTGCCCACCGGCAAGCAGCTCACGCTCCGCCACACCATCGAGATCGAGGGCCACGACAAGCCCGCCTGCGTCGCCGAGACCGTCGTCCTCCTCATCGCCGGTTGAGGAGTCGCCGGCGGCGTCACCGGACCAGCGGGCCGGACGTCACGAGACTCGCTCGATCACCAGCGGCTCGGCTGTGTACGCCGCGGCGTCACCGATCTCGTACCCACCCTCGAGCGGCTCCATGGCCCGCGGGATCCGCTCCGCGTCATCCGTGTGCAACGTGAACAGCGGCCGACCCTCGGTGACCGCCTCGCCGGGCCGCACGTGCCAGACGACCCCGGCGCCGGCCTGGACGGCGTCCTCCTTCCGCGCCCGGCCCGCACCCAGCCGCCAGGCGGCCAGCCCCACCGCCATGGCGTCGAGCCGGGTCAAGGTCCCCGACGCCGGAGCGGTCACGACGTGCGACTCGCGAGCGGTCGGCAGCGCCGCCGACGGGTCACCCCCCTGGGCCGAGATCATGGCCCGCCAGACGTCCATGGCCGACCCGTCCGCCAGCTTGTCGGCAGGGTCCACGTCGTCACGCCCGGCACCGGTCAGCATCTCCCGGGCCAGGGCGAGGGTCAGCTCGACCACGTCGGCCGGCCCGCCACCGGCGAGGACGTCGAGCGACTCCTGCACCTCGAGGGCGTTCCCGGCGGTCAGCCCGAGCGGCGTGGACATGTCGGTGAGCAGCGCGACGGTGTGGACCCCGGCGTCCTGGCCGAGCGCGACCATGGTGGTCGCCAGCTCACGGGCCTCGTCGACGGTGCGCATGAAGGCACCCGTCCCGACCTTCACGTCCAGCACCAGCGCCCCGGTGCCCTCGGCGATCTTCTTGGACATGATCGACGAGGCGATCAGCGGGATCGCCGGCACCGTGCCCGTGACGTCGCGCAGGGCGTAGAGCTTCTTGTCCGCCGGCGCCAGCCCGTCGCCCGCGGCGCACACCACCGCACCGACCGACTCCAGCTGCGCCACCAGCTCGTCGTTGGAGAGTGCGGCCCGCCAGCCGGGGATGGACTCGAGCTTGTCGAGGGTGCCACCGGTGTGGCCGAGACCGCGGCCGCTCAGCTGCGGGACGGCGACGCCGCACGCGGCCACGACCGGCGCGAGCGGCAGTGTGATCTTGTCGCCGACGCCCCCGGTCGAGTGCTTGTCGGCGGTCGGCCGGGACAACGACGAGAAGTCCATCCGCTCCCCCGAGGCGATCATCGCGGCGGTCCAGCGGCCGATCTCGCGGCGGCTCATCCCGTTCAGCAGGATCGCCATCGCCAGCGCCGCCATCTGCTCGTCGGCCACCACGCCGTGCGTGTACGCGTCGACGACCCAGTCGATCTGGCTGTCGCTGAGCTCCTGCCCGTCACGCTTCGCGCCGATCACCTCCACGGCGTCGTGCCCGCGGTCAGTCGCCATGCACAGCCTCCAGGTCCTCGGGGCCGAAGGCGTCGGGCAGCACGTCGGCCATCCGGCGTACGCCGGTCGCCGTCATCAGCTGCAGGTCGGCTCCGCCGTGCTCCCACAGCAGCTGACGGCACCGGCCGCACGGCATGATCACATCGCCCACGCCGTTCACGCAGACCACCCGCGTCAGTCGCCCTCCGCCGGTGGCGTGCAGCGAGCTGACCATCCCGCACTCGGCGCACAGCACGACGCCGTACGCCGCGTTCTCGACGTTGCACCCCACCAGCACCCGGCCGTCGTCGGCCATGCCGGCCGCACCCACCGGGTAGTGGGAGTACGGCGCGTAGGCGCGGCGGGACACCTCCACGGCGGCGTCTCGCAGCGCGTCCCAGTCGAACTCGTCGGCCACCGTCATTCCTTCACGTACGGCTCACCGTCGGCCGCCGGCGCCCGCACCTTCCCGACCAGGCCGGCCACCGCGAAGATCGTGGCCAGGTAGGGCAGCATCGCGATCACGTCGGACGGGATGGACGGCACGTTGATCGACAGCGTCGTCTGCATCGCCGTCGCGAAGCCGAACAGCAGCGCCGCTCCCACTGCGCCGCGCGGGCTCCAGCGCCCGAAGATCACCGCGGCCAGGGCGATGAAGCCGTAGCCGGAGGTGATGTTCTTCTGGAACTGCCCGACCTGGAAGGTGAAGTAGGCCCCGCCGATGCCGGCGATCGCGCCCCCGATGATCACGTTGCGGTAGCGCATGGCCAGCACGTTGATGCCGACGGTGTCGGCCGCCTTCGGATGCTCACCGACCGCCCGCGTCCGCAGACCCCATCGCGTGCGGAACAACCAGACGTCGACGACCACGATGAGCACGTAGGTGATGTAGACGATGATGCTCTGCTCGAACAGCAGCGGTCCCAGGATCGGGATCTTGCTCAGCAGCGGCAGGCTGATCGGGTCGAGCAGGGCGGGCTGGTTGAGCGACTCGACGTGGGGCTGCATGAAGGCGTCGTAGAAGAAGCCGGTCAGGCCCGCCGCGAACACGTTCAGCACGACGCCCAGGACCACCTGGTTGACCAGGTAGCGGATCGCGAAGACCGCCAGGATCCAGCCCATCAGGGCGCCGGCGAGCGCCGCGCCGACGATGCCGACCAGCGAGCCGACGAGAGTGCCGACCAGCGCGCCGGTCCAGGCGCCGGCCAGCATCTGGCCCTCGATCGCCACGTTGATCACGCCGGAGCGCTCACACATCACCCCGCAGAGGGCGCCGAGGATCAGCGGCACGGCGACCTGGATCGTGCTCGAGCCCAGGCCCACCAGGTCGAGCTGGGAGAACTGGTTGCGCGACGACATCCAGCACAGGAGCGCCACCACGAACAGGCCGAGCGCGGAGCCCACGATCGCGCCGAACCAGCGCCGTCGCGGCACCGCGAGCCAGAGCAGCCCCAGCGTGACGATGACGATGCCGATCGCCAGGCAGACCGGCGCCGACGGGAAGCTGAGCTGATGGACCTTCGGGTCGTTGAGGGCACCGAAGCGCAGCTTCGCGTGGGCGTCCCAGTCGGCGCGCAGCGCGAAGAGCCAGATGGTGATCAGTCCGAGCCCGACGAGCACGCCCGCGGTGGCATACCGCTGCGTGGTCGACACCGGCGGCTCGACGACGACGGGCCGGACGACCAGCTCGTCCTCCGGAGGCTGCACCGTGGTCTGCTCGCTCATCCGTTCCACCCCTTGGCGAGCGTGCCGTTGACACCGGACGTCGACACGTGGAGGTGGTAGATCGTCCGAATCAGCATCGGCGCCGCGATGAACAGCACGATCAGCGACTGGATCACCTGCACGATGTCGATCGGCGTACCGGTCGTCGACTGCATCTGCGTGCCACCGGCGTGGAGCGCGCCGAACAGGACGCCGGCCGCGACGATGCCGCCCGCGTTCGCCCGGCCGAGCAGTGCGACCGTGATCGCGTCGAACCCGATGCCGGCATCGATGTCACCGGTGAGCTGGTTGTTGGTGCCGAGGATCTGGGACACACCGGCCAGCCCGCACAGGGCACCGGCGATCAGCATCACCGTGATGTAGCTGCCCTCGACACTCATGCCGGCCGTGCGGGAGGCGAACTGGTTCGCGCCGACCGCACGGAGCCGGAAGCCCAGGGTGCTGCGGTTCAGCAGCCAGCCCACGAAGACCGCGGCCAGCAGCGCGATGATCAGCCCCGCGTGGACGCGCAGGTCACCGCCGAGGAGCAGGGGCAGCCGGGCGTTCTTGTCGGTGGGGTTGGAGATCGCCTGCCCGTACGGCGGCGCCTGGAAGCCCTTCTTCTTCAGGAGGTAGCCCAGGCTGCTGAGCGCGACGTAGTTGAGCATGATCGTGGTGATCACCTCGTGGGCCCCGGTCTTGGCCTTGAGGAAGCCGGCGATGCCGCCCCACAGGGCCCCGCCGAGCATGCCGGCCGCGATCGCCGCGATCAGGTGCAGGACGACCGGGAGGTGGTAGTGGAAACCCACGAACCCGGCGAAGACCGCACCCATGATGACCTGGCCCTGACCACCGATGTTGAACAGGCCGGCCCGGAACGCCAGACCCACCGAGAGGCCGCCCAGGATCAGCGGCGTGGCGTTGGTCAGCGTCTCGGAGATGGGACCGAGGTACCCGGCCAGGGTGCCCTTCTGGGCCAGCTTCGGGTTGAAGATGGCGCCCTCGAACATCGCCTTGTAGCCGTTCCACATGGCCTCGAAGCCGTAGCGGAAGGTGTCCCACGGATACTGGAAGAAGTAGTGCGCCGCCGCCTGGGTCTGGGGGTCGGCGGAGGCGATCAGGACGCCGCCGACGAGCATCGCGGTCAGGAACGCCAGCAGCGTCACCACCAGCGAGTCGGCGTTCGCGAACCTGCCCAGCCACCCGCGCGGCGCCGGGGCTTCGTCATGCTCGAGCAACAGCTGCTGCGGGTCGACCGTGGGGTCGCTGGTCGCGTCGCTCATGAGACCTCCTGGGCGTGGTCACCGGTGGTGCCGGCCATCAGCAGGCCGATCTCGGCCGGGTCGGCTCCGCCGGACATCTCGCCGATGATCCGGCCGCGGTACATGACGCCGATCCGGTCGGCGAGGCCGAGCACCTCGTCGAGCTCGGTGGACACCACGATCACGGCGGCGCCGTTGTCGCGCTCGGCCACGATCCGCTTGTGCACGAACTCCATGGAGCCGACGTCGAGACCTCGGGTCGGCTGGGCGACGATCAGCACCTTCAGCGGTCGCGAGAGCTCCCGCGCCAGCACCACCTTCTGCTGGTTGCCTCCGGACAGCGTCGACGCCGGGTGGTCGATGGACGACGTACGCACGTCGAACTCCGAGACCCGCTCCTCGGCGTTGGTGCGGATGTAGGGCAGGTTGAGGGAGACACCACGGGAGAAGGGGTCCTGGTCGTACAGGTTGAGCACGAGGTTCTCCGCGACCGAGAAGCTGCTCACCAGCCCGTCGTGCAGGCGGTCCTCGGGCACGTAGCCGACGCCGAGGCTGAGGACGTCGTCGACCGAGCTGCGCGTGACGTCGTGCCCGTCGACCGTGATGCGTCCGGACTCGACCCGCTCGAGCCCCACCAGGGCCTCGGTGAGCTCGGTCTGGCCGTTCCCCTGGACGCCGGCCAACGCGTAGATCTCGCCCGCGCGCACCGAGAAGCTGACGTCGTCGACGACCGCCTGGCCATGGAGGTCCAGGACCCGGAGGTGCTCGACCTCGACGACCTCGGCGCCCGGCTTGGCGGGATCCTTGTCGATCTCGAGCTTGACCGGGCGGCCGACCATCATCGAGGCGAGCTCGGCGGACGACGCCGTCGGCTTGGCCTCGCCCACGACCTTGCCGCGACGGATGACGGTGATCCGGTCGGCGACGGCGCGCACCTCGCGGAGCTTGTGGGTGATGAACACGATGGACGTGCCGCCGGCCTTCAGCGACCGCATGACCTCCATCAGGTCGTCGGTCTCCTGAGGCGTGAGCACGGCCGTGGGCTCGTCGAGGATGAGCACCTTGGCGTCGCGCAGGAGCGCCTTGATGATCTCCACGCGCTGCTGGACGCCCACCGGAAGGTCCTGCACCAGCGCGTCGACCGGGACCTGGAGGCCGTACCGCTGCGAGACGTCCTGGACCTCCTTGCGTGCCGCGCGCCGGTTGAGGAACTTGAGGGGTCCACGCGTGCGCTCGTGCCCCAGCTCGACGTTCTCCGCGACGGTGAAGACCGGGATCAGCATGAAGTGCTGGTGCACCATGCCGATGCCGGCCCGCATCGCGTCACCGGGCCCGGTGAACGTCACCGGCTCGTCGTCGACCAGGATCTCGCCCTCGTCGGGCTGGTACAGCCCGTACAGCACGTTCATCAACGTGCTCTTGCCGGCGCCGTTCTCGCCCAGGAGGGCGTGGATCTCGCCCGGCTCGATCACGAGGTCGATCGAGTCGTTGGCGGTGAGTGGTCCGAAGCGCTTGGTGATGCCCCGCAGCTCCAGCTTCACGGGTTCCGCTCCTTCGTCGAGGACAGCACGACCACGGGGGAGCACCGGGTCACCGATGCTCCCCCGCCGGTCATCGAACGACGTACCGAGTCAGCCTCACTTCGGCTGGCTGGGCGACGTGATCTTGATCTTCCCCGAGATGATGTCGGCCTTGACCTGGTCGAGCTGGGTCTTCAGGTCCGACGGGACCTTGCTGTCGAAGTCGTGGAACGGGGCCAGGCCCGTGCCGTCGTTCTCGAGCGTGCCGACGTAGTTGCCCTTGGGGAACTTGCCGGAGGCCGAAGCGCTGAGGTACTCCTGCACCGAACCGGAGAGGTTCTTGGTGACGCTGGTCAGGAAGTACTTGCAGTACTGAGCGACGCTCTCGCAGCCGTCGGTGTCGACCCACATGACCGACAGCTGACCACCGGACGACGCCGCAGCGGCGGCGGAGCCGACGCCCGTGCCACCCGCGACCGGGAAGACGATGTCGGCACCCTGCTGCTGGAACTGCTGGGTGATCTGCTTGCCCTTGTTGGCGTCGGTGAACGAGTTGGCGAACGTGCCGCCCTTCTGGTTCTTCTCGTCCCAGCCGAGGACCTGGACGTTGGTGCCGTTCTTCTGGTTGTAGTACTGCACGCCCTCCCAGAAGCCGTCCATGTAGATGGTGACGGGCGGGATGTTCAGGCCGCCGTACGTCGCGACCTTGCCGGTCTTGCTCATCCCGGCGGCGAGGTAGCCGCCCATGAAGCCGCCCTGCGCGGTGTTGTACTGCAGGCCGTAGACGTTCTTGCCGCTGGACGGCGCGTCGATCTCGGCGTACTGCTGTGTGGGGTTCTTCTTGGCCGTCTTGGCGACCGCATCGGCCATCAGGCCACCGACCGCGATCACGGTGTCACAGCCCTTGTTGGTCTCCGCCGTGAGGTTCGGGACGTAGTCGTTCTGGGAGTTCGACCCGACGTAGGAGATCTTGATGTTCGGGTTCGCCTTGTTGGCGGCCTGCATGCCGGCCCACGAGGACTGGTTGAACGAGTGGTCGTCGACGCCGCCGATGTCGAGGACCATGCACGCCTTGAGGCTGCCGGTCGAGGGCGAGCCCGAGTCGGTCGCGGTCGGCTGTTCGGTGGCGGTGCTGGAGCTCGGCTTACCGCAGCCGGCGATCAACAGGCTGGCCGCCCCGAGCGCGGCGACGATCTTGAGTGGGTGGCGCAAGTGGGTCTCCTCGTTAGTCCCGCACCCCTGGAGCGGGAAAATGTTCGGCTCACCCTAATGCACGAGGGTGCGCGCGTCGCTACCCGAGGGTGCGTCACGGGAGGTGTGACCGATCGGTGGCCCCCGAGCGCCGGAGGAAAGCTACCGGGCGCCGACCGCGGCGGCCGCCAGGACCTTCGCCCCGATCGCGGTGGCGCGCTCGTCGACGCGGAGGTTCCCCTGGTGGATGTCGTACGTCGGGCCGCCGGGCACGCGGGTGCCCAGCCGCCCCATCGCGCCCGGGACCCGGGTGAGGTACCAGGCGAAGTCCTCGCCGCCGAGACTCTGCGAGGTCGGCGCCCGCCCGGCGGTGCCGAGCACCGAGTCGACCGCCCGGCCGAGCAGTGCGACCGACGCGGCATCGTTGACCACGGGCGGGACGCCACGGTGGTAGTCGACCGCGGCCTGCACGCCGTACGGCGCGACGATCTCGCCGACGTGGCGGCGGATCCGCTGCTCCATGTCGCTCCAGGCGACCGCGTCGAGCATCCGGACGGTGCCCGCGAGCGTGCCCTCGTCGGGGATGACGTTGATCGCCCGGCCCGCCTCGAGCCGTCCCCACACCACGCTGACGCCGACCCGGGGATCGAGCCGGCGTGAGAGCACCGCCGGCAGCTCGGTCACGATCTTGCCGAGGGCGAAGGTGAGGTCCTCGGTCAGGTGCGGACGGCTCGTGTGTCCCCCGCGCCCGGTCAGCCGGATCCCCAGAGCGTCCGCGGCGCCGGTGATCGGGCCCTCGCGGAGCCCCACCTGGCCGACGTCGATGGTGGGGTCGCAGTGCAGGCAGAAGATCCGGTCCACGCGGTCGAGGGCACCGAGCTCGATCAGCCGCGCGGCTCCTCCGGGCATGACCTCCTCGGCCGGTTGGAACAGCAGGCGCACCCGACCGGGCAGCTGCCCCTCGGCGTCCACCTCGGCCAGGGCGAGCCCGGCACCGAGCAGCGCGGTGGTGTGGACGTCGTGCCCACAGGCGTGCGCGACGCCCGACACCTGGCTGCGCCACGGGTCGTCGGTCATGTCGTTGACGGGCAGGGCGTCCAGGTCGGCGCGCAGGGCGACCAGCGGACCGTCACCGTCGCCGAGGTCGGCGATCAGGCCGGAGTCGCCGGTGCGGGTCAGCCGCCAGCCCACCTCGTCGAGGTGGTGGCCGACCAGATCCGTCGTCCGGCTCTCCTGCCAGGACAGCTCGGGGTGGGCGTGGAGGTCTCGGCGCAGGTCGACGAGATCGTCCTCGCGCTTGTCGACGACGGTCTCGACGATCGCGAGCGCTTCTTCCCTGGACATGGCCGTACGAGGTTAGTCCACCTCGGCGCCCGGCTCCGCATCGTCGTACGCCGCCAGGATGCGGTCGGCGGCCGCGACCGCCGGCAGCTCGCCTCGGAGCACGAGGTCGCGCACCTCGCCGCGCACCCGGCGCACCGGCTCGGAGCGGCGCAGACGCTGCTCGAGCTCGTCGCGCACCAGCGCCCAGGCGAAGTCCAGCTGCTGGTGGGCGCGCTTCTCGGTCAGGCCCTCGTCGCCGAGCCGCGCCCGGTGGTCGAGCACCTCCTGCCAGACGTCGTCGACACCGGCCCCGGTCAGCCCCGAGCAGGTGACCACCGAGGGCGCCCCCTCGCGGCCGCGCACCATCCGCAGCGCTCCGCCGAGCTCGCGCGCCGCCGACCGCGCCTCCGCCTCCCTGTCCACACCGCCCACGTCGTCGGCCTTGTTCACCGCGATCACGTCGGCGAGCTCCAGGATGCCGCGCTTGATGCCCTGCAGCTGGTCTCCCGTGCGGGCCAGGGTCAGGAACAGGAACGTGTCGACCATGCCGGCGACCGTGGTCTCCGACTGCCCGACGCCCACGGTCTCCACCAGCACCACGTCGTACGCCGCGGCCTCCAGCACGAGCATGGCCTGGCTGGTCGCCCGGGCCACCCCACCGAGCGTGCCCGCGCTCGGGCTGGCCCGGATGAAGGCGCGCTCGTCGGTCGCGAGCCGCGGCATCCGGGTCTTGTCACCGAGCACGGAGCCGCCGGTGCGCTGGCTGCTGGGGTCGACCGCGAGCACCGCGACCCGGTGGCCGGCGTCCGTCAGCCGGACGCCGAGCGCCTCGATGAACGTCGACTTCCCCACCCCGGGCACCCCGGAGATGCCGACGCGGACCGCGGCCTGCTCGGGCGCCGGGAGGGCCGCCAGCAGTGCACGCGCCTGCGCGCGGTGCTCCGGCCGGCTGGACTCGACCAGGGTGATCGCGCGGCT
>Ga0070683_100001418_pt1 | contig 18403 bp, 18 predicted proteins | sample KBSC713LmetaG_FD_64662 | JGI IMG/M metagenome (GOLD analysis project Ga0070683, IMG submission 64662) | Corn rhizosphere microbial communities from Kellogg Biological Station, Michigan, USA - KBS C7.1-3L metaG | ecosystem: Host-associated > Plants > Roots > Rhizosphere ... | reverse complement strand
CTTACAGCGTCTTTACTCCCTATTCAAAACGATGGAAAGAAAAATATAAGGTTCAAAAACCAGTGCTTTACTCCATTAAAAAACCGGAAGGTAATTTTCTTAAATCGCAACCATTTCATTTCCCTTCTTTAAAAGAAATTGGTTTCGAAAAAAATGATCACCGTATTGCACCACTGGAGATCGACAGGCAAATCATTTCTTCTTATGACAAAAATCGAAACATCCCTGCGTTGAATGGAACAACAAGGTTGAGCGTTCACCTCCGCTTTGGCACTGTAAGTGTTCGTGAGCTTTCCGAGATCGCTATTGAACAAAACGATCAATGGCTGAATGAATTGATCTGGAGGGAATTTTTTATGATGATACTTTATCACTTTCCGCGTGTGGTTACAGAAAGTTTCAAAATAGCTTATGACAACATTCCGTGGCGGAATGATGAAAAAGAATTTAACGCCTGGTGCAAGGGCGAAACCGGTTACCCGTTAGTTGATGCGGGCATGAGAGAATTGAATGAAACCGGTTTTATGCACAACCGGGTTCGTATGATCGTTGCGAGTTTTCTTACGAAGCATTTATTAATAGACTGGAGATGGGGCGAGGCCTACTTTGCGGAAAAATTACTGGACTACGAATTGTCATCGAACAATGGTAACTGGCAGTGGGCAGCCGGCTGCGGTTGTGATGCGGCGCCCTATTTTAGAATATTCAATCCCACTGAACAAACAAAAAAATTCGATGCAGGGCTGATCTACATAAAAAAATGGATCAGGGATTTCGATTCTTACAACATACACCCCATCGTTGAACATGAATTTGCAAGAAAGCGAGCCCTTGCGGTCTATCAAAAGGCCCTGGCGGAAGCGAAAAAATAAAGAGCTCACGGTAGTGCGGTTCGCATCACAGGATTTTATTTGAATCGTTTCTGTTGCTTGCCCAAAAGAAACTGCCTGCCGGCAGGCAGGGAAAAAGGCAGCCGTCCCATTAGCTGATCCACGACGGTATTAATTGGTTAGGTGAACCCCCGATGTAGACGAGGTTATCAAAATGAATTTTGCGAGAACTCCAGGGGAAAGTTTGAAATGTTAATGGTGTTTTTAGCACGTCCTTTCAGCTCATGCCCACAAGAATTTCTTTCAAGATAGAATGCTCACCGCACTTCGCAATGTAAATGACGCTGTGAACAATTTGATTCCGGGATTTCGTCCTACACAAGGTCGATGAGTGTTGGACAAAAAACCACATGTTCCCGGTTCAGTCAATTTATAAACCAAGACGAATTGGATATAAGCAAGAATTTCCGAAAGAAGTGTAGCGATTATGCCATGGCATGCACTTCCCCTACAATAACGTTGTTTACCTCCTGTATCTCAGGTTGTCCGGGATCAGCACCTAATGCCTGCATAATAGGTACAAGAGTTTTGCCGAAGGCTTGAAAATCTTCCACGCTATCCCAAACATCAGTTACCTGCACATTATTTGGATCTCCATAGCACACATGATAACTTCTTCCTTTGGGTGAGCCGGCACCGGCGGCTTCTAATTGCTTAAGAACTTCTTTATACGTGGCAAGCGGAAAGCCAGAAGGCTTGAAATGAAGAACGAGTGACATAAAAAATGATTTGGAGTTAGAAAAAAGGAGGACTATTAAAGTTCGTTCATTAATAGGGATATCCAATATTTTCTTTTTGCAACCCCACTCTTGATGGCCGCGACGTCCTGACGCTGATGCCACGATTGTGAATTTCGGTGGGCAAAGCCCCTGACCACATAGAAGGCACCGTGGGCATTTGCGCGCTAGTGAGACCCATTACATTAAATTATTCCGCACTGCCAGCTTTTGGTAACTGAATGCCGACAATTGCACCCAAAGCACTTAATGCAAAAACTGCGATTTCATTTACAAGAGCGCTGATCTTAATGCCGATAACACTTATCCCCAGGCCATAATACACAGCGGCCACAATTAAGCCGGTAAGTATTCCTCCAATCACAATTTTCTGCATGGATCTCTTTGTCTTATCACTGGATAAAAATTTAACAAACCCGCCCAATAAACCTCCTATTAACGAAGCCAACAAAAAGGCCCAGGGAAAATTAAAGGCGAATTCCAGGGAATTGGAATTTAAACTGCTGGTGGAGGCAGTTATTTTGCTATTGCCCAACCCCTGTGATCGGAGGGTTACGATAGCTGGCTCCCTGTATTTTAAATTGATGGAGCTTGGTGTTATTGTTCCTTTCTCCGGGCTGAATACAACTTTTGCGGAGTCTGCGGAGTTAGATCCCTTAAGCCTTACTTCTATTTCCGTTTCTTCTATTCCCAAACCTTGTAACTCTTTGCGATTGGCGAAAATCTCTAAGGCCGGTTCCACTTTAAGAAATGCGACGTAACCTTCTGGATTGGATACAGTACTCACTCTCACGCTTATAGAATCCGCTACATTCTCGGCCACCAGGTCTACATCTGTCGATTCGATGCTCAGATGGTCAATCGAAACTTTGTCGGGAACAATCGATTTAGTTTTATCCGACCGGATTTCAATTTTTACAGGTTCCTTTACAGGAGCCGTGTTGTCAGAATCACTCATTAGCAAGAAACCAATTTTGCCTTTGTAACTATTCGAATTGGCGTCGAATGACAAAGGCTGTTTCATTGTAAATAATATTCGATATGCAATGGCTTCGCCAGTCGCAACTTCCAGGTGTGTTTCGGGTATTACTTCTACATCTTGGTTTGGCAATTTCCCTTCGGTGACACTCGTATATTTTTGTAAAGATGCAGCATCGAGTTTTGTGATTCTTCTTTCCGGGTTCATTACGACAACCTTGCCGCTGTCTGGAACAACTATATTATTCAGGCTTGCCGTTGTTGATTGGCGGACTTCCTGAGCTGCCACAGTTTTCACCGTTACATTCGAGTTAGGTTTTATGTAATTTCTGAAAATTGCCGGGTTCACCCTTTTCGGCTGTGCATTTAGAGAAATTGAAAAAAAAGCAAGTACCGTTAATGTAAAAACAGAAAGTAAAGTGCTGAAGTGTGGTTTACAGGCATACTGTTTCATGTAAAAAATGTTGGTTTAGTGGTCTACGTAAGCTACGACAAACTCTTTGGGTTTGACTTGGGAAACTTTACATACCTGACAAAATAAAAAGCACCATGTGCTCGCACATCGATCTAATAAACAAGTTTAATGTCAGGGGTATCGGTTTCCTCATATGATGACCATACACCCAGGCTATCATTCATGATAGATAGAATATACGATGAGTTATCATAGTCCTGGATCAGCTCTTCCCAAATGGCTGTGCTGTCTCTTCTAATATATGTTTTGAAAACAATCCCACTCGGGATAAATTTATGAATGTCCCCGATCACAATCGCCGAGCCCCACAACAGTGATCCATTTAGTCCTTCAGCACCCCAATTTTGATTTTCAAAAATAATTTCGCTCGGATTTGTTGATATAGCTCCAACGGTAACAGTACACGTATCCTTGCCCATCAGACCGTTCGCTGACACAGTCATTTCGAATTGATATACTCCATTGACCAGGTTACTTACTTTGGTACCCAATGAATTTGGGGTTTCAATAAAGCATGATGTTGGGCCAGAAATCTTACTCCATAGAACGGCAAAGCTCGTTGGACCACTAACCCATCCATACATTGTACAATAACTAGTCGGAAGGAAGACAAGATGGTCAGGGCCTGCACCTGCATGCAGAGAAATGGTACCCGGTGGCGACTGCGGTGATGGTTGCTGTGGTGGCTGCGGTGGCGCTGCTGTCGGCGTAGTTATAGTATCAATTCGTACGCTATCATTTCGCGGCTCAACAACCTTTTTACAATCTGAATTCACAAAAATAATTATGCTGATTACCAGGCAACGAAAGAGGTTTATGTTTTTCATTCTGTGTCTTAAATTATAAACCATTTATTGATGTTATCATATTAGTCGCGATAGTGACAGTATCTGGAAACGACACCTTAAATTTTTCGTTCCCCGGGTTACGGCGGTCGCCTGACATCCCGTCGCGCAGATTGATGATGGTAGGGCCTTCCCTCCACAACATTTCAATATTAATCGAGTTGAGTAATTTTACAAAACGGAGAAGCCGAAAACCGACTAGAGTAGGCAATCATCTTAAAAATCTAAACCATGGCTCTCTATCTAACACGCTTCAGCTATACGCCTGAAACCTGGGGTAGATTAACAAAGAATCCAGAAAATCGCCGGGAAGCTGCTCGAAAATACATTGAATCAGTGGGTGGGAAACTACACGGCTACTGGTATGCTTTCGGCGCATACGACGGTTACTGCCTCCTGGAAGCACCCAACAATACCTCGATGGCTGCCGTTACAATCGCGGTGGCTGGAGGTGGCGCCCTGTCGAAGCTTGAAACAACGCCGCTGATCACAGTAGAGGAAACTATGAACGCACTTGGTCTTGTGCAGAAAGTAGGATATCGACCACCCGGAACGTAGTCTGACTAACAAAGAATTCAATAAGGCGTTGCTCTCTATCACAGGTGTAATTGTCTTCAAGCAGTATTGTTTTCCGCGGCCCTTACCCAAGCTAGCGCATTGGAGAATGCCTCTATTTTTGTCCTATATTTTAATGTATGAAAAAAATATTGCTTGTCGGTAAGGCTCTTACGACCGTTCCACCCCTGGACCAGCTTACCATAAAAGATATTGAGTATTTTGCCGCACCGGATTTAAAGACAGTACAGCAGGTTTTCGAAAAAAATAATAATGCCATTGAAATCGTAATCATGGGTGCAGGCATAGACCTTGAGAAGAGACTTGAAGTGGTGAGGTATGTATTTAACACCAGCAATACAACAACGGTGCACATGAAAGACTGGGAAACAGGTCCGGAAGGCTTTGTTCCATTTATCAACAGAGTCTTGTCGGGTTTGCTACGTGATGATAAGTAACTCATCACGAGGGCTCACTGAGTTCAAAGATTTTATAAGTCCTCAATCAGTGAAAATCGGTGTAATCTGTGAGAAACCCTCTTTCATTATTTCTCATCAAGTTTATTAAACCTCAAATGCATTATCCTGCCACTGTTGACTTCAAATCCGGCTATTTCTTTCTTGCTGTTGCGAATAATCATTAAATGATTCATCCACCAAAAATCACTGACCAAATGATCTCCTCCTGCCAGAGTCAGAACGGTATCATGGTACTTATTGTTGGTGAGTATAAGATGATGATCTTTTAAAGCTATACCGTATTTGCAATCCAGTTCAGGGCAATAATAAGTGCCCGCATAGGCACGCAATACCTCGTCCGGTTGTGAAGTGTCGGCAATATATTTTTTAAGTAAATGTTTTTCATCGGCGGAAAAAGCCACAAATACGGTAGTGTCCCCTGATGCCGGCCCACTAAACGAAAACTTTACACCCGGATCACTAATCAAGGAAAAACTATCCTTTGTTGCTTTTATTAAAAGAAAACTCCGCCCGAACGCATCAGCAAAAAGTTTTTTGTTGTTTAACCGAAAATTAATTTGGAAGCCATCATCCCCAATATAATTTCCTGTAAATTTTTTTATTGCACCGGTATCGTTTAATACTGCTTTACCGCTATCAATATTTTCCGATTCGCTTGCAAGCTTATGTTTTGTCGTGTCGGGAATAAACAGGTCGGCTACCTGGTAAAGTTTACGTCCTGCATTGACATCTCCCAGGTTACTGAAAACGGCAATGCCCATTTTTAAATCGGGAAAAACCGCCAGTGAAGTTCTATAACCCGCATCCGCTCCACCATGTGAAAATTGCCTCCAGCCATTATAAGTATCGGATACAATGCCTAATGCATAACTAAGTTGTTTGCCACTGTTCAGTTTGCCCTTTTGTGTTAGCTGATCAATGTCTTTTTGATCTCCCACTTTATGAGTATAAAAATTCATGATCCATTTGCTCATATCGTTTAGGTTGGTAAAAAGGCTTGTTGCACCTGCATTGGAATAACTTAAAATACTGTTTGCAAAATGGACGCTGTCTGTTTTGTAATAGGAATAAGAACGATTTTTAACGATCTCCTCGTAGTCATCGTGAAAATGGGTATTTGCCATTCCCAAAGGCTTGAAAATTGCTGAGTCTGTAAACTGTCTCAATGATTGACCCGTAACACTGCGCACTATTTCCGCAAGCATGGTGAAGCCACTGTTGGAATAACTGTATTGTTCACCCGGTTTAAAATTAAGCGCTTGCTGTTTGCTTAAGATTTTAATGATATGTTCCTGTGTGATCACATCATCCAGCCTTGTGCCTGATATTGCCAGTAGCTGCCATTGATCCCGGATACCACTTGTATGATTCAAAAGATTTCGTATTGTGATTTTCTCCTTGAGGTCAGGGAACCACGAGAGGTATTTATGTATATCGTCGTCGAGTTGGAGTTTACCCTGCTTAGCAAGAAGCACAATGGCAAAGGCAGTAAATTGTTTCGATATCGAAGCCATGTGAAATATTGTCTGAGGTTCGATCGGTATGTCATATTCAAGATTTGCCATCCCATAACCTTTGGCAAAAAGGATCGAGTCGTTTCTAACAATGGCTACCGCACAACCTGGACTATTCTTTTTATCCCATAAAGTAAAAAGCTTATTAATTTTTGAGATCGTGGTATCGGGTAATGCTTGGGCGAGTGTTCCGACGGAAACCAGCAAATTTGATATCAGGAACAGTATTAAGGTTCTTATTGCTTTCATAACATTAATCTTAGTTGAGATTAGAAACGACTATACTAAATATATGCTGTTCGCGCAACATTTGGTTTACCGTTACCAGTTTACTATGACCATTGAAAAGGGTAGCCGGTTACATCGCTTTAAACCATCGACTCTCCCTGGGCAAAGAAAGTAACAACCTGCCTGTAGCAGGCAGGTAAGTACAGTCGTCCCGATAGCTATAGGGATTGATGCAGAATATTTCCCCATCGACATTTCCTCTTGCCAATATAGGGAGGCTGGAAGTCTCTTACGAAAAGTAGGGGCAAATGGTTGCCCATCTGCCCCGGGAAGCAGTCAAGTATAAGAACAATAAAGGCTTTACGGATGTTTTGACACCAGTATCACCAGCCCTGTGATCAGGAATATGGACAGGATAACAAGAGTACTCTGTACATTTTCGTTGGCTAATAATGAGTGAAGTTTTTTCATAGAAAAGGTTTTTCAGTTAAAAAATAGGATTTGGATCGTTCCGACATAGTCGGATCAAACAATGTAGTTTTCAGGTAGGGAAGGATAAATGTAAACGTATATAATTATATTGACTGCGTCAATACAGGGTAATGAGGTTTTTTATTGTGCAAATGCCAGAAAATATTTTTAATGCCCATATTATGCCGCCACTTTCTTTTGCAGAGGCGCCACGTTAACTGAATACAAGCTCGGGCACTTCTTTATAAACAACACGGTCATGCGGGTTGGCTTTTTTGAGAAAGTCTTTATCGAGCGGTGTCGCGGTCATCTCGTGGGACGCGACCTGGTAATTGGCAATATCAAGGATATCCTGTTCAGACAAGTCTTTGTATAACCAGGCTTCGGCAAGATCACCCGGAAGAATGGTCGGCATCCGTTCTTTACTGTTGTGAATTTGCTTCATAAGCGAATTGGCTGCGGTAGTGATCAATGAAAAAGTATTAGTGATCATTTTTGCTTCCGTATCGAACCATGGTTGCCAAACGCCAGCCATATAAAACTCTTCCTGGCCCTTCATTCGAACGAGGTAAGGAAATTTTTCAGGCGTCTTCAACAATTTCCCGCTTTTTCCAACGACCTGCACATGCATCCACTCATAAAATCCAATCGAAGGAATCAGACATCTTCTTTTTAAAGCAGCTTCTTTATACATCTTGTTCAACAGCTCCTCACTGGTGGCATTCAACGTGAGGTAAGGTTTGAAAAACCGGCCGCTCTCATCTTTGTAGCCGTTACGAAATCTCTTTACATCTTCCAAATTTCTTAAGTGAGGAGGAAGGAAGCCCCATTGCATTTTTACCCTCTCCGTTTCATGTCCTTTGCCATTCGGCCGGATGACTGGATAGTCCCCGTAATCAAAACCCTTGTGAATGACAAACTCCTCATTAAGAAAAGCAACGACTGTTTCAAGTTCTTTAAGTTGATTATACTCCTCGAGGGTTACTTTAATGCTGTTGTAGTAGCACATAATTTTCGAATTAAATGATCTTCCAATTGTTTACCAATCTCTGCCACCACGCGACGCAATTTTAAGTCTTGTGGTATCGCGGTCCAGAATGGAATTCGATGCTGGTTTATTGTTTTTGTTACGTACAAAACCGAGCCGTTGAACCTAATTTGGTACAGAATTCTTCCATTCGCAGCGAATGCCTGGCAACTATATTTCTCTCCCCGGAACTCAATAAAAAAGCTTTCACCGAGAACTTCAACTTTTGGCCTTGCCGGATTACAATTTACCATAATTTCCTTTTTCTCCTCAGGCGCAATTTACTAAATATTTTAGTTATTGTAGCCAAATTTGTTAGCCGGCCACAAGTTCGCAACCCTACCCAGGTTCCAGAGTTCAATCCGTGTAAGGAAGAGGCGACCCGCCACTGTCGCCGTCGATGACTTCAAAACTGCCGCTCATTGTCCCCAAGATCTGTTGGAGGAAATGTCTCCTAAGATATCCCCGGGCACACAACCTTTTACATTCACCCGCCGATATACTAGGTTCGACAAAGGAACATTGTAAATGAAGAAAATAGTGATTGGCCTCATCCCGACAGTTATTTTTTTGGTTGCTTGCAATAAGAACAACAACCCTCCTATTTCAACGGCAAACCCGTCAATCGCCGGGAGATGGAACGTTGACACTGTAACAATTTCCTTTTACAATTCCGCAGGCCGGTTTGACAGCAGCGAAATTGGTTACCCGACAGTTGGCACAAATGACTCGCTATATTTTCAATTCAATGAAGATTCCAGTTGGTTCGAATCACTGGTAACAGGTCTAGATACTACTATCATAACAGAAGGCACTTATAGCTACACCTCTGGCAACTCGTTTACATTGGTTTACCCGGCCGCGAGTCCCACCAGGAAGAATGAACCTTGCAATATCATTTCACTGACCAACACTTCGTTTATTTTCAGTAAGCAACGCCAAACAATGTTCAACGGCATAAACCCCGGCTCAATTAAATATCTCTTCAGGCTTAGAAAATGAACAGATTTTCTGCATATAAAAAATGAAGAATAAAAGTTATTAAGTGGATGAGGAGAACGAACGATGAGCTGAAGAACTCATGCCATCCAACGACCATTATCTAACGATGTTACAATTTATTGTGGTTTATGTTTCTTTAATTTCAACAAAGCTATACTCCTTCCATACTTTGCTTCTCCGGCAATTTTGAATCCTGCTCTCGAAAATGTAGATGGGTTTCCGGTAAATGAATATGGCGATTTTCGTGGGTATGCTTCCAGTGAGTCTGCTCCTGCTTTTTTGGCGTAGTCAATAGACGCTCGTATCAATGCGAGGGTTATTCCTTTTCCGCGGTAGCCGGATTTTATATAAAAGCAGGAAATACACCAGACATTAGAACCATTATTAAAATTCCCGTATCCATTTTTTATTAGCCAGGGAAGATCCTCTCTGGGTGTAAGCTGACACCATCCGACGGGAATTTCGTCAACAAAGGCAAGTAACCCAGCGGGTCTGTTTGATGAAATTATTTGATGAAAATCCGCCTTGTTCAGCGATCTGTTCCTCTTGTGGTATTCTGCTCCGATCCGCCAGTACATGCACCAGCAACCATTGCAAGCGCCCTGTTTTCCAAAAAGCTTTTCTAAGTAGGGCCAAATCTCTTCCGTCACAGGTTGAATCAAGAGTTGCATTTGTGAATGGATATAATGGCCGGTCGTCACCAAAGTTAAATTAATGTTTATTGCTGTCTGGCATCCCAACGGTGATTTATCAGCCTTGATCCGGATGCTTTTCTGAAAATCTTCCGTGTTTTCATCAAAAAAATTGATGGGATTGCAGATTTCATTGTTCAACAGATTTTAAATCTTTATACGGCAATCTGCTTTCTTATCCGCAACCTGTTTCAACTGCCCTCCCTTGAGACGTGTCGGGGTTTAAATCTTATTCTATGCAGGAGTTTTTGTTTTTCAGAATTGAAAAGACCTACATTAAACTTAAGTTCACCGACATCCTGTATGTCCAGGCGGAACAAAAATATGTCAACCTTGTAGCCGTGGACAAATGCTATACAACCCTTTGCTCATTCGGACGCGTCGAAGAAATATTGCCGGCCGAAATTTTCTGTAAAGTGCATAGGTCCTACATCGTTTCACTCGTGCATACAGCAAAGTTTGACAATGAATTTGTCTACATAGGGAATAGAAAAATACCAATATCGGAGCAATACAAAAGTGTTTTAAAAAATTCTGTGATCACGCTGAATGGTGAATTGAATTCCCTTCAATCGGGAAAAGATTCAATGCTCCCTCATCTTCTTCATAAAAATTTCTTTCATTAAAATTCGGCAAGTGCAATGCATTTGACGGTGATCCCGACAACATCGGGACATCAGCAAACGAAAAAAAATCATCCTTTCCCCCTCAATCTATCTACGCAATTCATCATGGATCGAAACTGGTGATAGTTTCCTTTCCAGATATGTCCTTTTAATGCAGTGTTGATTTTCGGGTCGATATCGGTACCATTCGAAAACCAGTCGCCGTAGGTATGATCGATCATGTATGTCTGAATATATTTCCACTGTTGTTTGAATTTATCGTAGTAGTCCATAGGATCTTTTGGAAAAAGATCGCTCATCAAAAGCAATGAATTCAACTCCTCTGCCTGTGACCACCAGTTCTTTTCTTCACTAATAATGGTCAGCCCGGGTTTGTCTTTAAAATAATATCCTGCATCATAAAAACCACCGAGTTTATTGTCCCATGCACTCTGCAAGGCATGATCCACCATTTGTTTTGCGATGCGCAATGTGGTCGTATCGTTTTGCAGCTTTAAAGCATGAGAAGCTTCGAGCAACAGGTAACTTGTCTCCACATTGTGTCCGAAAGAAACATAATCGAGGCCATGGTGCGCCCTGATGTATTCATCAGAAGAATCGCGTATCGATACCGGCGTCCAGTCAGGCTGAAAAAACAGTGTGAGATAACCTTTGTTGCCGATCATGGTATCACGGATGAGCAACAGCATTTCATGCAAGCGTTCACGAAGCAGTTCGTTTGGCCACACAGCATAGAGTTCGGTAAATGCCTCGAGCAAGTGGATAGAACTGTTTTGATCTTTATATCCCGTTTCAGCGGTGGCCGGAGTAGTTGCTGTTCGTTGTATAGGTGACCCATCCCGTTGCATGTGCTGGAAATATCCTTTACGCACAGCATCATGGCTGTGTTTCTCCATCCACATGAATGCTTCCTGCGCAAAACGGAGAGCGTCGGGATCGTTTGACAGTTTGCAATAGGTGGCAAGCCCATAAATGCCAAATGAATTTCCATAAGCATTCTTTGTGGAATCAATTACAGTTCCATTCCTGTCGACCAGCGTAAAGAAACCACCATATGTTTTATCCCACATTACATCGTGCAAGAACTTATAACCGTTTTGTGCAAGAGTTTTGTAATAAGCAACGCTGGGATATCTCATCGCTGCTTTTGATGTTGACCACGTGTGCCGAGCCTGGGTAACAATAAATTTATCCTGGTGTGATGTGGGTTTGAAATCGTAAGTGAATTCTGTTAGAAAGCCTCCATACAAAGTGTCCATGTTTTGCGGGTACCATTTATTAAGCAGTTCATGCTGCATGGAGTTTTCTATATCATTTGCGATCTGCAAACGCTCCTTTTTACTATTTTGAGCGAACATGGCGGATGTGATCAGTAAAGAGAGTATGAAAAAAATCTTTTTCATAATATACTTTTTAATGAGTGGACAGTCGCGAAACCTGAACATATATAAAGTTACAACCCCACTGCGCACGCCCCATTCAACACTGCTACTCACGGCTCACTTCTCTTTTCACGGCCACGATTGTGATGATAGCCGAAAGCAAAACCGAACCTGCCATGAAAAGATAAGACGCACCAAAGCCACCTGTAGTTCCGTTCAAATAACCGACAAGATATGAACCCGCAAAAGAACCCAATGCACCAAAACTATTGATCAATGCAATGGCGCCTGCCGTAACATTTGCCGGCAATATGTCTGTCAGGATAGCAAAGAAAGGACCGTATGGCGCGTACATCGCTGTTCCTGCAATGACAAGCAACACAAACGATAACCAGAAGTTATTTGTGCCAATTAAGTATGAACCGTAAAATGCCAGTGATGCGACCAATAAAGATGGCCAAACAAATATTTTACGATTTAGCGTCTTATCGGAAAAATAGGAAGCAGTGATCATACCAATAATTGCAAAAGCATAAGGAAGCGAAGACAGCCATCCTGTTTCGACGATACTCATTTGCGGCGCAGCTTTTATGATAGAGGGCAACCATATTACAAAGCCATACACACCAATGCTCCATAAAGCATATTGCAGGCAAAGCAGGATCACTACTTTTGATTTGAATGCTGCCGCGTAGTTCTTTACCGGCTTGATTGCTTGCTGTTCTTTTTGTAAAACGATTTCGAGAGATCGCTTTTCCTCCTCTGCCAACCATGTTGCATTGGCTGGTTTGTCGTTTACCAGTCTCCACCAGAAAAAAGCCCAGATGATCGCCGGCAAACCTTCCCAAATAAACATCCACCGCCAACCAACAGCATTAACCAGGTATCCCGATACGATCGACATCCATAGGATGGTAACGGGATTGCCGAGTATTAAAAAAGTATTGGCCCTCGAGCGTTCCTTTTTTGTAAACCATCGGCTTAATAGAATGATCATAGCAGGCATGACTGCACTTTCCACAACGCCGAGCATAAAACGAATGATCATCAGCAACGGGATGTTGTTGACTAAACCTGTTGCTGCAGCCAGCGCACCCCACAATATCAGCGACCAGAAAATAAGTTTCTTTGCACTTTTATTCGCTGCATAATGTGCGCCCGGTATCTGGAAAAAGAAATAACCAAGGAAAAAAAGTGAACCCAACAAAGATGAAGTGGCTGCAGTAATGTGCAGATCTTTTGCCATTTCACCCGCAGCCGCAAATCCAAAATTAGCCCGGTCGAGATAAGCAAGACTATAGGTAATAAATGCTATAGGAATTAAACGATACCAACGTTTCGGTGCGATCGTGTTGTTCATTGCCATGATGAGTACACTTCAAATATTTAAAAGGAATTGCACTTTCAACTTTCCGAAAGTCCTCACTTTAGGAAGATTTAGAAGGGCTTCCTTAACTAAATATCCTGTCATGCGAGCGCTTGTCATTCCACTGCGGCGTCGGTTCAAAATAAGTTTTATCGGAAGGATGCAAATGTTGTTTTACCATTTCGTCATTTAATTCAATCCCCAGGCCAGGCGCTGATAAAGGAAGATTCGCAAATCCTTTTGTGATTAATTTTCTCCCGTCGGTTGTTTTGACTAAACTTTCCCACCACGGCAGATCAATTGAATGATGTTCCAATGCCAGGAAATTCTGAGTGGCTGCAGCGCAATGCACGCCAGCCATAAATGAAATAGGCGTACCAGCCTGGTGCATGGCCATTGCAACGCCATGTTCCTCTGCATAATCACCGATTCGTTTTGTTTCAAGCAAGCCACCCGAAGTGGCAAGATCAGGATGAATGATATCGACCGCATGAATATCTATCAGGGGCTTAAAATATTTCAACAGGTAAATATCTTCACCTGTGAGACAAGGTGTTTCCAATGCATCCGATAACATTTTCCATTGATCAGTATATTCCCATGAGATCACATCCTCCAGCCATGCGAGGCGATATCGTTCCAATCTCTTACCGAGACGAATTCCATTATTCACATCAAAGTGGCCATAATGATCGGAAGAGAGCGGAATATCATAACCCAACATGCCTCTTACATTTTCTACCAATTGAGCAAGTTCATCCAAACCTTTGTCTGTGATCTGTATTTGTGTAAAAGGGTGTAAAGTATTTCCATACGACGTAGGATCATTCAAGTTGCCCCATTGCTGCAGATCCCCCTGGTCGTTCTGCCAAAATTTGGTATTCACTAATGTACCAGGCTTACCTTTCAATTCGTTGATGCCAAGATCCATTTTCAGCCAAGTATACCCCTGGTCGTTGATACGGTAGTTCATCAATTTTTTTTGTTCATCAGGTGAACCTGCTTCCGGAGTATCTGCATACAACCTTACTTTATCACGATACCTGCCACCCAGCAATTGCCATGCGGGCACATTGTATGCCTTACCAACAATATCCCACAAAGCCATCTCCACGCCACACACACCACCGGCCTGCCTGCTTTGACCGCCGAATTGTTTTATCATTTTGAATATCATCTCCACGTTACATGGATTCAAGCCCAGGATTCTGCTTTTTAGAATCAGTGCATAGCGCTCATCGGCACCATCTCTTACTTCACCCAAACCATAGATGCCCTGGTTGGTATCAATGCGTATGATAGCTGTTCTGCCTAAAACAGTGGTAACACAATAACGCATATCAGTGATCTTAAGATCAGATGGGGCTGAATTACGATTTATTTTCTGTGTGCTCTGCGCCAACAACTCTTCAACCGGTGAGAACATAAAAGCGCTTCCCAATGCCACTCCGCCTAATGCAGATCTTTTAAAAAAAGAACGCCGGGAATTTTCTCTTACATCCATTTTATTTTCTGAAGTTAATTCACTTGCATCCGGTTCTTTCAAACCAAGCTTCTTTAATATTTTTTCTGCTGGTGTCATTTGTCGTAATGTTTGTGGTTAAGCAATTATATTAATCAGTGATCAGTAATGAGTAATGAGTAAGGAGGTGTTAATATTACGTAGCCATTCGTGAATAACCATATCCTACTCGCTATTCAATGCTCACCACTCACCATTCACCAATTTCTGTCTTTCATATACACATCCAGCTCTTCTTTTGTCATCGGGAGATTTTTCTGTTCATTGAGCCATTGCAAAAAATCTTTTTTTATTTCATCCGTCCATTGCTGGTCTATTTGTCCTGGCGTGTACTTGCCTTCGCGAAGACGTTGATGGCCGAATCCATCTCTCAATTGAACAAACTCGGAATTCAATACAAGGTCTTCAAGATATTGAGCCGGAATAAAAACCACGCCGCCTTTTTTGGCCAATACCACATCGCCGGGTAATACGGTTGCACGTCCGATTCGTATCGGAACATTGATTCCCGCGAGCATCATCTGTTGTATGTAAGATGGATCATAGCCTTTTACCCAGCCATTGAAATCTTTTATGTCCTCCAGTCCTTCAATGTCGCGCACTGATCCATAAAATATAACACCGGTATGCGAATGTGCATAAATGGCATTGCCGAGGTTATCACCGATCAACGTGCCGTCGACAATTTTTCCATAACTGTCGGCAACATACACATCGCCATTTTGCAGTACATCTATTGGCCACGAATTGGTATTGCCGATTCGCTTTTCACTTTTGCCTTTTGCTCTGATAAGACTATCATAGTCCGGCCGTAGGGGCATGTATTGTGCTGTTACAACGCGGCCCGTCATGACAGAATCCGGCCGAATGACTGTCCAGTCGCCTTCGAACTGGTTTTGATAACCCTTGTTACGCAGGTAACCCCATGCTTCTTCGAGCGCTACATTTTTCAAACGCACCAAAAAACGGTCTGAAGTTTTTGGCCGTCCATCGGCAAAGCGTTCGCCTTTCCATGCTGGTGTCATGGCTTTTAGTTGATCCGCTGTGGGTGTTACCTGTACCTGTTGTGCATTTATGCAGGATGCGATGCAGATTAGCATTAAAAAGCATCTCAATTTTTTCATCATATGGCAGTCAGTTAAAGAGTTTGGTTTTAAAATAATAAAGTAAAAGAATTTTCTGATAGGAGGGCGATGTTTTTTGGGTCGGCTGTTTTTATCGATCGACGTAATTTTTTTGGTACCAGGCCGGGCAGTACTATTGAGCTTTTGTTGCGTCGCACTCTTCAACTGCTATAGTTACTTGTGCGATCAAGCAGCAGGCATGGCCTGTGCAATGAAAACAATTTGTACCGTCTTGCTTGTTATTCGATGCGAAGTCTTTGATGAAGTTCAATTTCTTATTGCCGATTTCGGGCTAAGAATGGTCAAGGGAAGAATTGTTCCGCATCGATCCCGATAGTTATCGGGACGGCTGTGCTTTCCCTGGCTACCGGCAGGCAGGTTTGTTACCTTTTTGGACAAGCAAAAAATATAAAGCAAGTCGTGCGATAAACGAGCAAACTTTAACCGCTGGCCGAAACCAATATTCATTATTATTGTAAGAGAATAGACAAAACCCTTCGTTCGCAAAAACGCCACTTAATAAACACAAAATGAGCAAATCAAGATTATTTGCAATCTTACTTACCATCATTTTATTTTTTTCGATGATTTCCTGCAAGCCAGGTTTTTCCATCAGGACAACAACACTTTGGGTAAATAAAGAAAAACTTCCCCCGGAGCGCTTTAAAAGCATATTCATCATTGCTTTTACCGACAACCTTGACGTAAGAGCAAATTTAGAAAAGGACCTGGCGGCCGCTGCGCAAAAGAGAGGGTTGAAGGCTTATAAAAGCCTGGATGTTGTCGGGCCAGTCGAGATCAAAGCAATGGCACCGGTCAAAGATGTCTTCATAAAAAAATTACTGGACCTGGGTTGCGAAGCTGTCTTGACGACTGCGTTAGTGCACGCAACTTCCGAAACAAAATATACACCCTCCTCTTCGATGACGTACTCACCCTATCCCTATGGCACCTATGCCGGCTACGGCGGATTTACACCGTATGGTACCTACGGAGGTTTTGGAGGTTACTATGGTTACGCAGTAAGCACAATGACAACTCCCGGTTACTACACTACCACATCAAAATATTTTGTCGAAGCCAAGGTGTTTGATCTCAAAACAGATGAAACCCTATTGTCGATGCAAACCAAGGTCGAAAATCCTGAAACCATTGAAAAAGCAAGCAAAGCCTATACAGATTTGTTTGTTGAAGAGATCAAGGAACTGCGAAAGAAATAAGGGTCTAATTCCGACCTTGTCATAAGAGCGTGGCGAGGAATCTCCTTGTCCTTTTTCTTAAGTTTTGATCAAGAATCTGTGAGGGCAGAACTGCCTAATTTTTGATAAATGAAAAAGGGTTCTTTTAAAATAAAAACGTCCATCGTTACCTGACGGACCTTTTTTGCAGTGAGTTCCAATTTGACGACTTTCGATGAGTAATAACGGAATGAAGTTTTTCCAATTGTAATTTCAAATCCCTCAGCCTGGTTGCGTTTGCATCCTTGTGGTCCTTTAATTTTATATATACTGTTGTTTTTTTTACCAGTAGGTCCATCAATTCAAACTCAGCTTGTCGAAAGCGTAGTCAGCATTAGATACCATAAAAAGCCTTTTAAGATAAACTCTTAAAAGGGACAGGACAGTGTGATATTAAAATATATCAGGCAAAAAGCATTCCGGCTTAAAAGCAAAGGGGATTGAGAATTTCAATAGCCGAACGATCTAATACAAAATAACCAAGATGCAATAGTAGGATGGTTTGCACCGCCATCCTAAATCCACGGGCCGATTTCTATTCAGCCCTTCCCGATTATCTTCAATCATATCAGTTCTTACGCTGTGTTTGATGACAGCTGCACGATCAAAGTGAAGTTTATCGAGCGCCTTTGCGGCATACCTCTGATTCCCTCAGGCTCTTTTTAAAACTGTGTTTAGCCTCGATTAAGTAACTGGTAGTTGAACGATAAATTCGCTGCCCTTACCTTCCTCCGTCTCAACTTTTATTTCTCCTCCCTGCGCTTTGACAATATCATAAGCTAAACTCAACCCCAGCCCCGTTCCCTGTCCTGTTGGTTTTGTGGTAAAGAAAGGTTGAAATATTTTGTCTAAATTTTTTTGAGAAATACCATGGCCGGTATCCTTTACATTGATCTCGATCTTGCCATTAAGTTTTTTTGTGCCTACAGTAACAGTTGGCTCATACCTTACGCCCTCAGCCTTTTGCCTTTCGCCTACCGCATAAAAAGCATTGTTGATCAAATTGAGAATGACGCGGCTAATGTCCTCCGGAACGATATTTATTTTTCCAATTCCTGCCTCGTCGGCAGACAGGGAAGGATCAAATTCCGTTTTTAATCTTGCGTGAAATGAATTGTCTTTTGCCCGAAGACCATGATAAGCTAGCCTCAAATATTCATCACACAAGGCATTAACATCAGTCATTTCTTTTTGCCCGGTGCTGCTTCTGGAATGCTGCAACATTCCTTTCACGATCGCGTCCGCACGTTTG
>Ga0070683_100001415_pt1 | contig 18425 bp, 19 predicted proteins | sample KBSC713LmetaG_FD_64662 | JGI IMG/M metagenome (GOLD analysis project Ga0070683, IMG submission 64662) | Corn rhizosphere microbial communities from Kellogg Biological Station, Michigan, USA - KBS C7.1-3L metaG | ecosystem: Host-associated > Plants > Roots > Rhizosphere ... | reverse complement strand
TGAAAAAAAAATCGAAAAATTTTTAGAAGATTGGTTTTCGGATTCAGGTACAGTAGAGGTGCAGACTTCAGGATCAACCGGAGTTCCCAAAATTTTCAGGATTGAAAAAAAACGCATGATAAACTCTGCACAAATGACCTGTGACTTTCTGGGGCTGAAAGAAGGGGATACGTCTTTGCTGTGCCTTCCGGTAGAATATATTTCCGGAAAAATGATGCTGGTAAGGTCAATAATAAGGCATCTTGAGCTTTTCATTTCCGAACCGTCAGTAAAGCCTCTGGAAAACCTGAAATATGCAGTTGACTTCTGTGCCATGACACCTTTACAGGTAGAACATTCTCTGGATAAGCTGCCCTTGATCAGGAATCTCATTATAGGTGGGGCGGCAGTTTCAGAAACCCTGAAGCAGAAAATATCCGGTTCTGAAAACCACATCTATGAAACCTATGGCATGTCCGAAACCCTTTCTCATATTGCCTTAAAGCAGCTTGCTCCGGTAAGCGAGGATTATTTCACGGTTTTTGATCATATTTCCATTTCTACAGATGACAGGGGATGCCTTAAGATCTGTGCTCCGGAGCTGAATGAAGAAGTTCTGCAGACCAATGATCTCGTGGAGATTATTAACGCAAAGCAGTTCAGGTTCCTGGGAAGGGCAGATCATGTGATTAATTCAGGTGGTGCGAAAATATTTCCTGAACAGCTGGAAGCTTTAGTGAAAAAAGAAATTCCTTCTGAAGCGGTATTCTTAGGGCTGGAAGATGAACATTTGGGTCAGAAATTGATACTGGTGATAGAAAGTGATGATTCGGATGAAATCCGGGAAAGGATTAAAAGCATTCCTTTTGAAAAAAACTTCCACCATCCTAAACAAGTACTATTCGTCAGTGAGATTCCACGTACTCCAAACGGGAAAGTCAGCCGGATACAACTCAAAGAGAAAATCAGTCAGGAAAAGAAACATCAATAGATTTCAAATTATATGAATGGTATGAAAGATTTTTCACGGGAGCTTCAGTTTAAAACGTCACGCAGCAGCGGTGCCGGTGGCCAGAATGTCAATAAGGTGGAAACTTCCGTTACCGTGTTGTGGAATGTTTCCGGATCCCTGTTTTTCAATGATGCTCAAAAGGCTTTGATTTCGGATAAGCTCAAAAACCGGATCAATGCAGAAGGGATGCTGTTCCTTACCGTATCTGAAAGCAGGACCCAGCTGATGAATAAAAATAAAGCGATAGAAAAAATCATAGAGCTCGTGGACAAAGCGCTTGTTATTCCTAAGAAAAGATGGGCTACAAAACCGTCCAAAGGCCAGAAGCAAAAGAGACTGGATACCAAAAAGAAGCTCTCTGACAAGAAAGAAAACCGGCGTTTTAAATTTTGATATTCCTGTAAAAAAGTTATTTTTGCCGGAAAATTTGAGCATGATAAAAAAACTGATAACATTAGGGATTTTTTCCCTTTCCTTCCTTGCCTTTGCACAACAGAAATTTTCCATTATCCCTTCGGTAGGATATGCCTGGAGAACTGCGGAAACGGCTTCCGGATTGACCAGGGATGAAAAAGAATATGTAAAAGGCCTGAAACATGGAGTCAATTTTGATGTTGCAGCGTATTATCATCCTAAGGGAAGTGCCAATATTGCTATAGGGGTAAAGTATTCCGATTTCAGTGCTTCCAGCAGCGGGTTTATGACAGCTTCTGATAATAACGGAACCCTGTATTCTATTCCTGTTACTACCAAGGATAAGATTACCTTCTTCGGACCGTCTATTTTTGTTTCCAATTATAATGAGCCTTCTAGGCATAAACTGTTTGTTGACCTGGCGTTGGGTGTCATTACCTACACCACGAAAACTACCGCTAATAATACGCCGGTCAATGCCAAAGGAAAAGGGAATAATCTCGGAGTGGATGCCGGGATAGGATACCAGTATATGATCCACAAAAACTTCCTGATCGGCCCTAAACTCGGGTTAACAGCAGGAACCCTGAAGAAGATGACTGTTAACGGGGTCTCTTATGAATTCGGGGAGAAAGAAAGGGAAGGTTTACACCGAGTTTCTCTGAGTGCAGCGGCTACATTCCGTTTTTAAGTTTTATCTTTGCAAAAATCAAAACAATGAGCAAACCGATTACCGAATTTATAGAAAAATATTACCTGCACTTCAATGCAGCAGCATTGGTGGATGCTTCCAAAGGCTATGTTGCCCACCTTAAAGACGGGGGGAAAATGATGGTTACCCTTGCCGGAGCCATGTCTACAGCAGAATTGGGGAAAATATTCGCAGAGATGATCCGTCAGGGAAAAGTGGATTTCATTTCCTGTACAGGAGCCAACCTGGAAGAAGACCTGATGAACCTGGTGGCGCATTCCCACTATGAAAGAGTACCTCATTACCGGGACCTGACGCCGCAGGAAGAATGGGATCTTCTGGAAAGAGGCCTGAACAGGGTTACCGATACCTGTATTCCTGAAGAAGAGGCATTCAGAAGGCTGCAGAAACATATCGTTGAGATATGGAAAGATGCCGAGGCCAAAGGAGAACGTTATTTCCCGCATGAATACATGTACAAAATGATCCTTTCGGGAGTTTTGGAGCAGTATTATGAAATCCCGAGAGAAAACTCCTGGATGATTGCTGCAGCTGAGAAAAACCTTCCGATTGTAGTTCCTGGATGGGAGGATTCCACGATGGGGAATATCTTCGCTTCATACTGCATCAAAGGTGAGCTTCAACCGTCAACGATGAAATCAGGAATCGAATACATGACCTACCTGGCCGATTGGTATACTAAGAATTCAGCAGGAAAAGGAGTAGGTTTCTTCCAGATCGGAGGAGGTATTGCAGGGGATTTCCCAATCTGTGTGGTACCGATGCTGTATCAGGATATGGAGATGCATGACATTCCGTTCTGGTCTTATTTCTGCCAGATCTCAGATTCTACGACATCTTACGGATCATATTCCGGAGCTGTTCCTAATGAGAAAATTACCTGGGGTAAACTGGATATCACCACACCGAAATTTATCGTTGAAAGTGATGCCACCATCTGTGCACCGCTGATGTTCTCGTATATCCTGGAAAACTAAATCGATCATTCGATGTAATATAAGACGCTTCAATTTTTTTTGAAGCGTTTTTTTTACTTCTGATTATTTGAGGGCAGACCAAGTAATTCGTGGTGATACACTGCTCATATTGGCAAACAATCCCCATAAATTTTACATCTTACTTTTACATTACACAGGCAGTAATGTCAATATGTCACTTTATCCGGATCGGTATTTTTTTTGTGACCATATAGAAAATTAAAAACAAAAATTATTATGACTAAGGGAAATATTAATGTGTCGGTGGAAAACATTTTTCCACTAATCAAAAAGTTTCTGTACAGTGATCATGAGATTTTCCTGAGAGAACTTATTTCGAATGCTACAGATGCTACTTTAAAACTGAAACACTTAACCGGTATCGGTGAAGCGAAGGTAGAATACGGAAACCCGAAGATCGAAGTAAAAGTTGATAAAGAACAGAAGACCCTTCGGATCATCGACCAGGGAATCGGGATGACCGGTGAAGAAGTTGAAAAATACATTAATCAGGTAGCTTTTTCCGGAGCAGAAGAATTCCTCGAAAAATATAAGGATACGGCTAAAGATTCAGGAATTATCGGCCACTTCGGTCTGGGATTCTATTCTGCTTTCATGGTGGCTGAGAAAGTTGAGATCTTAACAAAATCATACAAGGACGAACCGGCAGTACGATGGATCTGTGACGGAAGCCCGGAATTCACCCTTGAAGAAACCACAGAAAAAACAGACCGGGGAACAGAAATTATCCTTCATATTGCTGAAGATTCCACAGAATTCCTGGAGGAGAATAAAATCCGTGAACTGCTGTTGAAATACAACAAGTTCATGCCTGTTCCGATTAAGTTCGGAACCAAAACCCATACATTGCCTTTACCGGAAGATGCTCCTGAAGATGCCGTAGCAGAAACCGAAGAAGTGGATAACATCATCAACAATCCCACTCCGGCCTGGACGATTGCCCCAAGCGAACTTGTGAATGAGGATTACATGAAGTTCTACCACGAACTGTATCCGATGCAGTTTGAAGAGCCTCTCTTCCATATCCACTTAAATGTTGATTACCCTTTCAACCTTACCGGGATCCTGTTTTTCCCTAAACTGAACAACAATTTAAATATTGAAAAGGATAAGATCCAGCTGTACCAGAACCAGGTGTTCGTTACGGATGAGGTAAAAGGAATTGTGCCTGACTTCCTGATGCTCCTGCGCGGGGTTATAGACTCTCCGGATATTCCGTTGAACGTTTCCCGTTCTTATTTACAGGCTGATGGTGCCGTGAAGAAAATCTCTTCCTATATCACAAAAAAAGTAGGGGATAAAATGGCCTCCCTGATCAATGAAAACCGTGAAGATTACGAGAAAAAATGGAATGATATCAAAGTGGTTATCGAATATGGGATCGTAACGGAGGAAAAGTTTGCTGAGAAAGCAGATAAATTTACTTTATACCCTACAACCGATGGCAAGTACTTCCTCTGGAATGAGCTGGAAGAGAAGATCAAGCCTTTACAGACCGATAAAGACGGAAAACTGGTTATCCTCTATGCTACGAATGCCGATGAACAGCACAGTTACATCCAGTCTGCCAGAGATAAAGGATATGAAGTCCTCCTTCTGGATTCTCCAATCGTTCCCCATGTGATCCAGAAGCTTGAAGGATCAAAGGAAAATGTTTCTTTTGCACGGGTAGATGCCGATCATATCAATAACCTTATCAAGAAAGATGAACCTGTAATTGCCAAGCTTAACGATACGGAAAAGGAATCCCTGAAGAAAGAAGTGGAAGAGGCGATTAAAGATGCGAAGTTCACGGTCCAGCTTGAAGATCTTGACAGCACAGATGCTCCGTTTACCATTACCCAGCCTGAATTCATGCGAAGAATGAAAGATATGCAGGCTACCGGCGGAGGCGGAATGTTCGGCATGGGAGGATTCCCGGAGATGTATAACCTGGTGGTGAATGCCAACAGCGATTTTGCCGGTCAGATTTTGAAGGCTGAATCAGGAGAAGCTAAAGAAAGCCTGATCCGCCATGCGCTTGATCTGGCCAAACTTTCACAGAACTTACTGAAAGGAAAAGATCTGACCGACTTCATTCAGAGAAGTTATCAGCAGATCACCCAATAAAGCGTTTCGGCGAGGCCACAGGCCTCGCCGAAACTTTTAACACATCAATTCCCCTTCATGATTAAACAAACCTCCACACTTACTTTTTAATTATGCTGATGATTCCAGCTTCTTTGATATTATATAACGTCAGCTGAATATCAATCTAAAAAATATAAAAAGAGGCTGATGGACAGCCTCTCTGTCACTTTTTAACGGCAATGATGACTGTTTTTACTTTGGCGTAAGAATAGTTTAACTTTTTTATTTCCATACTGTCTTTAATCACTTTAAAACTCTTGATCTTATCCTGAGCTGTCACGCGTTCCAGGTCCACCAAATCAGAAACCTTTCCCTCCAGTACAACTAAGGTCTGCTGCTTCTGTTTGCTTGCAGCATGGTTCAAGATCAAGCATACGGCAGTTTTGTTCATAATCCGTACTGTAATTGACAACGGGTTGTGAGGATTTTTTACTGCAGTTGCAGAGAAGGGAGAACAACAGGATAGTAATAAAAAAGTATTTCATCGTTTTTACATTATTTCATCAATATAAAAAATTCCAAGTGACTGATTAATCTATGCTTAATTCTATAGGATTATAATTTTGGGCTCTTTCCCGGGCTTTTTTCAAAACATAACTTAACGTTTCAGGATCCGTAATCAGCTTATTGTAATTATTCGGATCTGCAATTTCTTTTCTTTGATAATCGAACACCTTATTTTTATACACAGCTGATGCATGAGGTGACATATTTGCCGATTTACAGAAGTATGTCCTCTTCCTGAAGTTATACAGGGAAAATATATAGTCTTTATTTTCGTCATATACTTCTACGATCAGGCCCGGAAGCTTATTGAATTTATACGGCCCGAACGGAAAGGGAATATCTCTGGTAAACCAGGCAATCCAGGTTCTGATGTATTTTTTTGTAACCGCTTTTTGGCAGCGGTATCCGTTTAAAGATTGATGCTCATTAACGATTTGCCATTTAAGGCTGTTGGTTTCTTCATAGGCAAACGGTTTATTGCCTATAGGCAGTGTTACATAAAGCTTGCCTGATGTGGTGCCGATATATTCCGGGAAATCGGTTATGAACCGTAGCCCTTCCCTGAAGTCCGTCTTCTCATGGATCTTCTTCTCATACTTCAATGAGTCCTCCACATATTTCTTCATGTTTTTATAATAAGACGCTTTGGTATTGATCAGTAAGGCAAATGTATCTTCCTGGGATGTCGGGTTTACTTTCTGATCTTTGTAAACCATCTTATAATCTGCTTCGTACAGCACATTGAATCCCTGGGATTTCATAAAAGCTGTAATAATCACCGATGCTGAAAGAAGGAGGCGTTGTTTCATTCTCGTAAGAAGAAATGAGAAGTGTATCATTGAAAGTGCGGATCATCCGGGACATAACTTTTCCGGATGAAGTTGTGAAATGAAATGTTCTTGTGGATCCTGCCGCTCCGGGAAGCTGCTGAAAATAATTTTCTCATCATCTGAATCATTAAATGGTTAACAGAACAAACTTATCAATATGAACAGCTTGAGACAAGAATATTGATTGCAGATTTGTTGTAAATTTGTTGTGCAATAGATGTACAAATTGTACTTTTATTGTTTTTAAAAACTTTATCATGCAAAAGGAAAAGCTACGTTTATTAAGGAAAAGAAAGGGATACACACAAAAGGATGTTGCAGATGCCATCGCCACTGATGTATCCAATTACAGCAGAAAGGAGAGCGGAGATGTGAGAATCATTAAGGATGAATGGGAGAAAATTGCAAAATTTCTCAATGTATCGGTAGATGAGATTTACGAGGAGGATGAACCTAAAGTCATCGTTAATAACGAACATCCCGTATTCAATGACAATGCTGTTTCTACAGGAGTGATGACGCAGTTCAACAGCATTTCCACATCCGTTATTCAGAATCTTCAGGAGTACATTGGACTGTTGAAAAAAGAGATAGACCGGCTTAATGAAGAGGTGCAGGAACTGAAAAAGAAATAGCCCTTAAAGTTCCTTCAGAGGATCCCAGAACAGGGTTTTAAAATTTTTAATTCTTAAATTCTGCACGGTAATTCCCTCTGCTTCAAGCCTGGACTGAAATTCCGGCACAGACAGGACGCCTGAAGCGGAAATGACTCTGTGTGCGGGTACATCTTTAGGGCAGCCGCCCATTGCTTTTCCCACATGCCTGGAATGGTTGGGATATCCTACGGCTTTAGCTATGGCTCCATAGGTAGAAACGCGGCCTTTCGGGATCATCCTGACCAGTTCATAGACCTGCTTTTTGAAAATATCATCCATAGGTACGGTGTTTTAAGCTGTTATTCTAATCGGTTTGCATTATTTTTGAACTCTGTGTAAGACAGTATTTCGTAAACTAGTATGCCTTACCAAAAGATAAAGTTATGAAAAAATCATTTTTTAAATTCCTGAATAAAGTAAATAAAGCGGTATTGCCCAAACTAAGCGGCAAAGACCCTAATACTTTAACCAAAGCACAGAAAGCTATTCTGGCTTACCGGTATTTTGTACTGGTTAATTCTATGGATTAACTAACGGCTATAAAAGCAGGAAGAGCCGGATAACCACCATATCAAAAACAAAAAGACAGCCCTGAAGCTGTCTCTCTATCTGATCCTGAAAACAGTTACTTGTTTTTCAGTTCTTCTTTGATTTTATTTTCCAGTTCTTCCGAAAGTTCCGGATTGTCTTTCAACACATCTTTTACGGCATCACGCCCCTGGCCTAATTTAGTTTCTTCATAGCTGAACCATGAACCGCTTTTCTTCACGATTCCCTGTTCTACTGCCTGATCAAGGATTTCTCCGGTTTTTGAAACACCTTCTCCGTACATAATGTCGAATTCAGCCTGTTTGAAAGGAGGAGCCACCTTGTTTTTAACAATTTTAACCTTCACCCGGCTTCCTATAGCCTCATCACCGTTTTTAATCGGGGCACTGGCTTTTCTGATGTCTACCCTTACAGAAGCATAGAATTTCAAAGCATTACCCCCGGTAGTGGTTTCAGGATTCCCGAACATCACCCCGATTTTCTCTCTCAGCTGGTTAATGAAGATAACGGTACATTTTGTTTTTGAAATGGTTGCCGTCAGTTTTCTCAATGCCTGAGACATCAGCCTTGCATGAAGACCCATTTTGGAGTCACCCATTTCACCTTCAATCTCAGCTTTTGGCGTAAGAGCGGCTACCGAGTCGATAACCACGATATCAATAGCACCGGAACGAATCAGGTTATCCGCAATTTCCAGCGCCTGCTCACCGTTGTCCGGCTGTGAAATAATCAGGTTTTCAAGGTCAATCCCCAGCTTCCCTGCATACCCTCTGTCGAAAGCGTGCTCAGCATCAATAAAAGCTGCAATTCCGCCTGCCTTCTGTGCTTCAGCAATGGCGTGCAGTGTCAGAGTTGTTTTACCGGAAGATTCGGGTCCGTAAATTTCAATGATTCTTCCTCTGGGGTATCCGCCAACGCCTAAAGCGATGTCTAATCCTAAAGATCCGGAAGGGATAACTTCAATGGTAGTATCCACAGCGTCGTCTCCCAGGGTCATTACAGTCCCCTTTCCGTACGTTTTGTCAAGTTTGTCAAGCACTAGCGCAAGTGCTTTTTTCTTATCGTCTATATTGCTCATTTGTTATCTTAAATACTGTATCAAATTTACGAAAATTTAGCGTCAAAAACTAGTAATATTTACTTTTAGGTACCTATATTATAGTTAAAATTATTATAAAAAATGCGTTATTATTCAGAAAGCCTCAACCGGGTTTACGAGAGCCCCGTTTCTATTTATTACTTGCTGGTCAAGAGCGTTTATTTTCTGTTGAAAGCATTTGTAAATTAATGAAAATTAGAATTTTGTGTAATGCTGTGGTAATCATTCAGCACTTTCATCTGGCTTGCATCGCCTTTCCTGATTCTTTCTTTACGGCTTACTACGGTATCATAGATTTTGTTGAGCGTCAGCTTGGTTACCGGAAAGGCTTTTTTCAGCGGAACATCAGGAATCTGAAGCCTGTAGCAGACTTCGTTATCCAGCAGAAACCATGTACAGCAGATATGCAGGTACCGTAGGTTTTTCCTCTGGAAACGATATTTCAGCATAGGGTTTTCCAGGGATTCGTTGAGTAAGGAATGGGCAAGCAGGACAGAGTCCTGATCGGCTGAAGGCTGGTTGGAAGTCCAGAGGTAAAAATATTCGGTAGCCTGTTTTTTATTATCCGGCAGCAGTTGTTCCGGTATGCCCAGTAAATAGCCGACATATTTCCACAGATGGAAAATACCCAGTTCTTCTTCCTTCGAAAACCGGTTGCCAAGCTTATGCAGGCTGTGCAGGAATACCAGGCTGAATCCTGTATAGGTAGCCATCATATCCCATGAGTTGATGGGCTCGCCCCAGTTTTCAGTATCCCATTCTTTATAGTGTTTCTTAATGGAAAGCCGGGCATACGAGTGGATCATCCGGGTTTTGACGGCAAATTCATATCCTTTGGCATGAATTTTCAGGGCATCATACCGGGTAACATTTACCCAGAAATCCAGCGTCTCGGAAAGCCTTTTTACAGCTCCCTTTTTCAGGGCACCGGTAATGATCAGCGGTTTATTGAGGTAAGCAAAGTCATAACCGCCCATCAGGCAGTAATCACGGAGTGAGATGAGCGAATCCAGGTTGCAGCGCATACACAGTTCGGCACCACTTCTGAGGAGGTTGTAATCCAGCCAGTCAGGAATCTTCTGGGTTTGCAGGAAAAGCTGCTTCACGCTTTCAGGGATATCATCCTGTTCTGAAACAGGATTCCGGATGAACTGTTCGATTGCTTTTGACGCTTCCGGAAACGAACGGGTGAAGTAAATGTCTTGTACGACTTTGTCTCCGGCTTCATCGGTATGGTAAACATACGGTGCAAACTTCTGAAAATGATCAAGGCTTACTTCAGCGCCGGAAAATTCAATCAGCTGCCTTCCGTTACCTTTAGTCCAGAAATCTATAAAGTGCCCGGAGTCTGAAAATCTCGGTCCTGTCATCATACGCTTTCTTTATGCTGAAAGTACAATTTTTGCACCGCAACAGACAATGAGCTTTATCATGCTATCAGCTATTATTTACAGGTATCCCCACTCAAAAGCTTTCCTGACCAGTTCTGAGCTGTTTCTGGCATCTGCTTTTTTCAGGATGTTTTTCCGGTGTGTCCGGACCGTTTCTTCAGAAATATTCAGCATACCGGAAATTTCACATGTAGCATATCCTTTTGCAATACAGTTGAGGATTTCCACTTCTCTTGTGGTAAAGACCACAGCAGCAGATTTTGGAAAATGGTCTTTTTTGATCCATTGCATCTGGTGGAAATCTTCCCTTCCATTGATGCCGGAAACCAGTACGATGTAAGAATTATTCTGTGTAATATGCTCAATGTGCGTATGGATGTTCACAGCCTGTAAAAGTCTTCCGTTTTCATCTTTATAGGTATGCAAAGCCTGATGGTGAAAGAGGCCGTAATTGCCTTCGGGAGTCCTCATCCTGAAGCAGTAGCTGGTTTTAAGCTCCTGCTGGTAATCAAAGCCATTGATTTGCTTCATTTTTTCTATAGACATTCTCTCGGCCTCCATAACAAATTCAAGGTCATCAGGGTGGATCAGGTCTATAATGTCTTTCAGGTGTACAGGATATTTGCTGAGGCCGTGCATCTTCAGGATATTTTCATGATGATGGCTGATGGTACTGTCTGCAAAGTTAATAACGTAATAATAAAACTTACCCGGAGCAAAAACTTCTCCGATGATCTGTTCGATAGATGGAACAGGCAGTATCCTGTTGTCGTTTTGCAGTATTTCAGGGTAATCGTTCCATACCTCAATAAGAGGATGCGGTTTTTTGGCTTGGGTCAGATATTTTTTAGTCATGGTTAATGTTTTTCTAAAATTACTGAAAATTCTCAAAATCACCCTTTTGGGGTATTTTCAACAACAGGGATGTGTTGTAGTTTTACAGTACAAACCATGAAAACTCAATTCTTAACCACTTACAGTTTAAGGGTGAAGTTTTCTAAATATGCTTAACCTTAAACTAATAATTATGAGAACAAAAAGATTTTATTTTCCTCTTTTATTTTTATTATCACCATATGTCTTTGGACAAAATTTATTAACCGAATTAGAGAAGAAATATCTCGACAGTGTAAATTATAAATCAATTCCCATAAAAGGAATGGTTAATCGTAATTCAAACCCAGACTTTTCAAACAGCTATGTTATTGACTATGATTTTAAAAGTGGTATTTACAATAGAAATAACATAAAGCTAAAAGTTAATACACCGGTAATATTTAGAATCAGTAATATCAATCGTTTAGCATATAATGTTAAAATTACTGCAAAGGATTCTGCAGTAGCTGTTTCAATGGGAATACCGGAAGAAAATGCTATAAAAAAATCTGTCGGCATCAATTCTGAGAAAAGTTCTACCATAGACAATATGTTTCATAAGATAGACGAAATGTCGGAAAATAAGATAAATGCTTTTTTTTAAAATTCAAATGAGAATTTAATAAAAATAAAAGAACTGACCAATAATAATGCTCTTCTATCTAAAGAATTACCAGCTTTGGATACCAAATTAAATTTTTTAGAGAATTCTAAGTCTGTTCTGCTGGATAATTTAGAGATCATAAAAAATGACAATGCTACTATTAAGACTTATACAGGAACGAATATAACAGAGCATAAAAATCTTCTCGAAAAGCTAATCGAAAAAAAAGATGAGGAAGTTTCATCTCTTTTAACAAAGAAAAAAAATATTCTTGCTTCGATATCATCAAATTTTGAAGAAATAAAGAAATTAATTGATGATAAGGATAAAGTATTTGTAGAATTTGATAAGAAAAAAATAGATTTCCAAAATTCATATCATGAATATAGTTTATACGCCAGACAAATCCAAAGTAGGCTAAGTAAATATCAGCAGACACTAGTCACCGTAATAAATGATCCGTATCTTGATTTTAGCAAATTCAATACATTTAAAATACTCCACAAAACAGATGAAATTAAATTAGGTCTGTTAAGTCTGTTCAATGACCTACGAGAATTAGAAAGTTTATATGTCCAAGCTAAGGATCAATACGATATTGTTAAAAATGTTAATCTTAATGGGTATCTGGAACCTAATGACCTGACAATATTATATGCACCACTAGATGCTCAGGAAACTTATATGGATGCTAAAAAGAAGGATATTTATGATCAGAAATTAGAAACAACAGTAGGGGCACTTTTACACTCACTTGATCTATTGGAAGATGAAAGTAACTATAATATTATGTCCTCGCCTGTGCAGCCTACTCAGGATTTGGCAGCATTCGAAATTTCAATAACACATAAAAATAAAAATGAAGATATAGATAATTCAAAGAATTTTAAGCATAGAGAATTTACTTATGGAGGTATCCGTTTGGATGCAGGACTTGGCTTTGCGATCACTTATATGAATAATACTCCTCAATATGAATTGATTGAAAAGGATAATAGTCATATTATTGCACTAGATAGAAAAAACTATTATTCCTCATCATTAATGTTGCTGTTTACCGCTACTTACAGGTCTGCAAGTTATGTTGCTTTAGGGGCGAGCGCAGGAATAGGCGTAAATTTAGGCGAAAATGATTCTGCATTACAATTTAATAACTATTATTTGGGACCTACAGCAATGTTTGGAAAAACAAATAGATTTGCATTAACAGTCGGTTTTGCTATTAAACAGGTGGACAAGTTGAAAGCTGGGTATAATTTAGATGATGCAGTAGCTAGCCAGGATACCGTTTTTACCAATAAGACATTTCGTTTTGGTCCTTTTCTATCGATTACTTATAATCTTACCCAGGGTGTTAAAGATAATTTGAAGTTTGTCAGATCATTTTTCTGATTTATAAAATAGTAAAACCAACCTTTTAAGGTTGGTTTTGCATATAAAGTTGATTGCTTTTATTAGTTAGATAAAGAAGCTGCGTGAATCAGCATGTCTACTAATTTGTTAGAGTATCCCATTTCATTGTCATACCAAGAAACAAGTTTCACGAAATTAGGAGAAAGCATGATTCCGGCATCTTTGTCGAAGATAGATGTTCTCTTATCTCCTACGAAATCCTGAGATACCACAGCATCTTCAGTGTATCCAAGGATCCCTTTCAGTTCTCCTTCGGATGCTTCCTTGATGGCTGCACAGATCTCTTCATAAGAAGCAGCTTTTTCAAGTCTTACAGTAAGGTCAACCACAGATACGTCTACGGTTGGTACCCTGAAAGACATACCCGTTAATTTTCCGTTCAGTGAAGGGATCACTTTACCTACTGCTTTAGCAGCACCGGTAGAAGACGGGATGATATTGTTCAGAGCAGCTCTACCGCCTCTCCAGTCTTTCATAGAAGGACCGTCAACGGTTTTCTGAGTCGCTGTAGTAGCGTGTACGGTAGTCATCAGACCTTCCTCGATCCCGAATTTATCGTGGATTACTTTAGCTAAAGGCGCTAAACAGTTGGTTGTACAAGAAGCGTTGGATAAAATTTTGATATCGTCAGTAAGCTCTTTGTGGTTTACTCCCATTACGAACATCGGCGTATCATCTTTGGAAGGAGCAGAAAGGATTACTTTTTTAGCTCCGGCATTGATGTGTTTGGCAGCATTTTCTTTATCCAGGAAAAGCCCTGTTGATTCTACGATATAGTCTGCACCTACTTCATTCCATTTAAGGTTGTTCGGGTCTTTTTCAGCAGTAACCCTGATCTTTTTTCCGTTTACCACAAGATCATTTCCTTCTACGGAAACTTCTCCCGGGAAAATACCGTGTACAGAATCATACTTCAGCATATAAGCCATATATTCTGCATTGATCAGGTCATTGATTCCTACTACTTCGATGTTATCTCTTTCAGTCATTGCTCTGAACACAAGACGTCCGATTCTACCAAACCCGTTGATACCTACTTTAATTGTTGACATAATAGTTTGTTTTAATTATAAAAATAATATTAGATTGCTAAGATTTCAGAAATCAGCAAAAGATCTTTATTGATTTCATTATGTTTTTTAATGGCTTCCTCGATAGGGGTAAACACCAGTTCGTTGGAACGCATGCCTGCCATTACGTTGGTCTGTCCGTCCATCAGGCCTACGACAGCACCAAAGCCCAGTCTGCTTGCTAAAACCCGGTCTGCACAGCTTGGAGAACCTCCCCTCTGGATGTGCCCAAGTACAGTGACGCGGATGTCATAATCCGGGAATTCATCTTTCGTCTGCTTAGCCAGGTCATAAACATTCCCCAGCTTTTCCCCTTCTGCAACGACAACAATGCTGGAGGCTTTCCCTGTTTTTTCAGCATTTCTGAAGTTCGCAAACAGGTCTTCCATGCTGTCTCTGGTTTCAGGGATAAGGATATCCAGTGCACCTGTTGCCAGTCCGCTGTTTAGCGCGATAAAGCCGGCATCGCGGCCCATGACTTCCACAAAGAAAACCCTGTTGTGGGAAGTGGCCGTGTCACGGATTTTATCAATGGATTCCATGGCCGTATTCAGGGCAGTGTCATACCCGATGGTATTGTCTGTACCGAAAATATCATTGTCAATGGTTCCGGGAACACCCACAACCCTGATTCCGAATTCTTCGTTAAAGATTTTTGCTCCTGTAAAGGTTCCGTCTCCGCCGATGCAGACTAAACCATCTATACCCAGCTTCACACAGTTATCGTACGCTTTCTGGCGTCCTTCCTTGGTTTTGAACTCCATGGAACGGGCTGATTTGAGGATCGTACCGCCCTGGTTGATGATATTTTTAACGGAACGCGGGCCCATTTTCAGGAAATCCCCGCTGATCAGGCCGTTATAGCCTTCTCTGACTCCGTAGCATTCGATATGATAATAGTTAGCGGTTCTTACGACCGCTCTTAAGGCTGCGTTCATCCCCGGAGAATCTCCTCCTGAGGTAAGAACCGCAATTTTTTTCACAGCACTCTCTTTCATCTGGTAAAAAATTTCGAACACAAATCTACAAAAACAAGTTCAGATAATGGCAGTAACTGCATAAGACTTTTGGATATTATCCGTTAAAAACTTGTGGAATTTACAGGATTGAAAATATAGCCTGCCGTTTTTATCTTTCGAACCAGTAATCACATCACAATGGATAATGTTAACTAAAGCCATCTGGACAATCTACCAGCATTAAAAGGCTACCATTTTTCCGTCAGATACTTCCAGTAGCGCTTCGGGACATGCTGGAGGTGCAGTTTGATGTTCTTGCGTTCTACAATGTTGGTTCGGGTAAAATACCTCTGCCATAGCGTCTGGTAGCTTTTCTCCTGATCATGGAATTTCTGCTCATATTTTTTCAGGTCGATCTTCTCATCAGGATAAAAGAAGTCACAGGTTTCCAGATCATACAGGATACCGTAATTCCGCCTGAGATCGTAAATCATCCACTTCTGGTCCTGATATCGGTCCTTGAAATGTTTCCGGATCAGCGGAAGCACATTGAAATCGGGATCGATTTTGGCAAAGAACACTTCATCCTGCATTTTTTCAAAACGTACGAAAGCCGTCATCCGGTGTCTCTCGCGGCTTACCGATTTGCAGATCTTGGAAATTTTCAAAATATGACTGTCGGCATAATTCTGCAGGACATTTTCCCCGGGAAACTGTACGGATTGCCTCACGGCAGATAAAATCAATTGCTCGGCTTCAGGATTCTCAGACAGGTAAACTTTTAACAATTCATGGATGCCCTGTTTCCCTATATTCTGCTCCAGCTTATTCAAAACCCGCTCGGACTTTTCCTGCTGGGTAATCACTTCATGGATGTCTGCAAAAATATTCTCCTGATGAAAATTTTCCCTGCTTACGATTTCAACATCTTTATACCGGTATTCGAAAACCTCAAATACTGCAGTAAATAAGCCGTCGAAACTTCCGTCATAGAGTAGGGTAGTCATTAATTAATGCTGAATTTAATTTGAGAATGCAACAATTTGAAAATTATGGTTAAATCAGTAGCCATAGAATCAGATTTTGAAAAATTTTAAGCGTAAAGATCCAACTTAAAATTTTTATGGCTTTTTGATTCAATGAAATTAAAACAGGGTAAGCTGCTGGGAAAACTGATTGTGGAACTTAGATGAGCTTCCCCCAATGATCAGCTTCCTGAAATTTTTGTCGGTGAGATACCTCAGATAAGCATTACCGGCATTAAAATCAATAAAATATTTAGCCCGGTTAACGGCAGCGCCTAATTTCGTCAGGTGATCCATGGTAAGTACCTGGAATCGCCTCGCACTGACAATTTTTTTTGCCGTTTTTACACCAATCCCCGGGATTCTTAAAATCATCTGGTAATCAGCAGTCTGAAGGTTAACCGGGAACTGGTCAAGATGCCTCAGCGCCCAGCTCATTTTAGGGTCTACTTCAAGATCCAGGAACGGCATGTTCGGGTCCAGGATTTCTTCTGCCTTGAATCCATAAAACCTCATTAGCCAATCCGACTGATATAAACGGTTTTCCCTGAGCATAGGAACTTCCGTTGTTAAAGCCGGAAGGCGCTTATCCTCCAATACCGGTACATATCCTGAATAATACACTCTTTTCAGGCTGAAATTTTTATAAAAGTGATCCGCCACTTTGATGATCTGGAGGTCATTTTCATTGGTCGCACCTACAATCATCTGGGTTGACTGGCCTGCCGGAGCAAACTTCGGAACTTTCCTGAAAATCTTCTTTTCATCCTTATACTGGTCGATCCCTTTCTGGATGTACTTCATCGGATTCAGCATATCCTGGCGGTTCTTCTCAGGAGCCAGAAGCTTAAGCCCGCTTTCGGTGGGGATTTCAAGATTAACGGAAAGCCGGTCTGCATATAAAGCGGCTTCCTGCATCAGTTCGTCGCTTGCTCCAGGGATGGATTTTAAATGGATATACCCGTTGAAGTTTTCTTCCAGCCGCAGCTTTTTGGCTACCCTTACCAAACGTTCCATGGTCGTATCTGCATTTTTGAAAATACCGGAGCTCAGAAATAATCCTTCAATATAATTCCTGCGATAGAAATTGATGGTAAGGTCTACAACTTCTTCTACGGTGAATGCAGCTCTTTTGATATCATTCGAACTTCTGGATACACAATAGGCACAGTCATAAATACAGTGATTGGTCAAAAGGATTTTCAGGAGTGAAACACATCGTCCGTCCTCAGTATAGGTATGGCAGATGCCGCTGACTGAACTGTCGCCCAGAGCCCCTTTTTTGTTTTTCCTCGTTCCTCCGCTGGACGAACAGGAAACATCGTATTTCGCTGCATCGGCAAGGATTTCAAGTTTTTCTTTCAGACGGTCAAAATTCATTCTTTAAATTGAAAATCTTTATGTTAGATGAAATTTATACATCAAATGTAGGGCTAAAAATTGACAAATATCAACGTTTTTTGATTGAAGTTATCAACAACTGAAAGTTACAAAATCACTATATTTACGCTTCTTTAAAGTAACACTATGAATCATCAACCGGTGGAAGGTTTCTCCAAACTTTCCAAGCAGCGAAAAATCGATTGGCTAATCTCAGAATACCTCAGCAACGATCGCACTTACGAGCAGATCCTACAGCAATATTGGAATAACAATGCCGAACTTCAGAAGCTTCATGAGGAGTTTTCTGAAAATACGGTGTCCAACTTTTACATGCCTTACGGGATTGCTCCCAATTTCCTGATTGACGGAAAACTGCTGGCCCTTCCCATGGCTGTTGAAGAAAGCTCCGTAGTGGCGGCCGCCTCCAAGGCAGCCAAGTTCTGGATTGATAAGGGCGGCTTCAAAACCACCATTATCAATACTGAAAAACTGGGGCATACCCACTTTATATTAAATGTAGAACCACATAAGTTATTGCATTTCTTCAACTTCAGGCTGAAGAAAAAACTGTTTGAAGCTACGGAGGATATCACCGCTAATATGAGAAAGCGCGGCGGAGGGATCCTGGATATCAAGCTGATTGATAAGACGTCTGAGATGGCGAACTATTACCAGCTGAAAGCCAGTTTTGATACGGTAGATTCCATGGGTGCGAACTTTATCAACTCCTGCCTGGAGCAGTTCGGGAAAACCCTGAAACAGGAAGTGTCAAACAGCAGTGATTTTTCTCAGGAAGAAAAGGATTCACTCCAGATTGT
>Ga0070683_100001409_pt1 | contig 18466 bp, 12 predicted proteins | sample KBSC713LmetaG_FD_64662 | JGI IMG/M metagenome (GOLD analysis project Ga0070683, IMG submission 64662) | Corn rhizosphere microbial communities from Kellogg Biological Station, Michigan, USA - KBS C7.1-3L metaG | ecosystem: Host-associated > Plants > Roots > Rhizosphere ... | reverse complement strand
GCCTTGAGCAGCGACTCGACCCGTACCGGCGTCCACCCGAGCGGCGGAAAGAAGGCCTCTCCCTCCCGCGGAGCGAACCGAAACGGCGCCCCGGCGTCGACGATGGCCTGGCCGGTCTGCCGCGCCAGCATCTTCAGCAGCCCAGGCGACGCCAGATCGATCACCCAGCGGCGGAACGACGGCTGCGCCGCGAGATCGCGCGCCAGCACCGCCACCTGCGCCGCCGACAGGTAGATCAGCAGTCCCTCGCTGACGATCAGCGCGTTGCGCGCGTGTTCGTTCAGGCGTGTGAACAGCGCGCGCCGGGCCGCTTCGTCGGAGAGATCGAGGCGCACGCGTTCCAGCGCGCAGCGCGGCACCGCGCCGGCGTCGGCGAGCACGCGCTCCTTGTAGTCGAGGATGCCCGGCAGATCGACTTCGACCCAGCGCAGCGCCGCCGGCAGGTCCATCCGGTAGGGCCGCGTGTCGAGGCCGGCGGCCAGGTTGAGCACCAGATCGACGCCGGCGCGGATGGCGTCGGCGATCATCCCGTCGATCAACGTCGTGCGGGCGACGAACGCCCACGCGTTGCGATCGCCGAACTGCGGCGACTGGGCGATGCGCGCGCCGCGCTCGCCGGCCAGCGCGCGGGCGTAGCGATCGTGGAAATGCGCGTCCGGCCGTTCGCTCTCGACGGCCCGGTACTGCGCGACCCACAGGGCAGTGTCGGAGATATTCCGAACCGGCGGGTCGTGCGGGCTGCGCTCGGCGTCCATCGCCGAGAGTATGGCACGTCGCCCGTGCGGTATGCTGTGAGCTTCTCGCAAGGAGCGCCATGTCCCGTGCCGTTCGCGTTGCCACTGCCGTGCTGGCCGTCGCGTTGTGCCTGCGATCGGATCCGCGGGCGCAGGCGTCGAGCGGCGCGACGCCGACCATCGACCAGCTCATCTCGCTGAAGCGCGTCGGATCGCCGGCCATCTCGCCGAACGGGCAGTTCGTCGCCTACACGGTGCGCGAGGCGAACTGGGACGACAACAACTACCACACGGAGATCTGGCTCGCCGAGGCGGCAACGCGGCAGCGGCGGCAACTGACCAATCACGCGAAGAAGTCGAGCACGTCGCCGCAGTGGTCGCCCGACGGCACGCGGCTCGCCTTCGCGTCCGATCGGGACGACAAGCGGCAGATCTACGTGATCGATCCGCGCGGCGGCGAAGCGCGCAAGGTGACCGCGTTCGACGAGGGCATCGGCAGCTTCGCGTGGTCGCCCGACGGCAAGTCCTTCGCCTTCACGGCGGCCGATGCAAAGACGGATGCCGACAAGGAGCGCGAGAAGACCTACGGCGAGTTCGACGTCTACGGCGAAGGCTACCGGATGTCGCACCTGTGGCTGTACGACATCGCGTCGGCTGCGGCGCGGCGCCTGACGAACGGCGCGTTCACCGTCGGATCGTTCGACTGGTCGCCCGACGGGAAGGAAATCGCCTTCTCGCATCGCGTCAATCCGTCGAACACGAGCGGCGGTACGGAGGACATTTCCGTCGTCTCGGTCGCCGACGGCACGCTGCGTGACCTGGTCACCCAGCCGGGAGCCGACGGCGGGCCGGTCTGGTCGCCCGACGGGCGAACGATCGCCTTCGAGTCGGCGATGACGAAAACGGATTCCTACCTGAACCAGGCCATCGCCGTCGTGCCCGCCGCGGGCGGCCACGTGGACTACGTCACGACGTCCTTCGACGAGAACCCGAACATCGTCGCGTGGACGGGCGCCGGGCTCTTCTTCAGCGCGTCGGAGAAGACCAACGCGTATCTCTTCAGCGTCGATCCGCAGGCGAGAACGGTGCGCAAGTTCGCGGCCGGCGCCGAGCCGTTCGTGGGATCCGGGTTCAGCGTGACGAAGGACGGCCGCGCCGTAGCGTTCGCGGCCTCGGACGCGAAGAGCCTCGGCGAGATCTACGTGTCAGCCGTCACCGCGCCCCTGGCGCCGAAGAAGCTGACCGACATGGCCGCGCAGGCCGCCACGTGGACCACCGGCACGATCGAGGTCGTCTCGTGGAAGAGCCAGGACGGCGCGACGATCGAGGGGGTGCTGCACAAGCCGGCGGGCTTCACGCCCGGCCGCAAGTACCCGCTCCTCGTCGTCATTCACGGCGGCCCCACGGGCACGTCGCGGCCGGTGGCGTTCTCGAGCACCAGCATCTACCCGATCGACATCTGGGTCGCGCGCGGCGCGCTCGTGCTCGAGCCGAACTACCGCGGCAGCGCCGGCTACGGCGAGGCGTTTCGCGCGCTCAACGTGCGCAATCTCGGCGTCGGCGACGCATGGGACGTCCTCTCGGGGATCGACTATCTGATCAAGGAGGGGATCGCCGACGGCGATCGCGTCGGGGCGATGGGCTGGAGCCAGGGGGGCTACATCTCCGCCTACCTGACCACCCACGACAGCGCGCGGTTCAAGGCCGTGTCGGTCGGTGCCGGTATCTCGGACTGGGTGACCTACTACGTGAATACCGATATCACCCAGTTCACGCGGCAATATCTGAAAGCGACGCCGTGGGACGATCCCGAGGTCTACCGCAAGACGTCGCCGATCACCTACATCAAGGGGGCCAGGGCGCCGACGCTGATTCAGCATGGCGCGACCGATCAGCGCGTGCCGCCGCCGAACGCGTTCGAGCTCTATCGCGGCTTGCAGGACGTGGGCGTCCCGTCGAAGCTCGTCATCTACAAGGGCTTCGAGGGCGTCGGGCACGGCCCCTCGAAGCCCAAGTCCAGTCGCGCCGTGATGCAGCACAATCTCGACTGGTTCGATAAGTACTTGTTCGCGACCACTTCACAGACCACTTCGCAGCAGGAGAAATAGCGTGAACAGCTGTCTACGGGATTCACGGGAGCTCAGGAGTTCAGAAGTTCAGAAGGCAATCCGGCCGAATCGAGGATCTTGGGTTTCTCCTGGCCTCCTGTTCTCCTGGTCTCCTGTGAGGTTGTTCGTCGGCGGTTCGCTGTGCGCGATCGTCGCTCTGTGTTCGAGCGCATTCGTCGGGGCGGCGCGGCAGGCGGCGATTGATCCGTCGCTTTACGGCGCCCTCAAGTGGCGGATGGTCGGGCCGTTCCGCGCCGGCCGCGTCAACGCGGTCACCGGCGTGCCGGGACAGCCCAACACCTTCTATTTCGGGTCGGTCGGCGGCGGCGTGTGGAAGTCGGGTAACAGCGGCCGCACCTGGACCCCCATCTTCGACGGCGTCGGCGTCGCCTCGATCGGCGCCATCGCGGTCGCCCCCTCCGATCCCAACGTGCTCTACGTCGGCACCGGTGAGGCCGACATGCGCGACTCCATCCAGTACGGCAACGGCATGTACCGTTCGGCCGATGCCGGCAAGACCTGGACGCACATCGGGCTCGAGACCACGCGTCAGATCGGGCGCGTCATCGTCAACCCGCGCGATCCCAACACCGTCTTCGTCGCCGCGCTGGGCCATGTCTACGGCCCCAACCCGGATCGCGGCGTTTACCGCTCGAAGGACGGCGGTGCCACGTGGCAGAAGGTCCTCTACAAGGGCGACGGCATCGGCGCCATCGACGTGGCCTTCGACCCGTCGAATCCGCAGACGCTCTACGCGGCGCTGTGGGCGGTGCGGCGCCCGAGCTGGTTCATTTACGCGCCGGCCAACGGCCCGGGCAGCGGTCTCTTCAAGTCCACCGACGGCGGCACGACGTGGACGCAGCTGACCAAGGGCCTGCCGAGCGACGGCCTCGGCCGGATGGGCATTGCGATTTCCGCCGCCAGTCCCAAGCGCGTCTATGTCGTGGCCGACGCGAAGGAAGGCGGCCTGTTCCGCTCCGACGACGCGGGCGCGACCTTCACCCGGGTGTCCGCCGACAACCGGATCTGGACGCGCGGTTGGTACTTCGAGAAAGTGTCCGTCGATCCGAAGAACGCCGACGTCGTCTACGTGCCCAACACCGGCGTCTACAAATCGACCGACGGCGGCAAGACGTGGGGCGCGCCGCTCAAGGCCTCGCCGGGCGGCGACGACTATCACATGGTCTGGATTTCGCCGGACGACTCGAACCGGCTGATCGTCGGCGGCGATCAGGGCACCATCGTCTCGGTCGACGGCGCGCAGACGTGGAGCTCGTGGTACAACCAGTCCACCGCGCAGCTGTACCACATCGCGCCCGACGCGCGCTTCCCCTACTGGCTCACCGGCGCGCAGCAGGACAGCGGCGCGGTCACGGTTCCGTCGCGCGCGAACATGGGCGCCATCTCGATGCACCACTGGCTGCCGCTCTGCGCCGGCGGCGAGAGCGGCTATACCGCGCCCGATCCGCTGCACCCCGAGATCGTCTTCGGCGGCACGGTGGAGAAGTGCAACGTCGTGACCGGTGCGACGAAGAACGTCACGCCGGAAGTGCCGCGCGAAGGCGTCGCCTATCGCCACGACTGGACGCAGCCGCTGGTCTTCTCGCCGGCGGACCGCCGCGCGCTCTACTTCGCCAACCAGTTCGTCTACAAGACCCTGGACGGCGGCGACACGTGGACGCAGATCAGCCCGGACCTCACCCGCGAGGACCCGGGCGTCCCGGCCAACCTCGACGCCGCCGCTGCCGCCGATTTCGATCCCCGTTTCGGCCGCCGCGGCGTCGTCTACACGCTCGCTCCGTCGCCGGTGCGCGCGCCCGTCCTCTGGGCCGGCACCGATGACGGCCTCATCCAGGTGACGTGGGACGACGGCGGCACCTGGCAGAACGTGACGCCGCCGGACATGAGCGCGTGGACCAAGGTGACCATGATCGAGGCGTCGCACTTCGACGCGATGACCGCGTTCGCCTCCGCCGAGCGCCATCAGCTCGAAGATTACGAGCCGCATCTCTATCGCACGCGCGACGGCGGCAAGACGTGGCAGACGATCACCAACGGCCTGCCCGCCGGCGCCTACCTGCAGACCGTGAGGGAGGATCCGCAGCGCCGCGGCCTGCTCTTCTGCGGGAGCGAGCGCGCCGTCTACGTGTCGTTCGACGACGGCGACTCGTGGCAGTCGCTGCAGCTCAACCTGCCGGCGACGTCGATGCGCGATCTGGCGATCGAGGGTGACGACCTGATCGTCGCCACGCACGGCCGCGGCTTCTGGATTCTCGACGACATCACGGCGCTGCGGCAGATCGACGCGAAGACGGCCGCGTCGGACGTGTTGTTGTTCAAGCCGGCGGCGGCCTACGATCTGCCCGCGCCGAGCGAGCAGGGGACGCCGCTGCCAAAAGACGAGCCGCAGGCCGAGAACCCGCCGTCGGGCGCGATCGTCGACTACTACCTGAAGGCGGCGCCGTCCGGTCCAGTGGCGCTCGAGATCCTCGACGGCAGCGGCGCGGTGATCCGCCGCTACGCCAGCGACGATCGCGCCCAGCCGCGCGATCCGAACACGCTCAACGTGCAGACGGTGTGGGCGCCCGCGGGCGAACCGCTCGCCGCGACCCCCGGCATGCACCGCTGGGTGTGGGACCTGCGCGGCACGCCGCCGGCCGGCGGTGGCCGCGGCCGCGGCGCCGGCGCCGGTGGCGGTGGCGGCGGCCGTGGCCGCGGCGGCTCGGTGCCGCCCGGCAGCTACACCGTGCGCCTGACCGTCGACGGCAAGACGTTCACGCAGCCGCTCGTCGTCCACCCGGATCCGCGCGGGGGTTTCTAATCGCCTTTCCGCCTCCGCGCGAAGCGCGTTGGCGGGCAGGCGGAACAAGAGAGATGCCCGAACCGATCACCGTACCCCTCAGCTCGAAACGGCAGCAGCGCGCGCAGCTGGTGCAGCGGCTCAATCACGCCATTCCGGCGTTCGGGCTGCTGCAGGCCGGCATCGAGGCGATGCGCGAGGAGCACGTCGGATTCGGGTTCTATCTCGGCATCTTCGAGCTGCTATCGGCCGCGGTCCTCATCGTCCTGACGGCCAGGGAGTTCAAGCGGGTGGCGCGTCCGACGGCGCATGACCATCCACCCCACCAGCATCACGGTGTGGACTGGGTGGACATCGCCGCCGGGTTCATGCTCGTGGCCGAGGCGCTGGAGCACTGGCATCTGAAGCATCACATCGCGCGGCCGACGATCCTCACGGCGATCATGACGTTCGCGCTCGGCCTGTCTCACGGGCGGATCGTCAAGCGGGTGGCGCGCCGCCGGATCCTGCGTGTGCACGACGAGGGGCTGCTCGTGCCTGGACACCCGTTCAAGGGCCGCACGATCGACGCCCGCTGGGACGAGGTGGCCTCGGTCGAGGTCGGGGAGAAGTGGGCGATCATCAAGACACGAAGCGGCCGCTCGCGCCGCCTGAACCTTCCCGACATCCACAACGAGCCGCAGCTGCGCGCGGCGCTGATCGAGGCGCAGAATCGGATACGGCTGAGTGGAGGTCAGAGCCTGCCGGATCGATAGGGCGATCGATGGTGCCGCCCGACCCGCAGGAACAGCTCAGGTCCGCCCGCGCCGACCGGGGCGAGGATCTCGCGGCGCTCTCGGCTCGCACCGGGCTGCGCGTGCACCACGTCCGGGCCATCGAAGAAGGGCGATTCGGCGATCTGCCGCCTGGCATCTACGGCCGCGCGGCCATTCGCTCGTTCGCCGCGGCCTACGCGCTCGACGCCGACGCCGTCCTGGCGGCATGCGAGCCGCTCCTGCCGCGGATCGAGGATCCAATCGGCGCGCTGGCGCGGATGCGCGGCGTGGCCCGCGCGGCCGAGGCGCCGGCTGTCACGCCGGAGACGGCGACCGTCTCCCCGCCGGCCTGGCGACCGGTCGCGGCCGCGGTGGTCGACGGTGCGATCGCCGGAGCGGTGCTGGGAGCGGCCAGCGGCGGCGCGGCGCTCCTCGCCCGCGTCTCGCTGGCGGCGCTCAGACCGTCCGCCTTCACGCTGTTCCTGCTCGGCGTCGTGCTGGGGGCGGCGTATTACGTGTGGCTGGGCGGTCTCGGCGGCACGACGTTCGGGGAGTACGCGGTCGGCCCGCAGGCGCGCGAGCGGGATCCGCGGCCGCTGACGCTGCGCGCGATCTGGCGGCGCACCGTCGCGGCCGCGACCGCGGACGCCCGCGCCATCTACGCGCTCGGCGCGTGGACCGGGCGCCGCCTTACGCCTGGGGGCGCGGCGCGTAGCGCTCCGCCGCCCGCGCCTTCGCCTTCGCCGCCTCCACCTCGCGGTCGCGAGGAGGCGCTGACGTGGTCAATGAGCCGACGAGGGAGCGTGCCGCCGCCGCCACTTCGTCCACGGCGCGGTTGAACGCCTCTTCGTTGGTTTTCGACGGCTTCGTGAAGCCGCTGATCTTGCGCACGAACTGCAGCGACGCCGCGCGCACTTCCTCCTCGGTGACGGGCGGATCGAAGTTGAACAGCGGCCGGATGTTGCGGCACATCCTCTTAGGTTAACATCCGCCCGATGAGAGCCCCGATCGCCGCCGCCGCCGTGGCCGCCCTGGCCTACGCCCAACCGCAGCCGTTTTCGAGCACGGTCCGCGGCTTCATCTCGGTCGACGCGCCCGTTGTCGCGCTGACGCACGCGCGCGTGATCGACGGCACCGGCGCGGCGCCGAAAGAGGATCAAACAATCGTGATTCGCAGCGGCACGATCGCCGAAATGGCGCCGTCGTCGCAGCTCAACGCGCCTGACGGCGCAACGGCGATCGACCTCACGGGCAAATCGGTCATCCCCGGCCTGGTCATGGTGCACGAGCACACCTACTACCCGACCGGGCCCGGCGTCTATGGCCAGCTCGGTCTCAGCTTCGCGCGCCTCTATCTTGCCGGCGGCGTGACGACGATGCGGACCGCGGGCAATACGAACGGCGTGATGGACATCGAGCTCGAGAAGCAGATCGATGGCGGCACGCAGGCCGGCCCGGCCATCGACGCGACCGCGCCGTACCTGAACGGTCCGCAAGGGATGCTGCAGATGCATGCGCTGCAGGACGCGGCAGACGCGCGCCGGCAGGTGGCCTACTGGGCCGACCAGGGAGCGACCTCGTTCAAGGCCTACATGAACATCACCCGCGACGAGCTGAAGGCGGCGATCGAGGAAGCGCACACGCGCGGCATGAAGATCACCGGCCACCTCTGCTCGGTCACCTACGCCGAAGCGGTCGACCTCGGCATCGACGATCTCGAGCACGGCTTCATGGCAGCCACCGACTTCGTCGCCGACAAGAAGCCGGACGTGTGCCCGGGCCAGGCGGTGGGGCAGCGCACGATCGCCGCGCTCGACGAACACGGCGCGCCGTTCACGGCGCTGGTCAGGAAGCTCGTCGACCGGCACGTGGCGCTGACGTCGACGCTCACCGTGTTCGAGACCTTCACGCCCGGGCGCCCGATGCCGCCCGGGCTGGACGTGCTGCTGCCGGAGCTGAAACAGCAGTTCGAGGCCGCCTACCAGCGGACCGCGCAGAACCAGCAGTCGCTCTACAAGACGCTCTTCCCCAAGGGCATGGCGCTCGAGCGGGCGTTCGCGCGCGCCGGCGGCCTCTTGATTGCCGGGACGGATCCGACCGGGGGCGGCGGCGTGGTGCCGGGTTACTCCAACCAGCGGCAGCTCGAGCTGCTCGTCGAGGAGGGGTTCACACCGCTCGAAGCGATCCGGATCGGCACGCTGAACGGCGCGATCTATCTCGGCCGCGACGCGCGCGTCGGCTCGATCGCCGCCGGCAAGCAGGCCGATCTCGTGGTCGTCGACGGCGATCCCTCGAAGGCGATTGCCGACGTGCGCAAGGTCGAGACGGTGTTCAAGCACGGCGTCGGCTTCGATCCGGCGAAGCTGCGTGCGTCGGTGAACGGGAAGGTCGGCTTATGGTGATGCAGGCGACGGTCATTGCGGCGCTTGGTTTGCTCCTGCAGGCGGGCGGCGGCCGCGCGCAGTTCACGCCGCCTGCGGTGACGGAAGCGGACTTCGTCATCAGGAACTTCACATTCAATTCCGGCGAGACACTGCCCGAGCTGCGCATCCACTACCGCACGCTCGGGGCGCCGAAGAAGAACGCCCAGGGCGTCGTGACCAATGCCGTGCTCGTCATGCACGGTACCGGCGGCACCGGCGGGCAATTCGTCGGACGCCAGTTCGCCGGCGAGCTGTTCATGCCAGGGCAGCCGCTCGACGCCACGAAGTTCTTCATCGTCCTTCCCGACGACATCGGTCACGGCAAGTCGAGCAAGCCGAGCGACGGCCTGCGCGCGAAGTTCCCCAAGTACGGCTACCAGGACATGCTGACCGCGGAGCACGCGCTGCTCGTCGACGGACTCGGCGTGAACCACCTGCGGCTGGTCATGGGGACGTCGATGGGCGGCATGCACACGTGGCTGTGGGGGGAGCGGTGGCCCGACTTCATGGATGCGCTGATGCCGCTCGCCAGCGTGCCCGGACAGATCTCCGGTCGCAACCGCGTCTGGCGGCGCGTCGTCATCGACGCGATCCGCAACGATCCTGAGTGGAAGGGGGGCAACTACACCGAACAGCCGCAGTCGCTGCGCACCGCGGCGGAGATGCTGTGGCTCGTCGGCAGCAATCCCCTCATCCGCGCCAACCGCGCTCCTACGCTGGCGGCCGCCGACAAGGAGATCGACGACTACGTCGCCAGCTATCGCCGGAGCGGCGACGCCAACGACATCCTCTATGCGCTCGAGTCGTCGTTCGACTACGACCCGGGCCCGGGACTGGAGAAGATCACGGCGCCGCTGTTCGCGGTGAATTCCGCCGACGACCTGGTCAATCCGCCGGAGATCGGACTGCTCGAGCGCGAGATCACGCGCGTGCCAAGAGGGCGCGCGATCATGATTCCGCTCAGCGACAAGACCGCCGGCCACGGCACGCACACGCTGGCGGCCGTGTGGAAGGATTACCTGGTGCAGCTGTTGAAGGCGTCCGACAAACACCCTTAACGGGAGTTCAGGAGGCCATGAGCGTGCAGATCTTCCGTCGCCGCGGTTTGCCGGCGCTCATCGCGCTCTGCGCGTCGCTGACGGAAGCGACCGGCGCCGTCGCCGGCAAGGTTGAGCATCTGCGCTTCGAATCGGGAGGCGCGAAGCGCACGTACTACCTGTTCGTTCCGGAGACCGCCGGGGCAGGGACGGCGCCCCTGCTCATTCTGCTGCACGGGTCGGGGCATGACGGCAAGTCGCTGATCGATCCCTGGCTGCCGCTGGCGCGGTCGGAAGGGATCGTCCTCGCCGCCCCGGACGCGTCGGATGCGCGGGCATGGCGCATTCCACAGGAAGGGCCGCAGTTCTTCCACGACTTCGTCGAGATGTTGCGCGCCTCGCACAAGGAAATCGACGACCGGCGGATGTACGTGTTCGGCCATTCCGCCGGAGCCATCCACGGGCTCGACCTCGGCCTGCTCGAGTCGGAATACTTTGCCGCCGTCGCGGTGCACGCCGGCGCAGTCTCGCCCCAGATCGCGCCGATCGTGCCGCAGGTGCCGCGCAAGATTCCGTTCGCCATCTGGGTCGGGACCGATGACGCGTTCTTCCCGCTGCCGGTCGTGCGCAGGACGCGCGACACGCTGGCCGCCGCCGGTTTCGACGTGAAGCTGACCGAGATTCCCGGGCACACGCACGACTATTACGGTTCCGCGCCGTCCATCAACAGGGAGGCATGGGCCTTCCTGCAGGCGCATCGCCTCGAGGCGGCGCCGAAGTATCAGGAATACGATCTGAGGAAATAGCGCGCGCCCATGCCGATGGCGCGTCGTTCCTATTTGCGCCAGCCGACGCGCAGGCCGAACGACGGCGCCATCCACGGGTCGGAGTCGTCTCTCGTGAAGAAGCCGTTCATCCGCAGCTCGGGGCTGATCTCGACGTGCTCGCCGCGGAACGCGATCCCGAACCCGAGGCGCGTCCCGGTCCGCGTGCTCGACACCGGGAACGGCTCGGTGGCGAAGGTGTTCGTTCCGGTGTAATAGCCGGCGGTGACGCCGCCGAAGACGTAGGGCTGCACGTCGCCGCGGCCGAACCGGTGCAGCAGCGAGACCCCGCCGATGACCGTCCGCCCGATCGATTGAAAGTAGCCGGAGTCCCGATCGTGCGTGAGCAGCTCGACGGAGAAGTCCACCCGCGTCGTCCCGAACAGCACGCGATCGTAGGCGGCGCCGAGCAGCATGCCGCGTCCCAGGCTCGACTCGTCGTCATAAGTGGTGCCGGCGCCGCCGATGACGCTGAACGAGTTCTTCGGCGGTGGTCCCTGTTTCGGCGGCGGCGCCTGTGCGTACGCGGACGCGGCACAGAGGCACAGAACGGTGGCGATCAGCGGACGCATCAGGAACCTCCGCTGAACAAGGCGTCATACCGTCCCGGAACGGCTCAGTCCGCGCTGTCGTAGCGGCCGTTCCCATCCTTCCGCGGCTGCTTGACGCGGAACGCCAGGCTGATGCGCTCGCCGACGGGCTCGTTCGTCTTCGGCACCGCGTGCGTGTAGTGCAGCTGCGTGGTGTAGTCCATCACGAACAGGCTTCCCGCCTCGAGATCGACGTGCGTCGCGCGCCTGGGCGGCTCCTTCTCGCGCACCGTCATCCGCCTCGTCGCGCCGAGCGAGATCAGCGCGATCGGGAAGCCCTTCTGGATCTCGTAGAGGTGATCGTTGTGCGGCGCGACGCTGTCGCGGCCGTCGCGATAGAGGTTCAATCCGACGGCATTGAACGGCACGCTCAGTCGATCGCTGACCAGGCGCTGCGCGTCGAGGATCGGCGCAGGCGCCGACGGGGACGGCGGGTCGAGTCGATAGCTGCCGAGCAGACGCGGCACGTCGACCTCCCGGTCGTACATCTTCCGGCGCTCCGTCCGCCATGCCACCGCCTCGCGCAGCGCAGCGAACCAGCGCGCCGCCGTCGCCGCGTCGACGAAATGGGGCACATAGAACGTGCGTCCGCGCTCGCCATCGGTGAGCAGGAGCTCCGTCGATCCGAAAAGTCCCGGCTGCGACATCCTTGTAATACAGTGTGCGTCATGCGACGCAGACTGTTTGCCCTCGGGATCGTCAGTACCACCGGATTCGCGCTGCTGCAAGCTCAGGCGCCCGCCACCCGCGCCGCGCAGCCCGCCCTCAGAACGACGACGGCGGCCCCTATGGCCAGCGTCGATCCCGCCCTCTTCACCGGGCTCAAATACCGCCTCGTCGGTCCGTCGCGCGGCGGACGTGTGACGACGGTGACGGGCGTGCCGTCGCAGCCGAAGACGTTCTACATGGGCGTGGCCAGCGGCGGCCTGTTCCGCACCACCGACGGCGGCCAGAGCTGGCAGCCGCTCACCGACGGGCAGGTCCCGCTCGGTTCGACCGGTGCGGTCGAAGTGTCGCTCTCCGATCCGAAGGTCATCTATCTCGGTACTGGGTCCGACGACGTGCGCAGCAACGTGTCCACGGGACGCGGCATCTACAAGTCGACGGACGAAGGGAAGACGTGGTCCTTTGCCGGACTCCACGATGCCGGACAGATCGGCGGCATCCGCATTCATCCGTCGGACCCGAACACCGTCTGGGTCGCGGCGCAGGGCGACGCGTTCAAGGACAACGCCGAGCGCGGCGTCTTCAAGACGACCGACGGCGGCAAGACCTGGCGCAAGGTGCTGTTCCTGGGCGACAGCGTCGGCGCCATGGACGTCGAGCTGCAGCCGGGCAACCCCAACGTGGTGTTTGCGTGGATGTCGCACCTGCAGCGCAAGCCGTGGACCATCGTCAGCGGCGGCAGGGAGGGCGGCCTCTTCAAGTCGACCGACGGCGGCGAGCACTTCACGAAGATCACCGCCGGTCTCCCGGGTGAGCTGATCGGCAAGGGCAACATCGGCGTCAGCGCCGCCAATCCCAGTCGCGTCTACGCGCTCCTCGAGGCCAAACCGGGTGGCGGCCTGTATCGCTCGGAAGACGCGGGCCAGACGTGGATGAAGATGGACGTGCAGCCGGCCTCCGCCGCGTCCGGCATGATCCAGCGGCCGTTCTACTACGACACGCTCGGCGTCGACCCGACCAACGCCGACGTGCTCTATGCGGGCGCCGAGAGCTTCTACAAGTCGACCGACGGCGGACGGACGTTCAGCACGATGCGGACGCCGCACGGCGACAATCACGACATCTGGATCAGCCCCAGGGACGGCAACACGATGATCCAGTCCAACGACGGCGGCGCCAACGTGTCCTACGACGGCGGCCGCACGTGGTCGACGCTGATGAACCAGCCGACCGGCGAGTTCTACGGCGTGTGGACCGACAACGAGTTCCCCTACAAGCTCTACGCGGCGCAGCAGGACGACGACACGGTGATCCTGTCGAGCGTGGCCGATCCCTACAACCTGAGCGACTGGCGTCGCGGGCCTGGCTGCGAGACGGGGCCGATCATGCCCTATCCGAAGAACCCCGATATCGTCTACGGCTCGTGCAAGGGGCAGTACGGCGTCATGGATCTGAAGACCGGCCAGGAGAAGAACTACTGGGTCGGCGCGCAGTCGCTCTACGGCAACCCGGCGAGCGATCTCCTCTACCGCTTCCAGCGCGTCTCGCCGATGGCGACGTCACCGCACGATCCGGAGGTCCTCTACTACGGCAGCCAGTACCTGCACCGCACGCGCGACAAGGGCGTGACCTGGGAGAAGATCTCGCCGGACCTCACCGCGCATCCCGCCGGCACGCAGGGCGTCAGCGGCGAGCCGATCACGCGCGACGTCACCGGCGAGGAGTTCTACAGCACGATCTACGCCATCACCGAGTCGACGCTCGAGCGCGGCGTCATCTGGACCGGCTCGAACGACGGTCCGTTCTACGTGACGCGCGACAACGGCAAGACGTGGAACGACGTCACGCCGAAGGGCCTCGAGCCGGGCGGACGCGTGCAGTACATCGACAGCTCGCCGCACCGGCGCGGGTCGGCCTACTTCGCCGTCTACCGCTATCTCCTCGGCGACTATGCGCCCTACATCTACAAGACGGACGACTACGGCAAGACCTGGACGCGCCTGACGGACGGCCGCAACGGCATCCCCGCCGACACGCCGACCCGCGTCGTCCGCGAGGATCCCGATCGTGAAGGGCTGCTCTACGCCGGGACCGAGTTCGGCATGTACATCTCGTTCGACGACGGCGGGCACTGGCAGCCGTTCAACCTGAACCTGCCGCAGGTGCCGATCACCGACATCAAGGTGTTCCACAAGGATCTGATCGTCAGCACGCAGGGACGTGCGATGTGGATCCTCGACAACGTCAGCGCGCTGCACCAGATCACGCCGCGGATCACGACGACGACGGCGCATCTGTTCAAGCCGCGCGATGGCTATCGCACCCGCGTCAGTCCGCAGCTGCTCGGGCCGCAGATCCAGTACTACCTGCCGGCGGCCTCGTCAGGCGCCGTCACGATCGAGATTCTCGATGCGGCCGGGAACGTCGTGAACAGCTACAACAGCGAGACCGCAGCTGGTGGCGTGCGCGGACGGGGCGGGCGCGGCGGGCGTGGAGGAGGCGCGGCCGAAGCCTCGCCGCAGCCCGGCGCAAATGCAGCGGGCGGAGGCGGGGGAGAAGAGCAGCAGTTCGATCCGGAAGCCGGCGGCGGCGGGTTTGGCCGGGGCCGTGGCCTCGCCGCCGCGCCGCGCGTGACGAAGGAGGCGGGCCTCAACCGGCTCGTGTGGGACACGCGCAACAGCGCCGGCCTGACGATGCCGCCCGGCAGTTACCAGACGCGAATGAAGGTCGGCGACGTCACCGAGACGCAGCCGTTCAACCTGTTGATCGATCCGCGCATCGCCGCGGAAGGGGTCACCGCGGCGGACTTGAAGGAGCAGTTCGATCACAACGTGCGCATGCGCGAGCTGACGGCGCAGGTCGGCCAGCTCCTCACGCGCGTGCGCGGATCGCTGAACAGCAGCGATGCGGCGAAGGCCGCGGCCGCGCGGGCCATCTACGAACAGATCGTCAACACGCCCGAGGGCGTCCGCTACAACAAGCCCGGCCTGCAGGAGCACGTCCGCTACCTGGCCGGGATGACCGCCAACGTCGACCAGAAGATCGGCCGCGACGCGCTCGAGCGCTATCAGACGCTGCGGAAGGAACTCGATTCACTGATCGCCCGCGCTAACGCCGCGGGCTTGTGACACCGCGGAGGTTGGAGGCTGGGTGTTGGAGGTTGGTCTCGGAAAGGCTAGTCGCGTTCAGTTCGCGCGCTCAATTGCGTCAAGCCTTCCGGAGACCAACCTCCAAGGCCCAACCTCCAACCTCCGCGACTGTCAGTGCGCGCCGCCTGAACACTGTTTGAGATCGGCGGCCATCGGGAAGATGCCCTGGTTCAGGCTGCCGCCGCCGCCGAAGCCGCCGCCGCCGCGGTACGAGCGGATGAACTGGCTGTTCTCGTCGATCGGCAGCTCCAGCGAGTTGCGGCAGAAGTCCGGCCAGAGGCCGTCCATGTTCAGGTACTGCTCGACGTTCGACAGGTAGAACGCCGAGACGACGGCGTGGTGCTGCTTCAGCCATGCGCCGACGGCGCGCAGCGCTTTCGGGCCGGCGAAGTTGCCGACGACGGGCACGAGGAGATTCCTGGACTCGAGCGACTTCAGGACCTTCCAGTTCTCGTCGCTCGCGAGGAAGCCGCGGATCACGCCGTTGCCGTCGGTCGCGACCGCCAGGTCGCCGTAGGTCGGGGCGTTGCGGTAGCCGCCGCGGCCGCCGAAGCCGCCCGACATCCAGTAGGTGAGATCCGGGCCGTAGCGGCCGAAATACTCGAAGACGTAGCGGATGCCCGGGACGTCGTCGTCAAGGAGGGGGAAGTGATGCTTCTCCTTCAGGTTGGCGACGATGTCCTTGAAGTTCTGCTCGAAGAGCGCCTCGTCGGGCTGCGCCGAGGCGAAGGCCGTGAAGATCTCCTGCACGCTCGCGTCGTTCTTCAGCCCGTCGGGCCGCTTGCGCGAGAACAGGCGCGACAGGAACTCGACGCGGTCCGACGACAGATCGAACAGCGCTTTGTACATCAGGTGCAGGTCGAGGTTGCCGCGCCGCACGTCCACGATGAAGACCATCGACGGTTTCAGGGCCGCGATGTAGGTGAAGTTCTGTTCGGGGCCCACGCCCATGTAGACCCGGCCCGGCCGGTTGTAGGTCAGCAGGTCCGGAATCACGTACTGCAGCCACACTTCGTTCGACAGCAGGTTGTCGGACCGGAAGCTGCCGTTGGGCTCGGACAGGGTCTGCGACAGCTCCCAGAATTCCGCGTCGCTCAGTCGATCGGGAAGGACGCCCTGTGAAGGCGCGGGTGACGCGGGCGGCGCGGCTACGGCGGCGGGCGGCGGCGTCGGCTCCGGGGTCGGCTGCACCGGCGCGGCCGGCGTCGGGGGCTGTGGCGACGACAGCGACGCGTGATGGGCGCACGACGTCGGGACCGCTGCGAGCGTCCCGACCAGCGATGCTGCGATGAGGAAACGCTTCGTCAGAGTTGACACGTCAGTTGACCCCGCACGCGAATCCTAACAGAATCTCGGACCATGAAATTGAAAACGCTTGCGGCGGCGGCCGCGGCCTTCGCGCTTCTTGCCACCGTTCACATCAAGGGGCAGGCGCCCGCAGCCGGTAACGGACGGCTGACCGCCGACGTCCTCGCCGGCCTGGAGTTCAGGAGCATCGGCCCGACCATCCAGACGGGGCGCGTGCAGGACATCGCCATCGATCCGAAGAACCCCAACACCTGGTACGTCGCCTCCGCGTTCGGCGGCTTGTGGAAGACCACCAACCGCGGCACCACGTTCACGCCGGTGTTCGACGACGGCGGCTCGTTCACGCTCTGTTGCGTGGTGGTCGACCCGAAGAACTCGAGCGTGGTGTGGCTGGGCACGGGGGAGAACGCCAGCCAGCGCAGCGCGCATTTCGGCGACGGCATCTACAAGTCGACCGACGCGGGCAAGACGTGGAAGCGCATGGGCCTCGAGAAGTCCGAGCATCTCGGCCAGATCCTCGTCGACCCGCGCAACTCCAGCGTCGTCTACGTGGCGGCGCAGGGGCCGCTGTGGTCGGCGGGCGGCGAGCGCGGCCTCTACAAGACGACCGACGGCGGCACGACCTGGACCAAGGTGCTCAACATCAGCGACGACACCGGCATCAGCGACATCGTCTTCGACCCGAAGAACGCGGACGTGATCTACGCGTCTTCCTATCAGCGCCGCCGCGCCGTCGGCCAGATGATCGGCGGCGGTCCCGAGGGCGGCATCTGGAAGACGAAAGACGCCGGCCAGACGTGGACGAAGCTGAAGAACGGCCTCCCGAAAGACGACGTCGGCCGCATTGCGCTCGGGGTCGATCCGAAGAACCCGAAGCGGGTCTACGCGCTCATCAGCGCCAAGATGCCGCGCGGCCGTGGATTCGGCGCTGGCGGTCGCGGCGGCGCCGAGGCGGCGCCCCCGTCGGGTCCCGTGGTCGACGAGCAGGGCTTCTATCGGTCCGACGACTCCGGCAGCACCTGGGCGCGCATCGGCAAGATCGCGCCGACGGCTGGACGTGGCCGCGGCACCGGCGAGGGTGACGAAGAAACGACCGAACAGGATGCGCCGGCCGCGGCGCAGAACTCGGGTGACTGGTTCCGCGGCGGCGGCGCCGCCTACTACCAGGAGATCTTCGTCGATCCCTATCGCGCCGACTGGATCTGGTCGGTCAACACCAACCTCAACGTGAGCAAGGACGGCGGCAGGACGTGGGAGACGCCCGACTTCGAGGGGAAGACTGGCATGCACGTCGATCACCACGTCGTCCGCTTCGATCCGACCGACGCGAAGCACATCCTGATCGGCAACGACGGCGGCGTCTACGAGACGTATGACGAAGGGCAGACCTTCCGCTTCTTCGCCAACCTGCCGCTGACGCAGTTCTACCGGGTCTCGACCGACAACGCCAAGCCGTTCTACCACGTGTGCGGCGGCGCGCAGGACAACTGGTCCACGTGCGGGCCGGTGGCGAGCCTGAACCGCTGGGGCGTGCGCACGAGCGACTGGTACATCGTCGGCGGCGGCGACGGCTTCCAGACGCGCAACGATCCCGAGGATCCGAACATCGTCTATGCGACGTCGCAGGACGGCAACGTGACGCGGCTCGATCTGCGCACCGGCGCCTCGAAGTCGATCCGGCCGCGCAACGTGCCGCAGTCGATCTCGGACGAAGGGGGAGTGACGCCGCAACCGCCGCGCGGCGGCCTCGGACCGCAGGGCAGCGCCAGCGGCGTGGCCGGCGCGGCCGGCGCCGAGAACGTCGCGCGCGGCACGAATCCGCAGCAGCAGGCGGCCAGCGCCCAGCAGCAGGGCGCCGCGCAGGGGCAGCCGGGATCGCCGGTGGCGGGTAGGGCGGACCTCTCAGGTCCGCCGCAAGGGCAGCCCGCGGCGCCGCAGGGCGGCCGCGGCGGCCGGGGCGGACGCGGCGGCGGCGCGCCCGATCCGAACGCCGATCGTCCGAACTGGGACGCGCCCTACATTGTCAGTCCGCACAATCCGCGGCGTCTCTACTGGGCGAGCCAGTACGTCTA